>OKRR01002252.1_pt1 | contig 14534 bp, 14 predicted proteins | sample 1601211 | NCBI WGS metagenome assembly OKRR01 (sample SAMEA3541525, study PRJEB24748) | human gut metagenome | biome: human gut; feature: human-associated habitat; material: faeces | place: China | collected 2012
TTCGGAATGCCCTGGCCGTCCTCGTTCAGCAAGGCAGCCCGCCATTCCAGGCCGGTGCTTGCAGCAACTTTCTGTATCAGGTTATCGCTTCCCATTTTCCCCACGCGGTATTCCATCGTGCCTATCCCGAGGAATTTCTCCCCGTCAAAGTCAATGTTTCCTATCTCCGTCTCGTTCCAGGGAATGACTGTGGCTGTCATGTTGGCCGATTTCGACTCCAGGGCTTCCTGCTCGGTGTCATGCCCCTCGCCGCTGACCTTTGTCACCGTGATTTCATAACTATGGTTACGAAGGATATCCAGATAGTCCAGCTCCGTGTTGCCGGTACCGGCTTTCGGTGTTCCCAGGTCGACACGGTAATACTTGTCGGCGGTCCCACCGTTGTATTTGCCGCCCACCACCAGGCAGGGGCGTTTCACATGTTTGTTTTGATCCGCATCACCCGGCTGTGCGGTTTCAAACATGTAGATGGAGTATTCCAGTTTGTTGCCTGTAACGGTATATTTCGCTTCTCCCTTTTGCAGCTTGGCGTCCGCGGGGATTGTCGTCTTGGTGACTTTAGTGTCCAGTTCGGCCGGAATAACCTGCGCCTTGTCGTTGAAGTTGTAAAGCCTTACCGTCGACGGGGTAAAATTAGCCACGCCGCCTCCGTTCTTGTCACCGAAATAGAGCTGTATGCGCGCCATGATGCGGTAAAGGCTAACCTGCAGGTTGATATTACCGCCCGCTGCGATTGTAGTCGGTTTCGTTTGTCCGCACATGGTAAAGGCGCTATGGTCGTTGTCCGCCTTGGCATTGAAACCGGACGTTTTTTCGGTATCTTTCAGTGTCACCGTAAGCTGCTGCTTGATGTCGGATTTGAGCGTTCCGGGCTTCAGGCCCTGTATCACGTTAGCCAGATTCGGGTTCGCACCAAGTGCATTGGCTATCACTATGAAGCGCTGGTTGTAATCCCTCACCTTCAGCGCGGCGGTCCAGGTTGCATTGTCTCCCCCCTTCTTTGCAGAAACCCAATACTCATAGGCGTCCTTGTTTTCATCCGCCTCTGCCTTGAAGGCCAGCACATAGAGGTCGTCGATCTCGTCTTCCTCGTTTTTATTAACAGCCCGCGTTCCGCCTTTCTCCCCGGGTTTCGTCGTTCCGGGGACATGCAGTTTGAGCAGTACTTCCTGCTCGCCTTTCCCGTTTCCTCCACCCGGCGAAAACTCGTTGCTCTCCAGTTCCGTCGTGCAGGAACCGAATACCGCTGCGGCCGCCAGGAGCGGGGCGCCCAGAAGCCGTAATAGTTTAAAAATCCTGTGATTCATAATTTAATTTTTTATGTTTTATTGTTAATTGCTCTCGGCAGGCCGTTCCCGTTTTCCCTCTTATGTGCGGTTACGGGGCGGTATGTTGTCTCAGGCTTCCTGCCTTTGTGGGTGTTCCGTCCCGGGTTCTCCCGTACGGAGCTTAAGGTCTCAGCCCGCTGTCGTCATCCACCACATTCCAGCCGTCTATCGTGACTATTGCGTTGAAACCGGCGTCGAATTTCAATTTGATGTCGAATTCGTGGCGCTTGTCGAAGTCCACCGTTTTCCCGTTGTTCCGGTAGGCGTTCTCAATCATTTTGACAAGGTTCGTCTCCTGCTCCTCCGAAGAGGGATAGAGTGTCTTTCCTGTCGTACTGTTGCGGAAGGCAAAGACAGGGGTACGTCCTGAGGCGAGTCTCAGAAGGCTCATCCCGGCGGATAGCTTGTCCTGTGTGTCCGCAAAAGTTGTCCGGGCCAGGTAGCGGAACGGTGCGCAGGCGTCAAACCCGTTCTCGAAAGTATATGCGCCGTTGTTGTCGCGCACCTCGAACTCGTAAGTGTCCGCTGTGCGGTCCAGCCCTTCCGCCGTAAATGTAATCCGGTTGGTATTCTGTATCAGGGGGATGAATATCTTCTGTCCCGAAGTTATCTGCAGCTCCTTTACGGAGCCATGCAGGAGTGTGGGCAGCTCATAGTCCACAATGCTGTTGTCAGGTATGTCCAGATAGAGGACTGCCGCGTCTTTTTTCGGCTTCACCTGTGGGAACTGCTCGAATGCGGGCAGGTTAAAATAAGTCTCGTCGTGGTTTACCCATGCCACGATGTCGTACGTACCCGGCTCGAGCGGGGCGTCTATGGTGGTTTCGCCCCCAAGACCTATGACGTCAAATTCGTGCACTAACTGGCAGTAGCCCTGCTGGTCAAAGGCGTACAGTGTCACATGGTGTTTTTCCGTTTCTGCCGCACGTGTCTCCGTTTCCGCCTCGAATATGAACGATATCCGCAGGCGCGTACGGCTTCCGCATTCGGAAAGGTCCTCCGCGACGCAGGAAGAGAGCAGGGCGCAACATATCAGCAACACGCCCGCAATGTGTATGTATCTCCTAATATTTTTCATCTCTGGCATATTTGTTACCGGTTCTTAATCTGATTTTCCGTTTTCTGTTTTTTTATCATCGGTATACGGGTGGGGAATTCTCCCCACCCGATAAACTTTAAAAGAATAAACCTTAAGGTCTGAGCTCAGCGTTGAACTCCTTCATTTGCCAAGGCTCAACGGTTATTTGCACAGTGATGTTGGTCTTTTCATCCACTACATCATCTTTATCGTCATTTCCGAACTCACCGTTATTACGTCCCGGAGCCCAGATAGATTTAATGTCAGCGCGGTAGAAATTGTTACGTTTGATGTCACCGCGGTTGTCATCCACAGTAATCCACCAGTAGTTCATACCCTTTGTGTACAGTACCTTGGCAGCGGCAGCGTCATCGATGTTTGCATCTGCAATACCTATGTGTTTCAGCCATGCCTTAACTTTAGCATCATCATCACCGTCGGCTTTATTGAAGAAAGCATATCCGCCGGCTTCAGGCAGGTTGAACATGTAGTAATCAGTACCTGCTGTGATATGGCCGACTGTATTGGTAAAGGTATAGTTGTCAGGAGCACCATCTACCTTTATACCAGACTGCGGAGTAAACGTTCCTCTTACTACAATACGGGTTACACCTTCTATGACTTTATCTGTAGTCAGGTTTTCAGCGGCATACGCAATGTTCCAATTTACTTTCTCAGCAGTACCCGGAGTGATGGTTTTGAATTGAGGAGTGTTTTGCCAATCAGCAAACTCAAAGTCAACCTTATTATAGTCTTTGACTAACATGTTGGCATCGGTTGCCGCAGGAGGGTTAACGCCATTAACACCGCCATAAGTCAGGTAGTACATCTTGTTGATGTTATCCACCAAAAAGCCAAGGTCGGTGATCTCTCCGGCAGCACCTTGTTTTACACCCTGGTCAGCCAGATTGGCAGTCATACCTACCGCAATCTTCGCTGCAAGGCGTTGCAGTGTAACTGTCACCTGGTTATTTGCCGGAATATTATCAGCCTGGTTTTCCGCTGTTGCCACGAAAGTGTTGCCGGCAGCCACCGTGCTGAACATTACAAATTTGTTATCGGTGGTAATATCACTAAGTGTGGCACCGACACCTTTCTTCGCCAGTGCTTGTACAGAATTCGCTTTCATGATCTGCTTCATGGCGTCAGTCATGTTCGCACCCACGTAGATGGTTTTCTTACCCGTTGTTGCCTCCAATATATTCTTGGTAGCATACTGGTTGTCCTGTCCAGCAACTTCTTTTAATTCAGCAAAGGGAATTTCATGTTCCTTTTCAAAAATACCCTTATCGTTATAGATATACACCTGCAAGTTTTCTATCGCGGTTTCCTCAGTTTTTGAATTGCCATCGTTGATTGCCCGTGTATAAGCCCCTCCAGAAAGGTCAAGCACCAGCTTCATGCTTGTAGGCTCCCCCTGCGGGGTGAGGTCGCCGCCCATAGGGTCGTTTTCGTTCGAACAGCTTGCCAGGCCCATTACAGCCGCAGCAGTCATTGTCATGATTACTTTTGGAAAAAGTTTTCTTTTCATAAAAAATAAAATTTAAAAAATTAATAAATAAAAAAAACTAATAATTTGTTGATGATAAAAAAGTTATGAACAAAAAGCCGGAATTTGAAAGCTCCGTTTTTTGATGAAAACTATATCTTGTCTGTCTGTGGAATCCGGTGCCAATAATGAATTCCGGATTGTCAAATATCCAATGGCCGGCTGACGGACAACCGCCCGGTTATTTCTCCTTCGGGTTCCACATCTCCCCGAGTATCTTCAGGTTCTCCACAGCCTCCCTGTTCCCGCTTCCCACCGCGCGGTTCAAGTAGGCGTGCGCGTCCTTGTAACGGCCCTGCATCATGTACAGCACGCCCAGGTTGTTCCAGGCAAGGGGATCGTTCTCGAATCCCTGCAGCAGCGCCCCGGCCTCGCCCGCCTTGCCCTCGAGCAGGCACGTCGCGCCCAGGTTGAACTGCGAGGTGCGGTCGGTGGGGAAGAGTATGCGCGCCGTATGGAACACCTTGCAGAACATCGGGCTGCCCATGGGGTAGCTGAAGGCGATCCGGTAAAGCTCGTACTGGCTCAGCATGCCCGGACGGTGCTCGAGGATCTCCTTGCCGTATTCGAGTCCGAACACCGGGACGGTGTATTCGATGCGGTAGTCCGAACGGCGCAGCAGCGGGAAGTAGCGCTGCATCAGGTAGCGGTAGGGACGTCCCCCCGCAAGGTCCATCAGCTGTTTCTCGCGTCCGTCGAAGATGCCCACCTGCGTCATGATGCGCAGCACCTCGGCCTTGCTCTCCACATGCGGGTCAGCCTGCACGAGCTCCGCCAGCTTCTCCCAGTCCTCGCCCTTGCCCTCGGAAGTGAGCCTGCACCCCCCGGGAAGGCTGAATCCGTCCTCTATATAGCGTTTCAGCGCGTCGGCACGTTTCTGCGAGAGTTTCATGTTCGTGTCCCATGACCCCTCGGGCGATGCCCACGAGGTGATGCTCACCCCCGTTATGGCAAGGTTGCCCTGCGCGTCGCTGCCCGCCAGCGAGAGGCTTTCCGCTATCTTTTCCAGCTCGCCGTGGTTGTCCGCCAGCGAGGGCTGCAGAAGGGCGGAGCCCGGAAGGTAGGTGATATACGCGCTGCCCTCCTCCGAACGGCGCTTCACGTTCTCACGCGCGGGCTCAAAGAAAGTAATGTAGGGCGTCAGGGCGCAGCCACCGGCCGTAAGGGTGCAGGAAGCACCGGCGGTGGCACCCGGAACCGGCCCGGTGGTACCGTCATCTCCCCCGTCCCTGCCGGCAAGGTCCGGCGCGGTGTCACCCATACTTGCGGCGACCAGCCGCTCGGCGAACTCCTGGCCGTTGCCGCCGCACCCGCAGAACTCGCTCTGCAGGTAAAGCCCGGCGTTGTCCATCCAGGGCTCGTAGGCCACCGCGGCGCGGTACCGGATTTTGTCCACACCGCCCTTGCGACCGGCTCGGACAACCTTATAGACCATCTCCGGCTCGGGGGTATGGCGGCTGATCTGTTTCATGCGCCGCTCCACCCTGTTCCGCCGCCGGCCGTTGACAAAGACCGAAGGAAGCGCGAGGGAGTTCCCCCGGTGGTCGGTGATCAGAGGGTTCATTACAAGCTGCTCGTCGGCGGAGATAAGGATGCCGCCGGGATTGATATCAAATTCGATGCTCAGGCGCTTCTCACCGTCGGTGTGCAGCCTGACGTTCTCGGTAAAAATGTTCAGGGAACCCTTCGGCACATCCTGCGCCGCGAGACAACCCGGCAACAGCAGTGCCGGAAGAACATAAAGGAACAGTTTCTTTATCTTCATCATGACATTCGGGATTTTATTGTTAATATTATAATGTATAATGGGGAACGGTACACAAGTCGGGGCGTGCAGACGGCGGCCGGCTATTTGATGATGTATATCAGGGATACGGCGGCCTTCGTGGGGCCGAAGTAGTTCATCCTGTCATGCGCCTGGAACGCCCCGCACTTCCGGCACAGGTAGCGGTCGTAGTCCATGTACGCGTAGCCCACGCCCACGCTCGCCTCGATGCTCCACCGGGAGGAGAGCAGCCACTGGTAGCCGTAGCTCACGCCGATTCCCGCAAGCCACCCCTCGAAGCGGTAGTCCTTCATCCACCGGCTGCCGACGCCGCCCGCATTGTAGAAGGCGTAGTGCGTGTGCAGCCCGAAGAAGTGCCCGTTGAAAGGCTCGCACGACCACCAGCGCAGCTCGGGCTGGAAGAGGAAGTGCTTCCACTTGCGGTTGTCGCTGAAGGACAGGGGGTTGTACACGAGCGGCACGTCGAGCGTCAGCCGCGGGGAAACCCGGAACTCGGCACCGAGGTTAAAACTGCCCACGGCATCGTAGGCGATGTTGCTCTTCAGGGCGAACGAGGGCGTGTGGCGCCGTTCGGCGGTCTGGGCCGGGAGCCAGCCGCAGCAGCAGAGCAGAGAGAGCAGCAACAGCAGGCGTCGCTGCCACGGGAAAGTCAAAAGTTTCGTCTTGCTAATCATCTTTCGTTTCGTTTTTATTGGGTTACTAAATTTTTTCCGACTCCACAGGCATCCCGTGCAGAACCGGCTGCACGGTCATCCGGCAAAAGGCCTTCCTCATCCGACAACAGGATTGCGGGAAGAAAAAGCAGCGCGCAAAAAAGCGCATTCAGCATCAGGAATCCCCCGTCGGCCAGCACGACAAGCCTTATCAGTATTTTATCCATAAGCCATACCTATATATATTATATCATCACCATACATTATCCTTGCCTGTCAGCTTTGCCGCTTCCCCGCTCCTCCCCGTAATCCTTGAGCGAGACTGCCGCCAGCCGTTCGCGCAGCGAGGAGAGCTCCACATTGAAAACCGTACAGACGCTGCACGTTTCCGCAGGGCAGTCGCACCGCAGCTCCGGGATGACCCGGCGGCAGCATTCAACCTTTATCCCGCCTTCGAGCGCCAGCATCACATCGAGCAGGCTCACGCGCTCCGGGTCGTCCGCAAGGATGAACCCCGGGCGGCTGCCGCCACGGCGGGAGCGCAGGATGCCCGCACGGGAAAGCTGCCGGAGCGAAGGGGTCAGCGCACGCACGTTCATCCCGTAATGCTCCGCAATCTCGGGGGCGGAAAGCCAGCCCCCCCCCTGATAATAGCACCGCACCAGGTAGCGGCAGGCGATCAGTCCATAACGGGTAGAGTTCAAAAACATAAATCTTTTATTTTATATCATTATCCATGACAGTGCGCCTTTCCGGTGTTCCTTTCCCTGCGGCACGTCCCTTGCCGGACAGCCGGAGATGCTGAAAGCCAAATACACCTAAAAGCCGTTAATGCCGTATTTGGTATGTACGGGAAAAGGTATTTATGATTATCAACATGTCCGTTTCTTCATAAGAAAGAGACACGGCCTTATTTTTGATTGTATTACATTGTAAGCCAAATTGTTGAATAAACCGTATGCGGCGCGTATAAGCGCAAAAGAGGGTAAAAGCGTTTCCATGAGTATTAAAAGGGAAAGTGAAGGAGTGTTAATTTGTAGCCTGAAAAGGGCTCAAATTACGTGGCTATAAAAAAAAATGTTATATTTGCACCCAAAAACAGTGCGCAGGCGATGTTATTTATGGGGTGTGTCTCTTTCTTATGAAGAAACGGACAGGCTTTATTTTTTTGCCTCCTGCATGCCTCCCGGCCCCGTTCCGGCGCAGGGGGTTAAATACTTTGTCATTCCATTCCGGCTTTTTTCCACCCGCGTAGCCCCTGTCCGTTTTCTTGTGTTTCTTCCGGTTCCGACGTTTGGGCGTGCCGTCCTTTCTTCCCGTGAGTGGTCGTACCATGCGGTTGAACATCTCGTTCACTGCCGTATCGACACGCCCGGACGAGATGCGGGAGAGGTAGATATGGGTGGTGTTGACCGAAGTATGGCCCAGGCACTGCCCGATCAGTTCCACGGGGTAGCCGGCTTCCAGCATCAGCGTCGCCCAGGTATGCCTGAGCACGTAGGTGGTGAGAGGCGTGCACAGTCCGGCCAGCCTGCCTATCTCCGTGGCGTGCCGGTTCACGCGCCTGAGGGCGCTCTCTTCCGACAGGTTCTCCGCCTCTTCCCCTTTCTTTGTCGGGCTGCCGTCCTGCCGTTTCCCGCCCGCCTTTTCCTTCTTGTGGTGGAGGAAGGGGAACACGTACGGGGAGTCTTCGCGGAAATACCGGTTGATGATGGCTTCCGCCTCGGGAGGGATTTCCACCTCGATGGGTATGCCCGTCTTGCTGCGGCGGTAGCGGATATGCCCGTCCCTGCCAATCATGTCATGCCGCAGGTTCCAGATGTCCTGGAACACCATGCCGCGCATGAAGAAGATGAAGTGCAGCACGTCCAGCGACTCGCGGCGGCTTTCGTCCAGCTGCTTCCTCAGCTCCGGGGAGAACAGCCTGGTCAGCAGTCCGGCGGACAGGGCGCGTTTGGAGGTGGGCTGCGTACGGAAGCCGGCACCGGTAAAGGGGTCGCTCCCCTCTGCCCAGGCAAGGCGGTGCGTCTCCCGGTAGCCGCGGCACATGGCACGCAGGTTGCGCAGGTAGAATTCCGCCGTGCTGGGAGCTTCGGGGTGCTGCCTTGTCAGCCACTCCACGTATTCCCTCACCCACTTGGAGGTCAGCTCCCCGAAGGTCAGGTGCCGGAATCCGGCACCCAAGTAGGCAGCCAGCTTGTTCATGCTGCTGCGGTAATTGGCGGCGGTACGGAAATGTCCGTCCCGTTCCTTCTCTTCGATACTTTGGTTCAGCACGTCCATGAGCGTTGCTGTCCCTTGCTTCTTTCTCTGTCTGTTCATAATGACCCTGGATTTTATTTTTAATGTTGATTGTCGAGGTTGTCTCTAATCAATCTACGAAAAATCCGACAGAAAAACATATATATGGTACGAACTGTTCTTGCTCTCTTCCGGCTTCCTTCCGGAAACACGGAATGGTTCCCGTATATATAGTATGGAAGGCAATTGTTCGGCAGGGTGCCCGCACCCTTTACAGCCCGTGTCTCGGCACGGCTCCCCTCCGTTTTGCCCCTTTATCATTTTTATCCGTTTATTTGTATTTGTTTTCATTTTTCATTAATGATGTAATGTATTTTAACCTGATTTTCTTTTCTTCCCCACGCTTTTCATCCTCTGTTTTTTGCATGTCATCCTTGCTTTTTTCTTGTTCATTAAGTTTTAGATGGAACAGAAAAATCTGTTTCATCTGAAACTTTTTTATCTCCCGAAGGGATGAATTTTCCCCTGTTATTTTCTCATCTCCCGGGCATGACGTGCGGCCTTGAATACACGGATATTTGTATCTTTTTCTCCGGTTTGATGTAACATAAATTCAACAAGCTGTCTGTTTGTAATAGCTTTTATATTCATAATATTACATAAATTATCAGATCAAATATCCCCTATAAATTCCGGTATTATTATTTTTGCACCCGAATCTTCCGGCCTATGGTTTTCGGAAGTGGGGCGAATACATTTTCCGTGCGTCATCCTGCCGTGCAGCATGTCATGTCACACGGTTTGTATCCGTTCGGAATGTTTCATACAGAACAATACATTTTGCGGTGTCGGACGGGTGAGGGATATTTTCATTCTTGGATACACAATCATTCTAAAAAAAAGATTTTATTATAATGATATTTCTATTTTTATTCCAGAATTGCCCCCGAAATTCGCAGCGTGATAATTAACGATTGTTTGACTTATTAGTGAAGGCGGAGCGGACATGTCACGGTAAATTCTAACGGCATATTTTTTTCATTGTGTCATACAGATGTTTAATCGTCAAAATTAAAACTTTACATCGTTTCTGTTGGCCTTGGCTACAATTGGAAAATCTCACCAAATAATTTTAATATGACAAGAGTAAAAAGTATTTTTCCCTTTGCCATTTTAACCATGATGTTACTTTTCGAGTCGTGCACACGGATGGAAGAAGTATCTGAAAACGGCAAACATGATTCTCCTCCCTACGCAGGAGGATTGAAACAGCAGACAGTGACGGTCAACGGCTTTGTCCCCGTTAATCAGGAGCAAATTCCTGCAACGACCGCCTATATCTTTCGTGATGGTGTTCTTTACAAAGAGTTACAAGTCAACTTTGACCGGACTAATACAGCCAGGTTAAGTGTACCTTCGCTGTCGAGACTCTATCTGTTGTCCGGATACGCGGCAACCGTACAGGAGGGGGCTACCTTAGAGAGCGACTTCATGGATCTGAGCATCGGCCAGAGCAGCCAGCATCCGAATTCCGCCCCTTACTTCCTTTCTTCCCATCTGGAAATAGGCGACGCCTCACAGACGGGCAACCTTAAGGTCGGGCTGAAACGTGGCGTCGCCCGTATCGACATAGACGCATCTTCGGATGCCAAAACCCTTATTGAACGGGTAGTGGTGGAAAATGCCCCCGCCACGGGATATGCTTTCAAAGAGGGATCTTATCCGCAGGACGGTACGAGTTGTATGTACAGCAAGGATTTCAGTCCCGCCACAGGCGGCAGGCAGGAAGGCCTGTTCTATGTTTATCCCACTCCGCATCCAGTGCGGATAACCATTGACGCGACATACGACGGAGTGCCTGTACGGCTGTATCTGAAACTCCCCGGTGTGGACCGCAATACCATCTACACGGCAAAAGTCCTTAATGCCGGAGCTACGCTGGAAAGCACATTCGAGATACTTCCCTGGCTGGATGGCAGCAGTGTGGACGGTAATCCCGACTTGTCGAAACGCATACGCCTGAGTGCCGCGCAGTGCACGCTGCCTGCCGGTGTGACGGTTGACTATGACAACGGCATTGTCAATGTTCCTGAAAGTGGAGCGAATATGACACTCGCCTTTGTTGCGGCTTCCGCCGTACAGATGTCTTCTGTTGAGGGACAGACACCGGACGTGGTAATCCGTCCGCTGCCCGATAACATACGGACGGATGAAGGCGTCGTTTCGTTTTTTGAGGTGGAGGTAGCTCCGCAAGGCAAGGGCAGCCTGGCCTACAACGTGATGATGCACATGAAGAGTCCGCTGCTGACACAGTCGTATGATTATGTGGAGATGCGCGTGGAGAAAAGCAAGAACCAGATAGAGACTGTCCGCATGGCAGGTGCCGAATGGATGGCTTTCAATACTTGGGGACGTGAGTTGGAAGACCAGACCTACCCCTCTGCCGGCTATGATGTGGAACATATGTATCGCGAAAACTGGTCTGCCTGTGCAGGCGGCTTTTACCAATGGGGACGTTTGTATACGTATATTCCGTGGAAAGGCTATAATCCCTCGAACAATCTCGGGGGGCAGGCGCAAGACATTCCCTGGGAACACGATACACACATGCCCTGCCCCGAAGGTTACCGCCTGCCGACTGTGAAAGAACTGGAGTCGCTGATCCCCATTCCTGCAGGGACAGACAGGCTTCCCGACAATTACACCAACGGAGTGGGAGAACCCATAGAGGTCACATTGGTGGATAACGGGAAAATACCTTCTGCCACCAATAATCCGAACCATGTCGAACGTTATATAAAGCTTACCAACCAGAATACCGGAGAATATCTTATCTTGCCTTTGGCTGGCTCGAAAGGGGATAAAGTCACCCACAACAATCCGGAATTCGGTTTACGCATGGTACTTTGGTCCGACTCCGAAAGTCCTACAGGAGGATATGCGTGGAGTCATAAGGTGGATTATGGTAAGACTATCAACACAAGTGGGGCAGTGCGTAAGGAACAATTGCAGAAAGAGGCGTTCGCTCCGGTCCGCTGCGTTAAAAAGTAAATGGTATGAAAAAGTATATAAAGATATTAGGGTTGCTGCTTGCATTACCGTTAACGCTAAGCGGCTGCATAGCCGGGATAGACCTGCCTGATAGTAACAGCCGTGGCGAGTGTCAGGTGACTTTCCAGTTCGGACTACAGGACGGATATGAAGACGGCGATACGTCTGTACGTACCGCTGCCGTCGAACGGAAGATAGCCGCCATGTGGTATGCCATAGCCGACGAACGCGGTAACCTGTTCAATCCGGAGTTCCAGAAAATGGAGAGTGACTTCTCGAAGCTGTTGGTCGAAGGTCTGCAATACGGTGAATATACTGTTGTGTTTCTTGCCACCACAGATAAAGGCATATCCGTGCAACAGCTTGCAGACTTGTCTTCCGCATGGTTGCGACAGGAAGACGCCGGCATGCCTTTGGGAGAGGAATTCTTCTATAGGAAGATGCCGCTTTCCATAGGCGAAGAACAAGCGCCCGTTGTGGTGAAGGTCGATCTGGCTCGTTGCGTGGCACGGGTGGACGTGGAGATTGCCACCGTTTCGGAATATATGGAACGCTTTATCAAGGAGGTGCGTGTGACATTTGACAGGGATGACGCGGTCTATACGGCTTTTCATGCTGACGGGAACTATTCGGGGGCCGGTAGTGTGAAGAACCATGACATCACCCGTACCCGTTCGTTTCTTTCCCTTCCGGGCCGGGGGAACAATTCGGGATATGTGAGCGTAACTTCTGTTCGGAGTGACGGTACCGATTTTACCCGTACCTACCATTTCAAGGATTGTGAAGTCAAGGCCGGACATATTTCGCGTATCCGTATTGACTACCGCCATCCGGAGGACAACTATGGACTGATGTACGTCCGCATGCAGGATTTTCCGGTTTTCAAGGCCGACACGATGTTTTTGGCTGACGAGCCCCGGAGTGTGTTCTACGACCAGAAGCACCGCTCATTCTACGTGAACGCTCCCCTGAGGGTGAACATTTCGGATGACAAGAAATTGCGGATACGCTTCTTTTCACCGGCAACCGTACGTGATGTGACCATACTGTGCCGCTTCAACAAATATAGTACCGAGTATTTCGAACTGGCACACTTTGATGTGGTTTATCCGTTCATGGAGATCAATCTCCCCATGCCTCTGCTTAAATCGGCCCAAACTTTCAAGTCGGCATCAGGACGCCACGTCTCCATACCGGCCCAACCCGACCTGGATGATGCCGATGTGACTTTTGCCATCCGTTCCGAGGACCCTTACATGAAGAAGATAGAACAGATAAACCCCAGGTGGCATATTAACTTTTCCGCATATACGGCAGACAAGGAGGGTACCAACTGGGCGCACATGGATCCTCTGCTGTGCCGCCACGGGGTGGCGCTCGTGCTCAACATGGCCTTTATGTTCTCTTCGGCTGAATTTAATGAGGAGTTGCAGAAGTATGACGGCAAACTTTATGACGACAGTCATAATACGATCAGCCTGGATCAGCTCAGAGGAAAAATATTCAAACACAACGGACTGGTGCTCGGAAGGGTTACCGGTGTCGGGGGACTTGGTGGCGGCACTACATACGGCCTGGCGAATTACGTTTATGAACTTGCCTATTTCGACTGCGAGACCAATCTGGGAGCGCATACTTACTCGCGCCAGGCGATGTTTCATGAATACGGGCATTGTCTGGGCTATGGTCATAGCAGTAACATGACGTATGGCGACGCGTGGACCGTGCTCTGTGCCAATACGTACGTGAATATGGGAAAGGAAGGCAAGCTTCCCGTCTGTTCGAGGAGCGAGGTGGAGGATCTTCCGATGTAGGAGGGTCCTGGTCATATTGTGTTTCCCTATCTTTCGGAAGAGATTTCGGAAATGAATTTGCTTTCGTTTGGTCGATGAACGGGATTTTCAGTTTTATTTTCGCTGTAAAAACGCTGGCTTTGTGAAGTCAGGCAGAATGTATGCCACCGGGATATGACAACCATATTTCTAACAGTTTAAATTGTAACTCATGAATATATTCGATGATTACGTTGTCTTATGGATATGGGGAATTTGTCAATTATGAAAAATATGCTGAGAATTTCTTTGAAGACCCATTGACACTGGGATTATGCCATCTTTATGTCGGTGAGGTTTCCGGCAGTCTTTCTGTTGATAAATCAAGATATCGCTGTCATTTTGACATGATATTTCGTTATCATTTATATAGCCTGCAGGGAATGCTTGCTGATCTGGAGCAGCAAGCACAGGTCCTGGCTGCCGAAAAGCCTCACGCTCTCGGAAAGGGAAGGCTCCTTCTCCTTTGCCTTCATGCAGAGCAGCAACTCGTCCTGGCGGTCAAGCCGTTCGAGGATTCTCTGCAGCCAGTTCTCGAAATTCTTTCTGGTAAAACGGTTCCATGACCTATTGCCTCCGTCCGTTTGTCTTTCCGTTGCTTCCCGTGCGGAGCGCATGGTTCCGGCTGATGCCCTCCGGTGTGCCGTTTTCCTCCGTCACCGTGTGTTCCGTAATGAAGCGGTCTATCTCCGAGAGGCGGTACATGCATTTCCCGCCGAGCGTGGTGTACCGGATGCGGTGCCCGTCGCGCATCCGTTGAAGGGTACGCCTGTTGATACCCAGTATCCGGGCGGCCTCGGCTGAATCGACCTGCCTGTCCGGAAGACCGGCCTTCTTGTCCTCACTTTTGCGGATGTGGCTTGCTATCTCCGCTATCTGTTCCGTCAATGCCATGTATGCGGAACTTTCCATTGTTATCACTTCCATACGCGGTATCTTTTTTTTGTTTCTGCGGCAAAGTGTAAGTATTCGATAAACTCCCCCTTTCATTCTAAAAATGTGATGTTACTTTTGTA
>OKRR01002258.1_pt1 | contig 14509 bp, 10 predicted proteins | sample 1601211 | NCBI WGS metagenome assembly OKRR01 (sample SAMEA3541525, study PRJEB24748) | human gut metagenome | biome: human gut; feature: human-associated habitat; material: faeces | place: China | collected 2012
CAAGAGAAAATAACTATGACCTGCTTTATAAAAATGAATGCCAGAACTGGCGCAATAAGATCAACAAAGCGAAGAGGACAGCGGGATTCCCGGCTGACCAGCTGGAAGAAATGCTGACTGCTTTTGAAGCGTTCAAGAAAGAAGCATTGAAGAGAAAAAAGGCTGTAAAAGAAAAGACAGCCAGCCCGAAAGAATTTACGGACTGGCTGTATCAGCAGAGTAATATTATAATAAATTTATCAGTCTATTGATTTTATACTTTCCTGACGGCAAAAGTTTGAGCGTTTTTTGAGATTTGGCTGTTACGATAAATATTATGAATTGCAAATGGAGATGATAGCATGAAACAAAGGCTTCTTATTGTTGATGATGAACCGGGAATTGTAGATATGATGGCGAGTTATTTTTCTTCTCAATATGAGGTGTTGACCGCTTATTGCGGAAATGAAGCACTTCAAAAATTAGCAAGACAGCCCGATTTAATCCTGCTCGACATCAATATGCCGGACATAGACGGATTGACCCTTTGTCAGAAAATTCGGGAGCTTATTACTTGCCCCATTCTTTTTTTGACGGCAAGGGTCGAATCTGCCGATAAAATCATCGGCTTTCAGGCAGGTGCCGACGATTATATCATTAAGCCTTTTGATTTGGACGAATTAGGGGCGAGAGTTGCCGCACATCTGAGGAGGGAGCAGCGACACAGGAATAAAGCGACAATTCGCTTCTTTGGTGAACTGACGATTGATTATTCAGCCCGAACCGTCACAGTGGCGGGTGAACCTGTTGCTTTATCAAAAAGGGAATTTGATATTGTGGAGCTGCTTTCGCTGAATGCCGGACAGGTATTTGACCGGGAGCGTATTTATGAAACAGTGTGGGGACTTGACGGCGAGGGTAACAGTGATACTGTCATGGAACATATCAGGAAAATCCGGGCGAAGCTGGCTGCTTGTACGCTTCACAGTTATATTGATACAGTTTGGGGGTGTGGTTATCGGTGGAACGTCTGAAAAATATGGAATTAAAGAAAACTTTTCTCGTCCTATCTGCTTCCTGTGTTTTGGTGGCTCTCCTGATGTTAGGCTTAGTCTTTATGATATGCAATTCAATCAGCAGCAACTTTCCCTCCGGTGGAATAGAAATTTTAGCAGACGGTTCAATCGTTAAAATGGAAACCCCCACAGAGACCCAGCAAAATATATTGTCCATGCTTGGAATCATTCAAATTGTGTCCTGCATTGTTCTCCCTATGGGCGGGCTGGCTCTATCCGGCATATTATATTATCATATCAAATTGAAACAGCCGATCTCCACGCTACGGAATGGGATTTCACGGATTCGGAACCATGACCTTGACTTTTCTATGCCTGTCCATTCTGATGATGAATTGGGGCAGCTCTGCACCGCCTTTGATACTATGCGCGAAGAACTTCTGAAATCAAATCAGGAACTGTGGCGGCAGGCAGAAGAACGGAAAAGGCTAAATGCCGCCTTTTCCCATGACTTGCGCAATCCGATCACGGTCTTAAAGGGAACTATAAAATTACTGCGGCAGGGAACAGCAGATGAACAAGCCATTGACAGATTGGAAAGCTATACATTACGGATTGAACAGTATGCAGAAGCTATGAGTAGCATCCAACGATTAGAACAAATGCCGGTGCGGATAAACGAGTATTCCTATTCACTGCTACATTCTGAATTAGAGGAAACAGCAAAAATTCTTGCAGGAGCATTAGAACCGTCTGTTTCCGCACCTGATAAGGGGACAATACAATTAGATCATGGATTGGTTTTAACCGTTGCTGAAAATCTAATTGGAAATGCGGCTCGGTTTGCAAAGAGTAAAATTGAAATTCATTTGGAACGGAAAGGAAACTTCTTGCATCTATCAGTTACAGACGATGGGCCAGGCTATCCTGTGGAGTTAATACAAAGCGGCCCGAAACCGTTTGGAAAAATGAAAGAAGACTCCGCACACTTTGGTATGGGGCTATACAGCAGCCAGATACTATGTCTGAAGCATGGAGGAACACTTACACTGGAAAACAGCAAAAGTTATGGCGCAACGGCTACTGCTTCTTTCCAAATAAATCAGAAACCTTGAGCGTTTTTTGAGATTTCTGTTTTACACTCTCCTTATATTATAAACAAGGAGAGTGTTTTTTATGAACATTGAAGCAAAGGAACTATCGAAAATCTACGGCAGCGGCGAGAGCCGTGTCGTTGCGTTGGATAAAGTCAACCTTGAAATTGCATCCAGCGATTTTATTTCTATTATGGGACCATCTGGCAGCGGCAAAAGTACCTTGCTCCACCTGCTGTCTGGACTGGACAAGCCGACTTCCGGCAGTCTGACATACGATGGAAAAGACATTTATCGTTTTAATGACAAAGAACTGTCCTCATTTCGCCGTCGGCGCATCGGATTTATCTTTCAGCAATTCAATCTTCTCCCTGTGCTGACCGCAAAAGAAAACATCATCATGCCCCTGCTTCTGGACAAAAAGCAGCCGGACGAAGTATATCTAAATCAGCTTACGGATTTGTTAGGTATTCGTGAACGGCTGACCCATTTGCCCCATGAACTTTCCGGCGGTCAGCAACAGCGTGTAGCGATTGCCCGCGCCCTGATCGCAAAGCCGGATATTATTTTTGCTGACGAACCGACTGGAAATCTGGACAGCAAGAGCGGCGGCGAGGTTATGGAAATGCTGCAAAGCATATGGAAAAAGATGGGGAAAACGCTTGTTATCATCACTCACGACAGCCGCATTGCAAGAATGGCAGACCGGCAATTTGTAATTGTGGACGGTGTTCTTTCGGAGGTGACAGCAAGATGAAATCTTATTTAGCTCTTGCATGGAAAGAACTGAAAGCACAGAAAATCACGGCAATCCTGATCTTGGTTGCAGTTATCATGTCCACGATTATGACGACAGTGATCGGTCAGTCTATTGGTATATTGCAATCCATGCGTATTCAGCAGGCGGCGGGTCTGAACGGAAACCGTTATGCAACCTTTCATCAGCTTGGCAAGGAACAAGCGCAAAAGCTGCATGAAGATGATCGCCTATATGATGTAGGCGATACGATCTTTATCGGCAGCACACCATTAGGCAACAGTAGTTTATCTTTATATCTTCGGGAATATCACGATAACGCATTATCTATGTACCCGGCAATCGGAAACGTAAAAGAGGGACGATTACCAGAGGAAGCGATTGAGATTGCCCTGTCGGAGGATGCGCTTCAATATCTTGGATTGGACGCTGTAATTGGCGATACCGTTTCTCTGGATTTGAGTGTTTCCGTTATGGATGGATCGCTGTCAGAGTTAGAATATTCTGCTGATTTTGTATTGACGGGCATTCTGGAAAGCAGCTATATCGGCTACGCATCTGGTACGGTTGAGGGGATTGTCGGTGAGGGAACCGCAGAAGAACTGTTGCCAGAAGAGTATCTGCTTTATTCCACAGATTTTAAGACTTATGACAAGCAAAATTTTCAAAGCATCATTTATGCTCTCGCAGAAGATTTGAACGTGGATGAACGGTATATCCAATATAACTGGGTTTTGCTTGACGCTATTGGTATTTCCTATGATGAAGCGGCAGACAGCGATACCGGTACGGGATTTTCATTTATGACTGCGGCGTGTATTTTGGTGGGTGTTCTGGTCTTGCTGGCGGCTGGGCTGGTAATCTACAACATTCTGAAAATCTCTATCACAAAACGCATCAAAGAATACGGAACACTTCGTGCGATTGGTGGAGAACGAGGGCAAATCTATCGTTTGGTTTCTTTGCAGCTTTTGATTCTCTGTGGAGCCGGTATTCCTATCGGATTGCTGCTCGGTATATTGTCGGCAAAAGGTGTATTGATTGCGGCTACGGGGCTTCTCAATCCCGATCTGTTCATGGCAAACAGCACTTCCGAATTGAACTCTGCAATCAACACCGCCAGTACGGTAAAACTACCGATGCTCTTTGCCAGTATCGCAGTCATACTTCTGTTTGCTCTGCTGGCTGCCTTTCCTGCTGCCCGGTACGCATCCCATGTATCTCCTACTGTTGCTATGTCGGGGCAGACTGTGAAAATCAAACGCAGGATAAAAAGGAACCGCAACATCCGTAATTTTGAAGCCTATTATGCAAGGCTCAACCTAAAACGAGGGCGTGGAAGAACAGCAGTTACCATTCTGTCTTTGGTTATGAGTATTACCGTATTTGTTGCCTTGCAGAGCTTTACAGGGCTGCTTGATGCCAGCAGTTCCGTTCAGGACATGTATTTCAGCGACTATGCAGTTACAAATGAAACCGTTGGCATCCCATCAGAAGCCGTAAAAACATTAGCGGAAAATGACGCAGTAGAAAGTGTTTCCACTACACGGCTTTCTGTATTTATGCCAGGTGCCGGTGATATACTGCCCTTTGAAACTGATCTTTCCGTACAGAGCCATGAAACCTTGCAGCTTGTAAATGTGGATGAAGCACAATTACAAATCTATGCTCCTAACTTGTCTGCTCAGGATAAACAGGCTTTGAAAGATGGAACAGGCTGCCTTGTAAAAAATCCCATTGCCTTTTCTTATGGAGATACAACTGTTCAGCAGACTGATCTTACCGTAGGTGATACCATTCAACTGGGAGACAGAACACTTCCTGTATTAGGATTGATCGATACAGCAATCACAATCAATAATGATGGCTTTACGAATGGTGTTCAACTCATCGTGAATGACGAAATATACTGTTCACTGCTCGGAAACGACAGTTATTCAGAAGTCTATCCTACATTACAGGATAACGCCGATACAGATACCTTTGAAAGCTGGTTGGATAGCTGGTGCAGCAATTATCCAGGAACACATTGGCTTTCCTATCTCCAAAGCAGCAATGAGATGATAGAAAGCTTTGAACAGATCAAAATGCTGTGCTGGGTGCTTATCATCTTTATCGGTATCATTGGCATCCTGAACATCATCAATACCGTTTACAGCAATATTCATACTCGTGTCGGTGAAATCGGGATGCAGCGGGCTATTGGAATGAGTGCCGCAAGCCTTTATAAAACATTTCTGTGGGAGGGCGCTTATTACGGTATCATTGCGTCAGTGATTGGAGCAGTGTTTGGCTATGTCTGCTGTATCTTTGTCGGAGCAGCACAGACCGATGCTTTACAGCTTGTCGCTGTTCCGGTTATGGCGATTGTGGAAGCTGCGATTATTTCTATTGTGGCCTGCCTGCTTGCAACGGCAATTCCTCTGCGTTCTATTGCAAGAATGAGCATTGTGGATTCTATTGAGACTGTTGAATAATATCAAAAACGACAATTAAAACAAGAAATCCCCCATAAAGCAAACCTTGTTGCTTATGGGGGATTTCTGTATGTTCTTTTGGGGTGTGCTAAGTCCCGTATAAGCGTGGTGTTGTTATGTTTGGTGTGGTATCTTTAACTATGGGAAACTCCCCGCTCCCACTTGTTTACCGCCGGGCCGCTTACCCCTAGGGCCTGGGCCACCTGCTCCTGGGTCAGCCCCTTTGCCCGCCGCAGGCGGCGGATCGTTTCGTTCAATTTCATACAGACGCCTCCTTGCTGCGCGAGAGCGGGTGGGCCGCCCCTGCGGTTCTATCCTAGCAGACGGCGGAGCGGAGGGCAAGGGCGCGGTGTTCAGGTTTTGGCCGGGAAAAGAAAACCGGAGGTTAAACCGTGCGGGGCCGCCTCTCATGAGGCGGCCCCGCACGGCGTTTCAGAATGGAAATTATATGGAAAGGGAAAAAACGCAAAATCAGAGCTTGACCACCCAGCCGAAGGGATCGGGCCGGGTACCCCACTGGATGCCGGTGAGGGTGTCATACAGGCGCTGGGCCAGGGGGCCGATCTTGCCGCCGTTGACCACCACGTGCTGGTCCTCCCAGCCCATCTCGCCGATGGGGGAGATGACGGCGGCGGTGCCAGTGCCCCAGGCCTCTTTCAGCGTGCCGTCGGCCCCGGCGTCAAAGAGTTCCTGGGCGGTGATCAGCCGCTCCTCCACCTTCAGCCCCCAGGACTTCAGCAGCTCCAGGCAGGACTTGCGGGTGATGCCGGGCAGAACCGAGCCGGTGAGCTCCGGGGTGAGCACGGTATCGCCCACCTGGAACATGACGTTCATGGAGCCCACTTCCTCAATATACTTCCGGTGAACGCCGTCTAGCCAGAGCACCTGGGCGTAGCCGTTCTGCTCCGCCCGCTCCCCGGCGCGGATGGAGGCGGCGTAGTTGCCGCCGCACTTGGTGTAGCCGGTGCCGCCCTTGACGGCGCGGACGTCCTCGTTCTCCACATAGATCTTCACCGGGTTGATTCCCTCGGCGTAGTATGCGCCCACCGGGCAGGTGATGATGCAGAACAGGTAGTCGTGGGCGGCGTGCACGCCCAGGGAGGGAGTGGTGGCGATGATGAAGGGACGGATATACAGGGAGGTGCCCGGCTTGGAGGGCACCCAGCCGGCCTCCAGGCGCACGAGCTGCTCAATGGCGGCCAAGGCGTCCTCCTCCGGCAGGGGGGGGATGCACATGCGCTCACAGGAGGAGTTGATGCGCCGGACGTTCTCCATGGGGCGGAAGAGCTGCACCCCGCCGTCGGGGCCGCGGTAGGCCTTCAGGCCCTCAAAGACCTCCTGGGCATAGTGGAGCACCATGGCGGAGGGCTCCAGGGCGAGGGGGCCGTAGGGCACGATGCGCCCGTCGTGCCAGCCCTGGCCGGCGGTGTAGTCCATGATAAACATATGGTCGGTAAAGGTCTTGCCGAAGACCAGCGTGTCGGGATCGGGCTTCGGCTTGAGCACCGCGGCGCGCTGCACGGGATATTCCTTCATGGGAATGCCTCCTCGATCGTTCATTTGTTTTCCAAAAGTATGGCAGTACAGGGGAAAAAAGAATGTAAAGCATGATACAATACCCGGAATATTCTATCACAAGGCAAGAACCAGGGCAAGCGGGCTTGTTTTTGGGGCGGCCCTTTGATATAATAATATCTCTTATTATGTGTGTTCTGCACCGTACGACCTGCTTGGGAGGTGTCTCAATGCGGAAAAATAAGCTGACCCATCTGCTGGAGCCCAGCCTGCGGCTCTACTTTGTGTTCCTGCTCCTCTTCGCCGCGGTGTCGGCCCTGTTCAGCGTGGCGGTGGCGGTGATCGAGGCGGCGGTGGTGGCGGTGCTCTACCTCTACTTCCGGCGCAGCAACGCCCAGAGGCAGAAGGAGATCATCAAATACATCGAGAGCGTCACCTGCAACATGGATACGGCTACCAAGGATACCATGGTCAACGCCCCGCTGCCCATGGTGATCTTCCGGCCGGAGAACGACGAGGTCATCTGGTCCAACGACCGCTTTCTCCAGCTCACCGGCGAGCGGGAGCACCTGTTCGACACCAAAATCACCGCGGCGGTGCCTGACTTCTCCTCCCGCTGGCTCATGGAGGGGAAAACCGAGTGCCCCACCGAGGTGCGCCTCGGGGAGCGGCGCTTCCTGGTCTTCGGCCACCTGGTCCGCACCGAGGATCAGGGCGGGCGGGGCTACCTGGCCACCACCTACTGGGTGGACGTCACCGACTTCGCCCAGGTGCGGGACATCTACTATTCCACCCGGCCGGTGGTGGGGATTCTCACCGTGGACAACTATGAGGAGCTGATGAAGGGGGCCACCGATTCCGCCCGCTCCGCCATGCGCAGCGGCATCGACGAACGGCTGGCCCAGTGGGTGGCCCCGGCCCAGGGGCTGTTCTGCCGGTACGAGCGGGACCGCTACCTCTTTGTCTTTGAGGAGCGGTTTCTGGCCCAGTTTCAGGAGGGCAAGTTCTCCATCCTGGAGACGGTGCGGGAGGTGGTCAGCCCCTCGGGCATCCAGGCCACCCTGTCCATCGGCGTCGGCAAGGACGCCGACACCCTGGCCGAGCTGTTCCAGTACGCGGCCCTGTCGGTGGAGATGGCCCTGAGCCGGGGCGGCGACCAGGTGGTGGTCAAGAACAAGTTCAACTTCGAGTTCTACGGCGGCCGCACCAAGGAGCTGGAGAAGCGCACCAAGGTTAAGAGCCGGGTCATGGCCAATGCCCTGGGCGAGCTGATGGCCGACGCCTCCCGGGTGTTTGTCATGGGCCACAAGTACCCCGACATGGACTGCATCGGCGCCGCCGCCGGTGTGTGCGCCATGGCCCGGAAGAAGGGCGCGCCGGTGCACATCATCAAGGAGGCCGGGCAGAACCCGGCCAGCGAGATGTCCGAGCGGCTGGGGGGGCTGGGCGAGTACAAGGACGTGTTCCTCTCCCAGCAGGATGCCATCCTGCTGGCCGACGCCAACTGCCTGCTGGTGGTGGTGGACACCAACCGGCCCGAGCAGGTGGTGAGCCAGGATCTGCTGGAGGCGGTACACAAGGTGGCGGTGATCGACCACCACCGCCGGGCCTCCTCCTATATCGCTGACGCGGCCCTCAATTTCCACGAGCCCTATGCCTCCTCCGCCAGCGAGCTGGTCACCGAGCTGCTCCAGTACCTGCTGGAGCCCGCCGACCTGCTCAAGACCGAGGCGGAGGCCCTGCTGGCCGGGATGGTACTGGACACCAAGCAGTTTACCATGCGTACCGGCAGCCGCACCTTTGAGGCCGCCGCCTTTCTCCGCCGCTCGGGTGCGGACACCGGCGACGTCAAGAAGCTGTTCCAGAACGACCTGGAGGGCACCATCGCCAAGTACGACATTATTCAGAACGCCAAAATGTACCATGAGGGCATTGCCGTAGCCAAGGTGGACCACACCGTGGGCCGCATTACCGCCGCCCAGGCCGCCGACGAGCTGCTCAACATCTCGGGCATCGACACCTCCTTCGTCCTCTTCCCCGACCAGGAGGGGCGGGTGATCCTCTCCGCCCGCAGCATGGGGGACGTGAACGTGCAGGTGGTGCTGGAGAAGCTGGGCGGCGGCGGCAACGCCGCCACCGCCGGCGCCCAGGTGCCGGGCAAAGGCGTGGACGAGGTCAACGATATGCTCCTCCAGGCCATTGATGCGTATCTGGAGGAGGAGTGAGAAGTGTGAAACGACCGCTGGTGCTGTTGGCGGCCGGCCTGGCGCTGGTTCTGGGTGCCTGCGCCGCTCCGACGGCAGAGACCCCCACGCCCCCGGCGGAGGTCACTCCGGCCTCCACGGAGGCTCCAGCTCCGGCGGAGCCCCCCATCCCGGACTGGATGGCGGACCAGCCGGTGCCTGCTTTCCTGGACGCGGAGCAGCAGGCGCTCTTCCTGCGGGCGTACAGCGCCGCCAGCTTCCTCATGGGCTGCTCCACCAGCGGCGTGGACAGCTATCCCCTGGACGGCGGCGATCCGCCGGAGCTGGGGGACTATGAGACGGTCACCCTGGACAGCGGCTGGACCTATCTGGTGGCCCAGGGGCGGTACGCCCGGTGGGAGGACTTCCAGGCCATGCTGGACGGCATCTTCACCCCGGCGTACCAGGAGAAGCTGCTGTGGACGGAGAATATGGACGGGGGGCGATTCCCCATCTTCACCGCCGATGGGGAGGGCCGGACATGCTTCCTGGAGCTGGAGCGGGGCAGCAGCCTGGAGTATGGCTGGGCCGATGTGCCGGACACCTATGAGCTGGTGAGCCAGAGCGAGGACGCCGTGGAGTTTTACCTGGTAGGGCATTACGCCGATCTGACCGTGCAGCCGGATGAGACGGGTGCCCGCCCGCTCAGCACAGAGCGCTGGCCCATTCGTATGGAGCGCACCGCTGGCGGCTGGCGGGTGTCGGAATTTCACGTGCCCTATTGAATAAGTTTTGAGATTTGGAAAGGAAGTTATCCCGATGAAAGTGATTTTGCAGCAGGACGTGAAGGGCCAGGGCAAGAAGGGCCAGATGATCGAGGCAAGCGACGGCTACGCCCGCAATTTTCTCCTGCCCCGGAAGCTGGCGGTGCCCGCCACGGCGGAGAACGTCAACACCATGAAGATGCAGGAGAAGGCCAAAAAGGCCCAGGAGGCCGCCGAGAAGGCGGAGGCAGAGGCCACCGCCGCCAAGCTCAAGGAGCTGACCGTGAAGGTGGTGGCCAAGGGCGGCAACGGCGGGCGGCTGTTCGGCGCGGTGACCAGCAAGGAGATCGCCGACGCCCTCCAGGCCCAGCACGGCATCGCCATCCCCAAGACCAAGATCGTCCAGGACGAGCCCATCAAGGCCTTCGGCGGCTATGAGCTGAAGGTCAAGCTGGGGTACGAGGTCACCGGCACCCTCAAGGTGGTCGTGGCCGAGGCCTGAACCGGGAACGGGAGGGCAAAGAGGCCGTCCCTGTATACGCTCAGCCGGTCTGCCCTGGGTAGGGGCGGCCTTTATGGCCGCCCGCGGGCGCTCACAGGGGTCGCCCCTGCGGCGTTTGTGTTTTATCCCGCCCGCATTTTACGCTCCCGGAGGTGAGGAACATGCCAAGTGAAGAGGAGCTTTTGACCCGGCAGATGCCCCACAGCACCGAGGCCGAACAGTCCGTGCTCGGCTCCATGCTCATTGACGCCCGCTGCGTGCCCGAGGTGATCGAGGCCCTCCGGCCGGAGGACTTCTATCTGCGCACCAACCGGGAGATCTATGAGACCATCTACTCCATGTTCAACTTCTCCCTCACCATCGACCCGGTGACGGTGCTGGAGCACATGAAGCAGAACGGGGTGTATGACGAGAATACCTCCCGCAATTACGTCCTCCAGCTCATGGAGATCACCCCCACGGCGGCCAACGTGAAGGAGTACGTGGCCATCGTCAAGGACAAGGCCCTGCTGCGGCGCATCGCCGAGACGGCGGGAGAGCTGACCGCCATGGTGCAGGAGGGCACCGGCACCGCCCAGGAGGTGCTGGAGGCCGCCGAGCAGCGCATCTACGCCATCCGCCAGGGCCGGTCCGCCCAGGGTCTGGCCCACATCTCCAGCGTCATCCTCAATGTGTACGAGCGGCTCAACGAGCTGGCCGCCAGCGACTCCGCCGTGCCCGGCCTGTCCACCGGCCTGCCCGACGTGGACATGGCCATCTCGGGCCTGAACAAGTCTGATCTGATCCTCCTGGCCGCCCGCCCCGGCATGGGCAAAACCTCCTTCGCCCTGAACATGCTCCTCCACGCGGGCAAGTTCTCCGGCAAAACGGTGGTCTTCTTCTCCCTGGAGATGAGCCGGGAGCAGCTGGCCATGCGCCTCATCTCCGGCGAGAGCTTTGTGGACAACAAAAAGCTGGTCACCGGCAAGCTGGGGGAGGAGGACTGGACCAAGATCGCCGCCGCCTCGGCGGCCCTCAACCAGACGCAGATTTTAATCGACGACAACCCCTCCCTCTCCGTGGCCGATATGAACGCCAAGTGCCGCCGGGTGGATAATCTGGGGCTGGTGGTCATAGACTACCTCCAGCTCATGACCTCCGCCGGCGGGCCCACCCGCAGCGGCGACAACCGCCAGCAGATCGTCTCCGACATCTCCCGCGCCCTGAAGATCATGGCCAAGGAGCTGAACGTGCCGGTGGTGTGCCTGTCCCAGCTCTCCCGCGGCCCGGAGAGCCGCTCCGACAAGCGGCCCATGCTCTCCGACCTGCGTGAGTCGGGCGCCATCGAGCAGGACGCCGACATCGTCATGTTCCTCTACCGGGACGACTACTACAACGACAGCGACGAGAACCACAACCTGGCCGAGTGCATCATCGCCAAGAACCGCCACGGCGAGACCCGCACCGTGGAGCTCCAGTGGCTGCCCGAGTACACCACCTTCTCGTCCATCGACCGGAGGCACATCGAATATTGACGCGGAATGGGGCGATGTAGGCATCGCCCCCTACGTAGGGGCGGATGCCCACATCCGCCCGCCGCAAAGGAGACTTTATGCTGGAAACCATCAAAGCCCTGACAACCGAATACGACATGCTCCCCCGGGGGGGCACGGTGCTGTGCGCCGTGTCCGGCGGTGCGGATTCCATGTGCCTGCTTCACCTGCTCCACACCTGGGCCGGAGAGGGGGGCTTCCGGGTGGCGGCCGCCCACTACAACCACAACCTGCGCGGGGCCGAATCCGACCGGGACGCCGCCTTTGTGGCGGAGTGGTGCGCCGGGCAGGACATCCCCTGCGTCATTGGCGCGGGCGACGTGGCCCATGAGGCCAGGGCCCGGGGCCTGGGGGTGGAGGAGACCGCCCGCCAGATGCGCTATGAATTCCTGCGGGGGGCGGCGGACGCCATGGGCTGTGGACGCATCGCCACCGCCCACAGCGCCGACGACAACCTGGAAACCCTGCTGCTCCACTTGGTGCGGGGGGCGGGGCTTCATGGCCTGGCGGGTATCCCGCCCCGGCGGGGAGTGGTGGTGCGCCCCCTGCTCACCACCTCCCGGGCGGAGATTGTGGCCTACCTGGAGGCCAACGGCGTGGCCCACGTGGAGGACAGCAGCAACACCGACGAGGGCTACGCCCGCAACCGCATCCGCCGCCAGGTGGTGCCGGTGCTGCGTCAGCTCAATCCCCGCCTCACTGAGAGCGCGGCGGAGACCATGGGCTACCTGCGCACCGACAACGACTATCTGAACGCCCAGGCCGCCGCGGCCTGTCAGAACGCCCGGTGGGCGGAGGACGACCTGGTGATCGAGGCCAGGTACATCGCCCAGCTCCCGGCGGCTATCGCCCCCCGTGCGGTGCGCCGCCTGCTGGAGATGATGGGGGACGGCAGCACCAACTGCTCCGCCGCCCACCTCAAGGCGGTGGTGGAGCTGGCCCGGGGAGACGACCCCTCCGCCGTGGTGTTCCTGCCCGGCGGACGGCTGGCTCAGCGGGTATACAGGGAGCTGCTGCTCACCACCCAGTCCGACCCCCTGCCCCCCTTTCTGCCCACGCCTCTGGCCCTGGACGGTGAGACCGAGGTGGAGGGCACGCCCTGGCGGGTGCGCTGCCGCCCGGCACGCTGCCCGGACGAGAGCGAGCGGAAGCCCGGGGCCCTGTATCTGGCCCAGGGGGCGCTGGAGGGTCCCCTGGTGCTCCGCCCCCGGCAGACGGGAGACGCGGTTACCCTGCCCGGGCGGGGTGGAACCAAGACGCTGAAAAAGCTGTTTATTGACGAAAAGGTGCCCCGCCGGGAGCGGGAGCGGATTCCGGTTCTGGCCGACGGCCGGGGCGTGGCCGCGGTGGCGGGCTTCGGGCCTGAGCAGAGCCGGACGGCCGTCCCTGGACAGGCGGCCTATGAGCTGTTATTCTGGAAGAAAGAGTGAGGGAGAGGTATGGAACACATGCTGGACAAGGACGTGGAGCGGGTGCTCTTTTCCGAGGAGGAGCTGCACCGGCGGGTGGCGGAGATCGCCGCCGAGATCGACCGGGACTACGCAGGGAGGGAGCCCCTGCTGGTCAGCGTATTGCGGGGCTCCTTCGTGTTTATGGCGGACCTGGTGCGCCAGATCCACCTGCCCTGCACCGTGGACTTCATGGCGGTGTCCTCCTATGGGGCGGGCACGGCCAGCTCCGGGCAGGTCAGGATCATCAAGGATCTCAGCGAGCACATCGAGGGCCGCGACGTGATCGTGGTGGAGGACATTCTGGACAGCGGCAACACCCTGAGCTATCTGCTCCAGCTCCTCCAGGCCCGCAGCCCCGCCTCCGTGCGGCTGTGCACCCTGCTGGATAAGCCCTCCCGCCGCACCAAGGAGGTGGAGCTGCACTACTCCGGCTTTACCATCCCCGACTACTTTGTGGTGGGCTACGGGCTGGACTATGCGGAAAAATACCGCAACCTGCCCTACATAGGCATTCTTAAGCCCTGTGTGTACGGAGGAGAGGAATAACGGGCGCCTGAGGCGCCCAATCTGCCCGGAAAGGACGTGTCCGCAGTTTGAAACGAAACGGAAGCCTGCGCGATGTGGGCTTTTACCTGCTCATCGCCGTGGTTCTGCTGATGACCATCTTCGCCCTCCGGGGCGGGATGGGGAATCAGGAGAAGGTCACCTATGCCCAGGTGCGCCAGCTGCTGGAGCAGCAGATGGTGAGCCGGGTCTCCCTGGAGGACAATACCGTGACCCTGTACCTGAAGGAGCCCCAGGGCGGCCAGAGTGTGCTCACTTATCAGATCGGCAACCCGGACTGGTTCTACCAGGACTTTAACGACCTCATTGTGGAACAGAAGCGGCAGGGGATCATCACCGACTACGACTATCCCCAGGGCTGGGTGCCTCCCTACTGGATGAGCTTTATCCCGTGGATCGTCATCCTGGTGGTGTTCGGCCTGCTGTGGTACTTCATGTTCCTGCGCCAGGCCGGGGCCGGCGGGGGCGGAGGAGGCGGCGGCGGTGTGGACCGCACCGCCCGCTTCGGCCGCGCCCGCACCCGCACCGGCGCCGACGAGCAGAGGAAGGTCACCTTTGAGGACGTGGCCGGCGCCGAGGAGGAGAAGGGGGAGCTCCAGGAGATTGTGGAGTTCCTCCGGGACCCCAAGCGGTTTCTGGAGCTGGGGGCCCGCATCCCCAAGGGCGTGCTGCTGG
>OKRR01002269.1_pt1 | contig 14483 bp, 11 predicted proteins | sample 1601211 | NCBI WGS metagenome assembly OKRR01 (sample SAMEA3541525, study PRJEB24748) | human gut metagenome | biome: human gut; feature: human-associated habitat; material: faeces | place: China | collected 2012
TATAGAAGAATTATTAATCTAATTCCTGACGAAAGAAATGAGAATGAAAAAGAAGTGGTCTATGTTAATTCGATTGATAGTATTAAAGGTCAAGAAGGAAATAATTGTCTACTGATATTGACAACTGATTTGGCTGCTTATTTATTAGGAACAAAGACAGAGGAAACTATCTTTAAAAATAGATTATATGTAGGATTGACAAGGTCGTTAGAAAAATTAACGATTTATATCACACCAGAAGTTGAAAAAAAGTATGGAAAAGAAAAGGTAAAGGCTTTTTTCAATGACTTTGGTTGTGAATTTTAAATGAATTATGAGAGAAATCATGCGAAAAGTGAATATTACGGTGCGGCAGAGCCGCCAGTCCGGTGTGGCGAGGCTCTTCCGCAATTATCCGTAAATAGAATTGAAATAAAAGTGCCAAAATGATAGAATTATCTTGGAAATTTTGTCATTATGGAAGGAGCTGAAACAAATGAAAGATGCTCTTGATTTACAAAAATTTTACCCTGAGGAAATAAGCATCACAGAAGTAATTCAAAACGAAAAAGAAATTTATATCTATGTTTCTGTGCAATCGAAAAACTGTACATGTCCCAAGTGTGGAGTGATTTCAGAACATAAACATGGTACTTATAAACGAAAACTTCAAGATCTTCCGATTTTGGGTAGAACCACGTATTTAATCGTAAATGTTTACGAGTATCAGTGCGACAATTCTTCCTGTGATGTTACAACTTTTGTTGAGAATGTTGATGGATTTTTGAATTATTACAGCCGTATGACAGAGCGTTGTGAAGATTTTATATGCACTTTGGCATTGGAAACAAGCTGTGAAGGTAGTGCCCGTATCTGCCGTTCTATGAATCTGAAAACCAGTGGTGACAGCATTATCCGATTGTTAACGAAACGATATGTAGCACAACCGGAAGTTCCATGTGGAAGCATTATTGGAGTGGATGATTTTGCATTTAAGAAACGGCACACTTATGGGACAATTATTGTAGATGAAACAACACATCAACCAGTGGCAATTTTAGATGGACGTGATGGTAAAACATTAAAAGAATGGTTAAGTAAAAATAAACATGTAAAAACGGTAACACGAGACCGGGCAAGTGCTTATTCAGTGGCCATAAAAGAAATATTGCCCGATGCTATGCAGATTGCTGACAGATTTCATCTCCATCAAAATTTATTAGAGGCCATAAGAAATACTATAAATTCTGTACTGCCCATTGATATCAGAATCCCATCTGATTCTAACAGCATTGCAGAACCATCAGTTGAAAACGATAGTAAAAAAAATGCCATGCAGTGTGGATAACCTTAGCGAATATAATCAAAAAAGGGCACAACTGTACACTACGATAAAAGAATATAACTCTGCCGGATATAGTAAACGCCAAATTTCTAAAGTATTACATTGCAGCAGAAACACCGTGACAAAATATCTCAATGGAGAATATGAAGCACTTTGTAAAAAAGATTTTCGTAGCGGAATGGATCCGTTTTATGATTATATTATCAGAGCTTTAACTTCTGGCATCAGTCGAAAAGATGTATATCGCAATGTTATCGAAAAAGGATATAAAGGAGGGAAAAACAGCCAATGGACAGAAGATATTTGTATTGAGTGCATTCCCGGAATTTTTGCTGGATTATTTTGGCGTGAAGCTATGAAAATAAGTGTGCGTCATAAGAAGAATTGGCGGAATAGTGTGGAATGTAAAGAAAATAGAATGAAGATTTATTAGGAAGTTCATATTGAACAGGGGAATACATGGAAATTAGGAAAATAGGTGATTTTATAATATGCCCAATTCCGGCTGATTCTGAATTGGATCCGGTTGAAATAGAAAAAATCACGAGTCATACACATAACACATGGCAGCATGATCGTTTTGATCCGGAAAAAAGAGAAAATACAATTCAGGGCAAGAAAGCAGAACTGGTAATAGAAAAAGTTTTAAAGGATAATAGTACTTTTCGATTCTTGGCATATGACAAAATGAGAAAAGATGGATTTAACAAGCATGCGCCGTTTGATGGTATTATTTACCATGATGATATTAATGCGAGTGTATTACAGTCAGCTGTGGATCAGATAAACAGTGATGTGGCTGGCAGTGCAGGTGATTCTGGAGCAATTACAGTTGAAACAAGAGAATATATGGAAACAAACGGTATTTATACGATTGAAATTAAATCTTCTTTACTTCAGTATCCTAGAGATTATCGGTGTATAAATGGAGATGTTGAGACGGTCAGATCTTATGATAATTATTTTAGATTGTGTGAATACATAAAAAAATTTTATGATTACTTCGTGTATCCGCATTTTTGCAGAGATAATAAAAATATAACTTCATTTTATGATTATACAAAGTACATTAGAAATATCAATCACTACGATATAAGAGATAAGGAGAAATTTGTATATTCTTTGATGAAGCAGGAATTTGATAATGCATGTAATATATATACAAGAGTTTTTCTTGATATAAAAAGAAATGAAATTCTGATACCGGGATATATTGTAAAGACAAGATTCTTTGAAGAGCCACGCATTAAAAAAATGCCATCTCCAAAATCACAGAATGCCATTTACTATATGTATCATATGCAATATGGAAAAAATATTTTAGAAATAGACCGGGATGAAGCGTTACTAAAGTGGAATCGAAGTGCTGCTTATCAAAGATTGTTTTGTGCTGCTAATCCGAACTGCCCTCATTGTGGAAATAAGATGAGAATGGTGGAGGTTCCAGAACGCAAATTCCTTTATGTATGTGATCGTTGCCCTAAAGAACTGAAATGGATGGAACTTGCGGATATTTATCAAACCAATATGTAGGAAAATGGGAGTTTATGCATTATGGAAAATTTATCAAAGAAACGAAGAAACGAAATGATCGCCTTCCTTGAGATGCTTAAGAAAAAGCATTCAGACGATGATTCTCTAATAGCAATTAACAGGATAGAAAAAGAATTGACTTCAAAAAAATATGGTTTGATATGGGAAGAACATCAGGAACAGGTTGATGAGAAATTAGAAACCCATATTCCTGTGTTTTCTGAGGCGCCGGAATATGAATTGACTGAGGACGAATATAATGAGTCTTTTAATTTCCTTTTAGAAGGCGACAATTTATATTCTTTAAAGTTATTGGAAAAAACACATAAAAATAAAGTAGATGTCATTTATATAGATCCTCCATATAATACCGGAAATAGAGATTTTATATATAATGATGAATTTGTGGGAAAAGAGGATTCCTTCAGACATTCAACCTGGCTTTCGTTCCTTTCAAAGAGATTGAGAATTGCGTATAAATTGCTTGCTCCAGACGGTTTGATTTTTGTGTCTATTGATGATAACGAGCAGGCACAATTAAAACTTTTAATGGATGAAATTTTTTCTGAGGATAATTTTATTATATGCATGCCAAGAATTACCAAAAAAAGCGGGAAAACAACATCTGCATATGCAAAAAATCATGACTATATTTTGGTTTATACAAAAAGAGATCAGGATATATTTGTTATGGAAGAGCATATTGATGAGGCATTTAAGTATGAGGATGAGTATGTTGCAGAACGAGGAAAGTATAAATTAAATCAGACTTTGGATTATGATAGTTTGTCGTATAGTGCGTCACTGGATTATCCGTTGGAGATTGAGGGAGAAATATTTTATCCGGGCAATAGCAAAGAGTTGTGGGAAGAAAGACAGGCGGGAAAACACCGACGTGCAGATTGGGCCTGGAGATGGAGCAAAAAATTGTTTCAATTTGGATATGATAATGGTTTTATTGTTGTAAAGAGGAAGAAGGATGGCACAGCGCGGATATATACAAAAACATACCTGAACGCAAAAATTGGAAAAGACAGCAATGGTAATTTTTTTGTTGAGTATAATAAAAGAGTTAAGGCAACCAGTTCCATAGAATATATTGATAACAAATATTCGAATGATAATGCTAAAAAGGATTTGTCTGTATTCGGACTTGGAGATAAATTTGATTATTCTAAACCGGTAGAACTCATTAAAAAACTGGTAAAAGCGTATTATAAAAACGATGCGCTGATATTAGATTTTTTCGCAGGCTCTGGAACAACTGCACAGGCTGTCCTGGAACTGAATGCAGAAGATGGGGGAAACCGACGGTTTATTGTCTGCACAAATAATGAAAATAATATTTGCCAGGAAGTTACTTACCAGAGAATAAAGACTATTTTGACTGGTATCATGGCGTCTGGCAGTGAATATCAAAATCGGGTAAAAGGCAATTTAAAATACTATAAAATTGATTTTGTAGAAAAGGAATCAGATGAATTGACAGATGAACTGCATGGACATACAGAAGAAATGATTCAGCTAGAATATGGAATAAGTATTCATAATTCTCAGTATGTGATCGTCATGGATGATGATGAGATGGATGATTTGGAAAACAATTTTAGTTCTTATAAGGATTTAAAAGCAGTGTTCTTAAATCGGGATGTATTATTGTCTGCATCACAGGAACGAATGCTTAAAGATATTGATACCTTTATCATTCCGGATTATTATTTCGATTCCGAGTTGAGGGAGGCTGGAGAATTATGGTAAATGGAATCATGAATTTTGAATTTCAGGATAATTGTGTTGAATTTTTGATGGACAAGACATTGGATCCTGAGAGCAAGCAGATTATTACAATCAAGGCACCTACGGGGGCTGGTAAAACAGTTATACTCATTAAGTATATAGATGAGTATCTCAAAAATACAAACGGAAATACCGCTTTTGTATGGCTTTGTCCGGGAAAAGGTGATCTTGAACAGCAAAGCATGGATAAGATGAATAAACTTACACCTCAGAGAGATACTCGCAGTCTTCTTGATTCCATGCGCATGGGGTTTGAAGGTGGAAGTGTCACATTTGTCAATTGGGAACTTGTCACGAAAAAAGGTAATATAGCATTGAGAGACGGAGAAAGGGCAAACTTCTTCGAGATGGTTGCGGCAGCACATAAGGATGGGATTCAGTTTATTGTTATAATTGATGAAGAACATTTAAATAATACGAAGAAAGCCGATGGCATTATTGAAGCGTTTGCTGCAAAGAATATTATTCGTATATCAGCAACTGCTCAAAAAGTAGCGCATTATGAATTTTATGAAATTCCAGAAGATGATGTTATTAATGAGGGGCTGATTACAAGCGCAATTTATGTAAATGAAGGTGTAGATGAGAGAAAACAGATTACGAATGATTACGAATATCTCCTTGAATTGGCGGATAAAAAAAGAAAAGAAATTCAGGCCGGCTACGATACTGTAAAAGCGAATATCAGACCACTGGTTCTTATACAGTTCCCCATGGGACAGCCGGAAACAGTTGCTGGTGTAGAAGCTAAGCTGAAAGGTATGGGCTATACCTATGATAATGGCATGGTCGCTATTTGGATGAGTGATGCAAAGAAGAATATTGATAATCTTACGGTCAATGATGGTTCACCGGTTTTTTTACTGATGAAGCAGGCTATTTCGACAGGGTGGGATTGTCCAAGAGCGAAGATCCTTGTAAAACTTCGTGAAGGCGGTAGTGAAGATTTTCAAATTCAGACGATTGGCCGAATTCGACGCATGCCGGAGAAAAAACATTATGGATTGAATGTACTTGATTATTGCTATATTTATACATTAGACAGTAATTACAAAATGGACCTTTTATCCTCTATGGACAAAGCGTATCAGGTCAGACGTTTGTTTTTGCGTGATGAAGCTAAAAATTTTGTTCTGACGAAGGAACTTCGAAATCTTGATTATGACGGATTGGGAGAACGGGAAGCAATAGAAAAAGTATATGGTTACTTTAAGAAAAAATATAGTCTCGGAAATGATATGCGAATAAATCAGGAGAATCTTGAGATTGGAGGATATCATTTTGAACAGGAAATCGATAGTAAGATTTTACAAGGTTTATTTAGAACGACGGATGAATTGATACCGGGTTTTAGGAAAGCGAATGTGTTAATTAGAACGGAAGTGAATACCCACTCACATGGAATTTATTTATTACACTCCGTTGATGAAATTAAGAGAGCAACAGGATTGAAATCTCAGAAGGTGAAGAATATTCTTCGAAGATTATTTGGCAAAGGAACGAGAACAAAGTATAAATTTGTGTCTTTAGAAAATGCAAATTTCTATGCATTTATTATTAATAATGTCAAACAATTAAAACTGGATTTTAAGGAATGTGCGGCTCAAATGGGTGGAATACAGATGTCGATGATCTTTGAGCCAAAGACGGCTGTGTTTTCTATTCCAGATATGGAAGTATATAAATACAGTGAAGTGAAACAACGACAGTTTATGCGGCTAAATGCGTACCTCGGATATACCAATGAATTTATTACAGATAGAACCCGCAGTACGCCAGAACGATTGTTTGAAAAATACTGTGAAACAAGAGCGGATAGAATTGCATGGGTATATAAAAATGGTGACAAAGGACAGCAGTATTTATCAATTGTTTATTTGGATGGATTTTCAAAACAGTGGTTATTTTATCCGGACTATATAGTCAAGACAATTGATGGTCAGGTGTGGCTGATAGAAACAAAGGGTGGGGAAGTAGCTGGGCATAGCAAAAATTTGGATGCTCAGGTTAGTAATAAATTTATTGCTTTCAAACAGTACGCTGAGAAGTACAAACTTAATTTTGGTTTTGTAAGAGATATTAACGAGGATTTATTTATCAATAATACAAAGTATCACGAGGATATGTCTCATGAGAGTTGGAGACCATTAAGTGATTTGCTTTGAGTTTTAGAAAAATAAAAGGAAAGCGTTTTCAAGGAGTTTAAACTTATGATAAAAGTACTTTTCATCTGTCACGGCAATATCTGCCGTTCCACAATGGCCGAGAGCGTGTTCACCTACCTGGCCACTCAGGCTGGCCTGGCATCCCAATTTGAAATCAATTCCGCGGCAACCAGCCGTGAGGAAATCGGTAATCCGCCGCATTACGGTACCGTAGATAAGCTGCGTCGGGAGCATATCCCGCTGATCCCGCATCATGCGCGTCAGATGACGGCGGAGGATTACCGGTATTATGATTATCTCATCGGCATGGACACAGCAAATATACGGAACATGACCCGGATTGCAGGTGGGGTGGATAAAGAACAGAAGTTTTTTAAACTGTTGACATTTTCAGGTAGTGGGCGTGATGTGGCAGATCCTTGGTATACGGGGGATTTTGATGCGACGTTTGCTGATGTTATGGCTGGATGCAGCGGGTTTCTTGAAAAGATCCGCAGAGAGGAAAATATTTAAATGGGAAAACGAATTGTTCTTTTTAACGACCTTCCGGGTTATGGTAAGGTAGCTCTGGCCGCCATGGTGCCGCTGTTTTCGCGTATGGGGCATTTTCCTTATCAGGTTCCCACTGCGGTGGTTTCCAATACGCTGGATTTCGGAAAGTTCCGGATTCAGGACATGACGGACTACATGCGGGATACGATAAAAGTGTGGGATGAGCTTGGCTTTGATCCGGACTGCATCTGTACTGGATTTGTACTTTCGGAGGAGCAGGTGGAACTGATCGGAGATTATATTCGAAGCAGGAAGCCGAGAATGGATGAGATACAGAATGTGGACAATGGCCGTCTTGTCATGGTAGATCCGATCATGGCAGATGGCGGAAAGCTTTACAATGGAATTGGCATGGAGCGGGTTGCGGCCATGAGAAAGCTGGTCAGCTACTCGGATGTGATGGTTCCGAATATGACCGAGGCTGGCTTTCTGACGGGAATCTGCCCGGGCAGGGAACGAGCCTCAGCGGCAGAACTGCGGGAACTGGTTGACGGACTGCACAAGTTATCCGGGAAATCGGTGGTCATTACCAGCGCGCAGGATTCTGAAACGGATGAGCATCTGGTTTGCGGATATGACCACAAAAGCGGACAGTATTTCCGTGTGCCGTTTATCTTTCTTCCTGTCCGGGTTGCCGGAAGCGGAGATATTTTTTCTACAGTCATGACTGGAAAACTATTAGACGGTGAGAGTCTGGAGGAAGCGGTGCGAGAAGCGGTGCGTGTCCTGACTGTGCTGATACGGAATAATCAGAGTCATTTGGATGAATACAAAGGAATTCTGGTTGAGCGTTATTGGGAATTACTGGATGAGAACAATTAGCGGCACAGGATATAGCAGGAGCGGAATCTGCTTTGTGAAACTGTGGCGCGGCAGACCGGAAATTATGAAATGAGTCAATGGAAAGCATTGGCAGCAGAAAAACAAAATCGGGAGGAAACTTGGAGTGCTTAGAAATGTAAGTCTGGAGGAGATTTCAGACGGCAGATTATATGGGTTGAATGATATGGCGAAGCTGGGTTGCAATGACTGTGCGGGCTGTTCGTCCTGTTGCCGTGGAATGGGAAACACGATTGTACTGGATCCCTATGATGTCTGGCGGTTGACGGGTGGTCTTGGCGTTTCGCTGCAGCAGCTTTTAGCGGGGCATCTGGAACTGAATGTGGTGGACGGGATCATTCTGCCAAATCTGAAACTGGCGGGGGATTCGGAACAGTGTACCTTTTTGAATGACGCAGGGCGATGCAGCATTCATCCGTATCGCCCAGGCATCTGCAGGCTGTTCCCTTTGGGGCGGTATTATGAGGAAGATGGATTCCGGTACATTCTGCAGATTCATGAATGCGAAAAACCAAATCGCAGCAAGGTGAAGATCCGCAAGTGGATGGACACGCCGGATATGGAGCGGTATGATGCCTATATTGCGGACTGGCATGCATTCCTGAAACAGCTACGGATTCGTATCGGAGCAGAGCTGGATGGAGAAACTGCGGCAAAAACAAGCGCGGATGGTGCAAACGAGACGCCAGCTCCTGATCTCGCAAAATCCGTCAGCATGTATATTTTACAGCGGTTTTATCTGCTTCCCTATGACACCAGCCGGGACTTCTACAGCCAGTACGAGGCCCGCATAGCCGCGGCAAAAGAATGGAGTGAGAATCTATGAGCAACATCAATGACACAGGCAGCATCAACGGCACAAACAACATCCATGGTGCAGACAATACTGAAAACACCGTAAAAACCGGCCTGGTATTAGAAGGCGGCGGAATGCGTGGGATGTATACCGACGGTATTCTGGATGTTTTTCTGGATCAGGGACTTTCCTTTGACGGAGTGATCGGAGTTTCGGCCGGAGCTATCCATGGTTCCAGTTTTGTGTCTGGGCAAAGAGGCCGGAACATTCGTTATTATAAGAAATATATCCGAGATAACCGGTTTATCAGTATGCGGAATCTGGTCCGGACCGGAGATATTGCGGAGGTGCAGTTCTGCTATCATGATCTGCCGGAGAAGCTTGATCTTTACGATTACGATGCCTTCAACCGTTCTAAAACGGAGTTTTATGCAGTCTGCAGCAATGTGGAGACTGGAAAGCCGGAGTATATCCGCATTACAGATATGAAAAATCAGATTGATGTGATCCGGGCATCGGCCTCCCTTCCATACGTTTCCAGACTGGTGAAGACAGAAGGGATGAAGCTGTTGGATGGCGGCTGCACGGACAGTATTCCTCTGATGAAGTTCCGGGAGATGGGATTCGCAAAAAATGTGGTGATCCTGACCCGGCCGAAGGGATACCAGAAGGAACCGGAGCAGCTGGCTATGGCGAAAATCCGATATCGGAAGTATCCGGCCTTTGTGGAAGCGCTCTCTCACCGGCATGAGGGCTACAATGAAGCATTAAAGCAGATTGAGCAGCTGGAGAAGATGGGGGAGATTTTTGTGCTGCGTCCGGATGAGACGCTTAAGATCGGACGGCTGGAGCGCAGCCCGGAGAAACTGCAGCAGGTGTATGACATTGGAAGGCGGGATGCGCTTATGAAGATGCGTGACCTGAAGTGCTGGCTGGAGAATCATTAGGCAGATCGAAACTGGATTGACAGACCAGAAGCACAGGGCAGAAATCCAGATAACAGAAAACCTGCAATCAGGCCAAACAAAGCTATAGGAAATACCTATGGCTTTTATATTATATATAGTATTTTACAAATACTGAAAAAAGATGCATAATAAAGCCATCAAAGGAAATAAAGCCGGAAACGAATCAGAATGGATTCAGAATCAAAAGGCTTTAAGGTAATAAACCACACAATTACAGGAGGAGAGTTCGCATGGTAAAGTTGCATGATGGCGGTGTTTATCTCGTTAACGGTGAGACCCTGGTTCCGGAGGTAGAGGCTGCTAAGGTCGAGCAGATGACCGGAAAAGCGGTTGCAAAAGAGGAGGCTAAGAAGGGTACCATTGCTTATGGTATCATGAAAGCTCATAATCAGTCTGAAAGCATGGATAAGCTTCAGATTAAATTTGACGCAATGGTTTCTCATGATATCACTTTCGTTGGTATTATCCAGACCGCGCGTGCTTCAGGTATGGAGAAGTTCCCGCTTCCTTATGTTTTAACCTGTTGCCACAACTCTTTATGTGCAGTTGGCGGTACCATCAACGATGACGACCATTATTTTGGCCTTTCCGCAGCAAAGAAGTACGGCGGCCTTTTCGTTCCGCCACACGTTGCAGTATGTCATCAGTACATGCGTGAGTGCTTCGCAGGCGGCGGTAAGATGATCCTGGGTTCTGACTCCCACACCCGTTATGGCGCACTCGGTACCATGGCAATCGGTGAGGGCGGCGGCGAGCTGTCCAAGCAGCTGTTAAAGCAGACTTATGATGTTGCTTATCCGGGCGTTATCGCAATTTACTTAACTGGAAAACCGGCTCCGTTCGTTGGACCGCACGATATCGCGCTTGCAATCTGCGCAGCAGTATATAAGAATGGTTATGTTAAGAACAAGGTAATGGAGTTCGTTGGACCTGGTGTATCCTCCATGACCACCGATTACCGCAATGGTGTGGATGTTATGACAACCGAGACCACCTGTCTGTCCTCTATCTGGAGAACTGATAACGATACGAAGGCATTTCTGGAGAAGCATCACCGCGGCGAGGAGTTCAAGGAACTCAATCCAGCAGATGTTGCTTACTACGATGGATGCGTAGAGATCGACTTAAGCACCATCAAGCCGATGATCGCATTGCCGTTCCATCCGTCTAATGCTTTTGAGATTGATTACCTGTATGAGAATCTTGAAGACATTCTGCGCGAAACTGAGAAGGCAGCTGACCAGATTGCAGAGGGCAGAGCTCACTTTACCTTACTTGACAAAATTACCAAAGATGGTAAACTTCAGGTACAGCAGGGTATCATCGCAGGCTGTGCAGGCGGCAACTACACCAACGTGGTAGAGGCTGCCCATGCATTAAAGGGCAAAAATATCGGAGATGGCGAGTTCTACCTGTCCGTATATCCGTCTTCCCAGCCGGTTTACACCGATCTGGACCGCAAGGGTCTGTTAGCAGATCTGATGGATGCAGGTGCGATCATCCGCTCCGCTTTCTGCGGACCGTGCTTCGGTGCAGGTGATACCCCGGCAAACAACGCACTTTCCATCCGTCATACCACCAGAAACTTCCCGAACCGCGAAGGTTCCAAGCCGGGTAACGGACAGATGTCCGCAGTGGCTCTTATGGATGCACGCTCCATCGCTGCAACCGCAGCAAACGGCGGTAAGCTGACTTCCGCAGAGACTCTGGACTGCTGGGGCGATATTCCGGAGTACAACTACGAGGATCGCGCTTACAAGGCAAGAGTTTACAATGGATACAACAAGGCAGAAGAAGATTCTGAGCTGCGCTTTGGTCCGAACATCAAAGACTGGCCGGAGATGGAGGCACTGTCTGAGAACATTCTCTTAAAGGTTTCCTCCAAGATCCTGGACGAAGTAACCACCACCGACGAACTGATTCCGTCCGGTGAGACCTCCTCCTACCGTTCCAATCCGTTAGGACTGGCTGAGTTCACCCTGTCCAGACGTGATCCGGAGTATGTAGGCCGTGCGAAAGCAGTTCAGGCTATGGAGCAGGAGCGTCTCGCAGGTACTATAAACGCTGAGATCGCAGAGGTGATCAAGGTGGTTAACACCATTCCGGGCCAGGAAGCTGTCAAAGCTGAGGACGTTGAGATTGGTTCCACTATCTACGCAAATAAGCCGGGCGATGGTTCTGCCCGTGAGCAGGCTGCTTCCTGCCAGAGAGTCCTGGGCGCTCTTGCAAACATCACCCAGGAATACGCAACCAAGCGTTATCGTTCCAACTGCATGAACTGGGGTATGCTTCCGTTCCACTTAAAGGGCGAGCCGACCATGTTCGAGGTTGACGATTACATTTACGTTCCGAACGCTCGTACCGCATTAGAGGGCGACTTAACTGACATCCCGGCGTACGTCATTAAGAACGGCAAGGCAGAGGAGATTCATCTCTACATTCAGCCGATGACAGAAAATGAGCGCAGGATCGTAAAGGCTGGCTGCCTGATCAACTTCAATAGAAACAGATAAGATTCCCACCGTTTTACGGCTTATCTGCTGCTATAAAACTCCTTATGTAAGTGTAAGAGCAAAGCGGGGCTGTCTGAAAAGGCAGCTCCGTTTTGCGTTGCGCAAAAAAACAGCGTGTGGAAATGATTTATGAAAAAATTAGCAGGAGATGGAGAAAATGCATGACAGGATCGCAGACAACAGGTACAATAGCAACAGAAGGACAAGAAAGATTAAGAAAAATGGAGGATTTCCATGGAACTGAGACAATTCACCTACGTGAACCAGGTGGCGGAATGCGGAAGCTTTACGAAAGCGGCGGCGAAGCTTTTCATCAGCCAGCCGGCTTTAAGCAATTACATCAGCAAGGTGGAAGAGGATCTGGGCGTGAAGCTCTTTGACCGGTCGGCCACGCCCCTGAAGCTGACCTATGCGGGTGAGCAGTATTTAAAGCGGGCAAAGGTTATTTTAGGGCAGATGGAGGATATGAACCGGGAACTCAGGGACATTACCCACAATATGGCTGGCCGTTTGCGGATCGGATTCCCCAGTGAGCGGATTGTCTATATGCTGCCGCTGATCCTAAAGCCGTTAAAGGACCGGTATCCGAGGATTGATGTGGAGGTGTCCACCGGACCGGGCAATCATCTGATCGTGGATCTGAAGGCGGGCAATGTGGACTTTGTGTTCCTTCCGTACTGGAACCCGATTAAGGACGTGGTGCAGGTACAGATCGCGGAAGAGGAGCTGATACTGGTGGCAGCGAAAGGTTATCTTTCGGAAGACTGTTTTCTCGACCGGGAGAAGAAGATCATCAACTGGCGCGAGGCGGCGAAGCTGCCGCTTATCACGCTGAAAAAGGGACATGCGCTGCGTTCCAGTGTGGATGTGTTGTATGCCAATGCGGAGATGAAGCCGGATATTTTCTTTGAGTCCCACAGCAACATGCTGTCCTACCGTCTGGCGGCCCAGGGACTGGGCGTGGCGGTGATTCCAGAAATTACGCTGGAGCTGATGGAAGGCGGTATGGAGGCGGAGGCCTACCATCTCTCCGACACGCCGGTTCAGTGGCCGGTTATGGTGCTGTACCGCGAAGGCTGCTACATTGGCGAGGTGGAGCAGGCACTTCTGAACATCGCGAAAGAGACTATGCAAGATCATAAGAAAAGGTTATGGGACCCATTCATAAAATGAAATTTTACTTATAGAGAGTACTCTCTTATAATGAACTCAGTTATTGAGAATCATGTAAGGAGGGTACTTTTTTTATGGGAAAGAATCTGACAAGAAAAATTCTGGAGAGCCATCTTGCAAAGCCGTCCGCTATGAAGCCGGGCGATGAGATCTATGTGAAGGTAGACCAGACACTGACTCACGACATCAACGCAGTTATGACTTACCTGGCATTCGAGGCCATTGGCCTGGACCGGACTCAGGTGGAGACCAGTGTCAGCTACTTAGACCACAACCTGCTGTATCTGGATAACAAAACTCCGGATGACCACATTTACCTGCAGTCTGTGGCAAAACGCTATGGCGTACATGTTTCCAGACCGGGCAACGGCATCTGTCATGCGGTTCATGTAGCGCGCTTTGGTGTTCCGGGCAAGCTAAGCATGGGCGGTGACAGCCATACGCCTCACGGCGGCTCCATCGGCATGCTGTGTATTGGCGTAGGAGGCATGGATGTGGCAACTGCCATGACCGGTGTTCCGATGCGTTTGAAAATGCCGCAGATCATCAGAGTAAACTTAAAAGGCCATTTAAAACCGGGCTGCAATGCAAAGGAAATCATTCTGGAAATGCTGCGCAGAGTCGGCATCAAGGGCGGCCTTGGAAAGGTCTTTGAGTATGTGGGACCAGGTGCTGCAGGCCTGGAGGTTTCCGAGCGCGCCACCATCACTAACATGGGCGCAGAGATGGGCGCTACCACTTCCATTTTCCCGGGAGATGAGCAGGTCCGCAAATTTATGAAGGCGCAGGGCCGGGAAGATCAGTATGTGGAGATGCTTCCGG
>OKRR01002273.1_pt1 | contig 14461 bp, 8 predicted proteins | sample 1601211 | NCBI WGS metagenome assembly OKRR01 (sample SAMEA3541525, study PRJEB24748) | human gut metagenome | biome: human gut; feature: human-associated habitat; material: faeces | place: China | collected 2012
ACTGGATGATCCCCTCCCGCCCGACGAAGACCTCGCCTATGCCCACATCGGCGTCCGGAAAAACAATTCCGAATTGATCGAGGCGATCAACGAAGCCATCGTCCATATCAAACTGAACGGCGAGTACGACCGCATCGTACGCAAATATTTTCCCTTCAGCATTTATTGAGCGCGTTCATGTACTGCAAGCCTTCCCGAAACGCGGAGCCGAAGCGGAAACGACAACTCGGCATCAACCTTTTCCCCGTGCTCGTCTCAGTGCCCCTGCTGGCGCTGCTGGCCTTCGTCTCTTTTATCTTCACCAATGACCTTCAACGGATCAAAAATCTGGCGCTCTCCACCAGCAACAGCCATCTGCCGCAGATCCTTGCCAAGCAGCAGATGCTCCTCAACGTCGAAAACATGCGCCGCAACATCGCGCTGGTGTACAGCGCGTCCGACCCCACCATCAGCCGGAACGCGGGCATCACCGCCCAGGCGCTGATCGCGGAATCGGTCTTTGAGGAGACGTCGGTGGACTTCTCCAGCAAAATGGATGAGATCAGGCCGCAACTCCTCCGTCTCATTGAGCTGAGGCAGCAGAGCTATCTGGCCGAGGATCGGCTCCATCATGCGGAAATCTTTTTTTCGAACGTGCTCGGGCGGCTGCTTATGCGGGCGGGGATGGAATACAGCTATCCCCTCAGGCACAGTGCGCGGCACCTGGACAAGGATTTCTCCAGAAACACGGCCAACAAGCAGGGCCTGGAGGAAAGCCTGCGCCCGCTGATGGACATGTGCGCCAAGGCGGAACAGGCCGCCCCCCCTGAACGGACGCTGCTCAAGGACTGCGGGGAATTCCGGACGAACTGGGACGGCATCGTGTCCAATTGGACGCAGCTCGCGAGAGGGCACGTGGAAGCCAAACAGCTCTGGAACACCCTCGACGGCAAACTGCGCGAGCTCAGCGACGCCGTTTCGACCCACGAGGCCGAATGGATTTACCGGAGCATGTCCCACATCAACGAGGAAGTTTCACGCATCAAGGAACTGTTCCCGATCATGGGGACCGCGTTGCTCGCGGGGCTGCTGGCCACGCTGCTGCTCATCCACCTTCAGATCCTCCGCCCCCTGTCCCTGCTCTCTCAGGCGCTGCGGACCATCCGTTCCGGGCACTCCATCTCGGAACTTCCCCGGGTACGCATCCGGGAATTGCAGGACGTACTCGACGTTTTGCCCGACATCAGCCGCCATATGGACGAACTGAACACCCGTTCCGGCCAGCTCGCGCAGGAACGGGACCAGTATGCTGACCTCAGCTTCCGGGATGCGCTGACCGGCGTATACAACCGCCGGGCGCTTGAGGAAACGATGGAGCGCATCCCGGCGCGCACGCCGCTCGCCCTGCTGATGCTCGACCTCGACTTCTTCAAGAACTACAATGACCGGTTCGGGCATCAGGCCGGGGACGCCGCCCTGAAAGCCGTGGCGCAGGCCACGCAAAAAGCGCTCCTGCGGGATTCGGACAGGATATTCCGGTACGGCGGCGAAGAATTCACCATCATTCTGGCCGGGGCCGGACAGTATTCGGCCATGACCGTGGCACAGCGCATCTTGGAAGAAGTGGCCGCACTGGACCTTGTCCATCCCGATTCCCGGACGGGCAAGCTGACGGTCAGCATCGGCATTGCGCACCGCTCGTTCGGGGAAGATGCGGACATCTGCGAAGTGCTGACCCATGCGGATCAGGCGCTGTATGAAGCCAAGACGTCCGGCAGAAACCGGATCGTCCTTTTCGAGGGATAAGCCCCTTCCGGCCAGGCCCCGCCTTCAGGCGTGCTCCGGAACGGCGGAGCTATTGGGCGTCAAAATCGGCCCCGCCCGTGCGCACGGTTTCGGAAGGCTCCATCGCTTCCTTGAGGTCTTTGGACACCTTGAGCTTGATCGTCTTGCGCGGGGGAATGGGCACCGGCTGCCCCGTGTGGGGATTGCGCCCCAGACGGGCCGCGGTTTCCGTCACGGCCAGCGTCCCGATGCCCGGCAGGATCACCGACGTATCTTCAAGCAATTGCCGCCGGACGTACCGCATAACCACGAGCATAACCCGTTCGGCTTCCACAGGGCTCACTTCCAGAGCCTTCGCTATGTGTTGGACAAGATCTTTTTTGGTCGATTTGGAAGCCATTCGCAGCAGCACCTTCTGTCTTGAATCGTTGGGGAGAGAAAGAGTTTTTCTTTCTCTCTTTCTATAGGCGAAGGGAATGTCCGATCAGATTATCCGATCAAAATGGACGATCAAGTTGTCCCTTCACGAGAGTCTACACTGTTTTTACAGCCTTTTTTTCCTGTCAGAGTGTCCGGGACATCGCCAATAAGACTGTCCGGCGTGTGCGGCCATTCTGTCCTGCCTCACAGGCCGCTCACAACATCCTCGGACGGATTGGGTGTCCAGCATGTCCGGACATCCTGCCCTGACACGCTGTCCGGGCCTTCCGGACGGGCTGCCTGTCCATGCGCAACCGCACGCATCCCGGACGGGCACATTATCCGCCCAAAATGTCTGCACAGAATGGACACACAGAATAGCCCTACTGCCCCGCTCCGACGGCGTCCTGGAGCATATAGCTGATCTGCATCCGGCAGGCCTTCTGCACCAGCGGGTTTTCCAACCCCCCGCGCGAACGCAGGACGGCGGGAACCTTCTCCAGGATCTGTGCGGCAAACGGGCCGTCGGGTTCATCGAGCATCTGACGGAACATCGCTTCGACCTCTTTTTCAAGGGCAAGGGCGGCCTCTTCTTCGAGCAGCCTCCGCTCGGCCTCCAATACCTCGCGTTCCCGGCGCACGGCCTCTTCGCGTTCCCGGCGGCGTAATTCCGCCGGAGAAACATACCCCGTGGGGATACGGTAGGTCCCGTCCTTGGACAGGCAGCGAAAGACCCAATCCACCGGACGCGAAACGGGCTGGCCCTTGCTGTCCACCATCTGGCCGTGTTCCAGCTCGTACTCCGCATACCGGAGGGCGTCCGTGAGGGAACCGGGGTCAATGTTCTGCACGGCGAGGAGCTCTTTGATCCGGCGCAGGTGCTTGGCGGTGAAACCGACCTCCATCAGCCTCGGGCACAGCTCGGGCAGCGCCCTCTCCAGCTCATCCGCCGGAGAAGCCGACACGGAAGGGGAAGCGGCACGCGGCGCGCCGAGTGCCTCCTTTTCATCCATAAGAAGCCTGATACGCATCCCCCGCCGATGGACCGTTTTCTCGCACACGCCCGTTTCCGCCCATGTAGCGATGATCCGACGGCAGGTCCGCGCATCGATACCGATGGTCTCCTCAATGATGGGGAGGGTCAGGTCGATGGTTTCTTTCTTGCCGATCCCGTAAAGCCACTTGAAGAGCTTCGTCGGATTGGCCCCATGCACTGGAGCCAGAGGCCTGAGGAGGCTGATCTGCCCTTCTCCGACCCTCTTGGGTTTGCACCGGGCCCCTGCCTGCACGTCAACTTTGGCTGTCCGGCGTGAGCGGCCATTCAGAGCGTCTGATGTGGGCGAACGCAATGTCATCGCAGCGGCCTGGACAGGTACGGCTTCTTTCTGATCATGCTTACGCGAGGCAGACGTCCCCTGCTCCGTGGAAGTCCCCGCCTCTTGTCTGTTTTCCACCGGTAGCTCTGGATTCCGCTCAGGCAGCTCTTCATGGTGAGAGGATCTTTTGTCAGGACATTCTGAGTGTCCATTCTGGACATCCACTTGATAAGGACGTTTCCGTCCATCGGGACGGGAAACAGCCGGAGATGCCTTTGAATGTCTATGTAGAGTGTCCACTATCGGCGTCCACGTAGAGGGCGCGCTCAGGGACTCAAGGCTTGAAGTTTCAGAATATTTTCCCGTTGTTTCTCGTTGCGAAGGGGAGTGCTGAGACGCCTGAGCGTCCACTTTGACAGCAAGATCAGGCTGTCCATTTTGCATGTCCTCAGCTTCTGTCTTCACAGAGACGCCAGATCGTACCTCCGTGGCGAGTCCACTTGTAAGTCCGTTCTGATCGTCCACTTTGGCAGAACACTCAGGAGAATCAATTTGCGCGTCCACAGAGGAGGAGGAGGAGGAGGAGGAGGAGGAGGACACTTCAGGCTGTCCATTCTGCACGTCCACACCATCCGCCTTATGCGAGATTTTCGCGGCGTCAGCCTGCATCTCCTCAAGGACTCTGGCCGCCGCGATGTGATCTGGGCGCTCTGCCAGCTTGGCCGCGACGGATTCCATCAGTTCGTTGAGGCCGCGTCTGCGGGGATGCGTCTGTCCGGGGGTCATCAGAGGCTCCTGTTTACATGCCGAGGGCGGCGAGGATTTCACGGGCGACGGAGCGGAATTTCGCCGCCACCTTACTGCGGGGTGAAGATTGGAACACCGTTTCGGAGAGCATCTCGGAAGATCGGAGCATGGTCGCCTCACTGATATACTCGGTGAGGACCTGTCCGGGATAGCGGTTATTCAGGATGGTCAGCGAGTGCTTGTCCGCAAGCCGCCGCAAGTCAGCCATATTGTACAGGAACTTAAGCAGGACAAGACCTTCGTTCAGCTTCGTGCGGCGGATCTGGTTGATAGCATTGATGGTTTTCGTGATACCGTCGAGCGAGAAACGCGATCCCGCACGGATGGGCACAATGATAAAGTCGGAGGCGATCATCGCCATATACACGAAAGCCCCCATTGAAGGCGGGCAGTCGATGAGGGTGATGTCAAACTCTTTGGTCGCATACTCTCTCAGCCGTTCACGGAGGGCGACGATGTATGACTCGTTCTTATAGAATTCGGCTTCGATGAAGGCCATCTCCTCAACGTTCGGGAGGATGCTGCAACCGATCTCTGTGGGATAGATGCAAGATTCAGGTTTGATTTCGGGGGCTTCTTCGTCATAAACCGAGGCAAGCAGCTCGTAAAGCGAAGCACAGCCGGGAGCGAGGTTGAAAAAGGAAGTGGAGTTGCACTGGCTGTCCACATCGACGATCAACACCTTTTTCCCTTGCATGGCCAGGGCATGTGCGAGATTGACGGTGATCGTCGTCTTCCCCACACCACCCTTGTTGTTGACGACCGAAATGATCTTGCCCATCGGAATCTCCTTTTAGTGAACGACTTGGTTTTCAGATAGAATAAAAAACGTTGAAGCACAACATTTTTAGTCTATTTTTTTTCTATATTTCTTTCGATGAATGTTCGCCCTTACGCAGCGGATGGGCTCGCGCATCAAGAGCGGTTCCCTTGATGGATTTTTTGTTTGAGATAAAATCGTTTTATTTCAGCATATTACAAATCCATACCTGTTATTTTTCAGACAAGCGGACATACAAAAAAAGAATGCTTGAAGGACGGATGGTTACCCGAAAAAATTCGTATATCAAATATGTTTTTGCGAGTATCCACCCACTCAGGGATACGCCACACGGAAATCATCGGCTGTTATCATATTCCTTTTCCATTGCCTTCAGGGGAGCCATCCTCCCAGCCCTTAGACCGCCCACTCAAAAATCTTTCAGCCCCGGAGCCCGTTGGAGGATAGCGCTTACTCCACGAGCCATGCCTTTATTCACCATAGGGCGAAACACGATTTCAAAAAGATTGAACGATGTCAGCATGGGCCCATCCCTGGACAAAACGAACGTTTCAACGGCGCAGGAAAACAAACTCTACGGCTGAACATCTACCCTCCCCTATTGCACCAGTACCATTGCTGATGCCGACATCCTCCAATGCGTATTCATTTTAGCCCCAAGTTCGTGAGGCCATGACTGACCTGATTATTCCCCACATGTAACCACGTACCCGAGCTTATGGTATTCTTCTCTACGTAGCGTTATTGCATCCCTCCTTTCTGCGCGGACTTTCTGAGAGGACATTTTGAGAGTACATGTTGATCCATTTTTTTGAGTGTCCATTTTGTATGTCCATATTCTTATATTTCAAAAAACACGCAGAGATATTCTGATAGCATGTTTATAAGATGAATGTTTTTTCTCATTCTTTAAACATGAAAAAGCTGAATTTTTACAGCAAAATATCCACTCAAAACGGACTATCAAAATGGACGCTCAAATGGACACGCTCATATCATATTGCATTCTTCCAACATACAGGGAGGAACTGCAAATCTTTTGAGTATCCGCCCGTCGCCCTGAAAGCATCCAATATGGACTCCCTTAGTGGACACCCACATTATCCATAAGCCGCCCCATCATCAGGAACGTCCCCCCGCCTCTCCGGTTGGCCACCGTCCTTACAACAATCGGCTATCCTCCACCGGTCACCAAAAGAAGAGGCCTGAGGGACCGTTTTCCCCATATGCTCCTTTCCCCAACCACCGTTCCTCCCTCAGAAACGGAAGGTATCACTGCAGGTCCAGAGCTGTTGCTCCCCACCGGAGCATTCCCAATCGCTCTGACGGAGACAGGCAACCATATATGGTTTGCATGGACATTGTGAGTGTCCATTTTGAGTGGAATACATGAGAGTCCTTTTCGAGCGTCTAGTATGGCAGGATATTTTGACCGGAAAAACGGCTATGCATATTTTGATCGGCCATTGTGCTCAAACAAACTGTTCGGACAAAACGTATGTCCTTTTTGTGAGGATATTCAGATCGGACAAACTGAAAGGACATGCAGATCGCCGGGAAGTAGGGACATTTTGGAAGTCCAATGAGCGGGGATAGCATGTCAGGACACGCTGTCCTTGCAGTCTGGACGCGCAGCGTGTCCCGGGACAGTATGCCTGTCCAACATGCAAGGACAGAATGGCCGCTCTTCGCGGACAATCATATTTATGACGAAAAGAAATGTCCCTATTCAAAAATAGATAATAAAAACAGTATATACATCCAAGAGAGGACGAAATGGACGGATATTCTGCGCGTCCATATTGGACGGCCTTTTTTCCGTTTTATCCTACATGATAGAAAGAAAGAAAAAGTCAGATCTTTCTGTTCTTGATTTCAAAGCAGGAAAAAACGCTTCAAGCCGTTCCCTATTTCAAGTAAACACATCCCCAAAAGGGATTCCCAAAGCACGTTGTTTCTATGCGACGCTGTGTGAAGGAAACATTCCTTCAAGCCCTTCCCGATCTTTTACGGGGTCCTCACTATCAATAGGGGGGACGCGCTATCGAGCCTTCTTCCTGCCTATGGCTCATACGGATTGCGGTAGGGTAGGGCGTTCAATAAAAAATCGGGGGCCCGAATTTAAGCGAAACTATGGCCTGTCTCCACGATGTCATGGACGTGCGTTACCCGCCTGAAAGCCCAAAAGAAGAACCCCGGAATTTAAAGTTTCCGGGGCATCGTTTTACCGGGAGGGGGTAGGCGTCAGTTCCCCGTTTCGAAACGTTTGGGGCAGGTGCGGCAGGGGATATCCGGAAGCGGGCTTTGCAGCGCATCGCGGAACATGCGGAAAGGGCCGCTTTGCCAGATGCCGAGGGGGTCTTCCTCTACGGCGGACCCGAACACGCGGCGGTTCACGGCCTCGGGCGAAGAGGCGGGCGCATCCACCGGAAGGTTCAGGTAGATGCAGGGGGACATGCGCCCTTCCGCGTCCACGTAGAGCGTCCGGGCTGCGTTTTCCCGGCAGGGGAACAGGCCGCAGCCGTCATCGGGCCGAGGGGAGGGCAGACTGTAGTAGAGGCCGCGTCCGCGTTTGGCGGTTTCTTCGGCGACGCGTTCGAGTATGTCCCGGGCGGCGTCCAGTTTCCCGGCCTCGTGCGGGGAAAAGGCTTCCGCCTCCAGCCCCGGCGCCGCGATGTAGTCCAGCGTGCTGATCACCGCCGCGTGTACGTCCAGTTCGTCCATAAGATCGGGCAGGCCTTCCACGGCTTCCATCTGCGAGGCGAGCATGAGGTAGGCGAAATGCAGCTCAAGATGCACGCCCATTTTGGCTTTGCGGACGCGCTGGAGCGTGCGCACGGCCTCACGGACGCGGCTGAACGGCACGCCCGCGCGCGGGGCATTGCTGGCCTCGTCGGTGCCCACGAGGGAAAAGGCCACAATGTCGATGCCGCTCCCCACGATTTGCCCGGCAAGCGTTTCGTCCATGCGCAGCCCGCAGGTGGTTGTGGAGACCCGGCAGCCCGCCTTGCGCGCCAGCGCCGCGAAATCCATGAACCGCGGGTGCAGGAACGGTTCGCCCCAGCCTTGCAGGTGCACGCGCCCGCTCTCCTGCATGAGCGGCCACAGGCGGGCGAAGGTCGCGGCTTCCATGTGCCGCGAGCGCCAATATCCGGCCTGCGTGGTATGCGGGCAATAGACGCAGCGCCCCGGGCAAACGGAGGTGACTTCCACCTGTATGCAGTCAAGCAGGCGGGGTTTGCCGAACAGGCTTTCCCGGAACAGCTGCCAAACCGAAGGTTCCTGAAAACGGGGGTTGCGCAGCGGATCGGCCGCGCCGCCGTCTTTTGCCATGGGGTTCTCCTACATGCCGAACAGTTTTTTCAGGGACCCGAGCAGACCGGCTTCCTGAGGCCGTTGCACCGCCCATGATGTTTCCACGTGGGGCCGGAGGATCGTCGCGTTCCACTTGCGTTTGAAGAACACGATGCCCGGATTGATGCCGAGGCCAAGGTTCAGGAGCGTATGCCCGCGCCGGATGCCTTCTGCGGCGAGGGCGTCCAAAAGGGCGTCCGCCGTACCGGGCGGGCTTTCCGGGGCGCGGAAGGCGAACAGGTAAAAAACGGTTCCGAGCGCCGTGTAATCGCCCACGGCGAAGCCCTGCAACGCGCCTTCACAGTCCCGCGCCGCGAACAGCAGGGCGTCGGGCACGGCCTCCACATACGGGCCGATGTTCCGGAAAAGATGCCGCGTCCCCGGCGCGAAGGGCCGAGAACGGATATACTGTTCCACCAGTTCGGCATGATCCGGTTTCCAGCCTTCCCGCGCAATGAGAATGTCCCGGCGGGCGCGCCGGAGCTGGTTGCGGAGCTTTTGGCCATAGGCCATGTCCGCCGCATCCGTGGGGAGGGGGATGCCCCAATAGGCGTCGGGTCTGGTGGAAACGGCCCATTCCGGGGCGGCATCGGGCCGGAAGGGTGCGAGGACGGTCAGGGACTCGATGCCGCGCAGGGAGGAGGCTTCACCCACCGCCGCGTCGAGGCGGGCCGCTTCCGGGCGGCTGCGCTCCTGTTCCGCCCTGCCTTGCTTCAACCCGGCGTCATGCCCGACAAGCACCAGCGCCGGGCCGCTGCGCCACGCGAGGAAGCCCCCGCATTCCAGCGGCTCGAGATCGGAAACGGCGCGCACGTATGGGACAAGCTGCTCGGGCACGGCTGCCTCGGCGGCAAACGACGCCCAACGTGATGGTGGCATGGCATTCTCCGGGAACCCGCGCGCCGCGCGCTCAGGGAAAAGGTTGATGGGGAAACAGGCAGGGCCCGCCGGCGTTATCGCACTCCGCCGGGACGAAAAACTTTTTATGACTATCCCCCCTGCGGAGGGAACCGATTTCATTCACGACCCCGATCTTCTTCAAAGACTGTGGCCTGCGGGAGCCCTTTTTCAGCCCCTTTACCCATTCCGAGGGCTCGATTTCACCAAATGGCGGAAAATGGCGTTCCCCCATTTCGAGGGGGTCCGGGGGGGGAATGGCTTTCGGGGCCCGTGGCCGAACCCCGGATTTCCCCGGCTAACCGCCATTCCTGCCCCTGATCGCGGCGCGGAGCCTGTGCCGCCACGTGGGGTACGCCTGCCGGACCGTGAAGCCGTCCTCGGCGAGCATATCCCGCAGTTGCAGCATGTGGGCCGACCCCACGAAAACCGCCGCGCGGCCTTCTTCGAGGAACGGGCGCATACGCTCGCGGAAACGCTGGTTCCTGCCGTCGATGATCTGTTCCGTGCGCGAGGGGAATTCGGTGCTCGTGCCGAGCATCCCCTCAAGATCCCCGTCGAGGTACGAATGGATGTTGCGCCGGGCGTAGCCCTTCCATGAGCGGCAGCCTCTGAAGAAGGCGGTCACCCGTCCGAGGGGAACGGACTCCAGGGACGCCACCTGTTCTTCAAGGCTTTCCATGCCGATGACGGATTTGCCCATTTCGAGCGCGGTGTGCCACGCGCAGAGATCCACGGACTGGTTCCAGCCCAGCCGTTCGAGATACGCCGTCCACAGCGAGAAGAATGCATACCAGTGCCGGGTGGTTGCGAGCAGCCCCCGCACGTCGGCGGGGTTGGGGTTCGCCGCGTTGAAGAAGCGGGCGAGCTTTCCGGTGGGGCCCTGCACGACCCGTTCGAGCAGCCTGATTTCCGGCTCCTCAAGCAGATCAAGGGCGGGTGCCTGCCGTCGGGCGTCTTGCCGATGCGGGCCACCTCGTCCAGCGAGTCCGCGTCGAGCGGGCCCTCGAACAGTACGGTGTCCACCCGCTCGAACAGATTGCGGAAAGCCGCCTCGAACGAATAGCAGAAAAAGTGCGCCGTGCCGCCTATCCATGAGGTCCTGCCGTTTTTCGTCAGTTCCCAGAGCATGGCGAAGGGCCGCTGCTGGGGCAGCGAGTCGAAAATCTGGCGCTTGGAGAGATCCGACGGCGATTCGAGGAGGATGCGGACGAGGCTGCTTATGGTTTCGCTGCCCGTCTCGCGGGGCGTTTCCCGCCAGCTCGCCATGACGTAGGGCAGGGCGGGGCGGCCTCCCCACTTGGTCTTGAAGCGCCGGATGCCGTCGTTCACGCCGAGGCCGAGGTGGACGTATTCCTTGTCCGCTTCCCTAGCGGAGCGGAGCATGTGCGCGAAAAGCAGGTCCGCCGCGTGGGGCGTGTAGTGCGTGCGGGAGTGCGCGCCGATGAGGTAGCTGCAAAAGCGGCGGGGCGCGTCGTCGAGGAGGAGGCTCGCCGCGAGGTTGCCCTCGGCGTCCACGGCGTCGAGCAGGCGCAGCCCCGGCGTATCCAGCACGGCCCCGGTGCGGGCGAACAGCCCGCGCACGTTGGGCGGCAGGACGGCCCGGTTCATGAACTCGGCCCACAGGCGGCGGTGCGCCGGGGTGAAGTCGCGGCCCTCGCGCACGGTCAGCTTTTCAGCGGCGATTTCCACCGGGCGGCGCAGGCGGGCGGGCACGGGCGCGTCGCACGGCAGGATGTAGAACGTGTCCCTGTCCGTGACGTGCCCCGCGAGGCGGGCGGGCAGGTCCGGGCCGATGGCCCAGCAGTCCACGCCTTCGAGCCGCTTGGGGACACGCCGCAGGGCCGCCGCGAGCGCCCGCTCAAAGGAGTCGTGGGCATACTCGCCGGACAGCGGGTACCCGATGGCCATGAGCCAATCGTCAGCCGTCAGAAAGAGGTACTCCCCCTCCAGAAAGGCAGTCCCTTGCGACATGGCCTGCATGAACGGCGCGGAATGCTCGGGCACGCGGGCCTGTTCAAGGACTGAGGCAAGATCGGGCATGGCGTCCTCCCGGTTTTGCGGAAACGGTCCCTTACCGGATACCAGATTTCCTGCGGACCTGTCGAGGGCCGGAAGGCGCTTCGGCGTATGGGATGCGGGGCGATCCGCCGGGCGGGGAGGGCCGCGTTGGTCACCGGGCCGGGGCATGGAGCGGGGGGGCACCGATCCCTTTCAGGGATGCCGCAGTACGTGTGGGGCGAAGTTGAGGAAGAGATACCAGTAATGCCGTGAGGAGTGCCGCCGCGCGTGGTGCGGGGGCTTTGCTGATAATCGCCCCGGGAGTGCAGCAGATGCCCCGCGCAGGCGGGGCGAAGCATCCCGAAGATGCGGAAACGGCCATGCGGGTGGCAAATGCCCCATGCAGGCGGGGCGAAGACTAAAACCGGACAGGCTCATATCGAGGTTTTTTCATGCCGCCGCGTGGACGGGCGAAGCTCACGGCAATGCCCCATGCCGTGATGAGAGTGCGGCACGGGTGGGGATGGAACGGAAAAAGTAATGTATCCTTGCGGGTAAAAGCGGTACGTGGGCGTGAAGGGCTATGCGGGGGATACGTGCCGGGGCGGGCGCGCTCAGGAAAATCATGTTCCCGCAGCCTTGACAAGGGAGCCCTAAATGGTAATGAATTTCGTATTCAATTAACGAAGCGCGGCGGCATGGCCGTGCGGACACACCAACGAAAACCAAAGGAGATAGTTATGTCCCTGATCAATAAGGAAGTAAGCGAATTCAGCGTTCAGGCTTTTCAGGACAACGCCTTCAAGACCGTGACCAAGGCCGATATCCTCGGGAAGTGGTCCGTGTTTTTCTTCTATCCGGCGGACTTTACGTTCGTGTGCCCCACGGAGCTTGAGGATCTCGCTGAAAAATATGAAGATTTCAAATCCATCGGATGCGAGATCTATTCGGTTTCGTGCGACAGCCATTTCGTCCACAAGGCGTGGCACGATGCCTCGAAGACCATACAGAAAATCAAGTATCCCATGCTCGCCGATCCCACCGGAGCGCTGGCCCGGGATTTCGACGTGATGATCGAATCGGAAGGCATGGCCGAGCGGGGCAGTTTCATCGTCAACCCCGAAGGACGCATCGTGGCTTATGAAGTCATCGCCGGGAACGTGGGCCGCAACGCGGACGAACTGTTCCGCCGGGTGCAGGCTTCCCAGTTCGTGGCCTCGCACGACGATCAGGTGTGCCCTGCCAAGTGGCGTCCCGGCGCGGAAACCCTGAAGCCCAGCCTCGACCTCGTGGGCCTGCTGTAATGGACGCCGGTCGGGCCGCCGACCTGTACGACGCGGTGGTGGTGGGGGGCGGCCCGGCCGGGCTGGCCGCCGCCCTCTACCTTGCCCGCGCCCGGTACAGGGTGCTTGTCGTGGAAAAGGACACCTTCGGTGGGCAGATAACGATCACCGCCGAAGTGGTGAATTATCCCGGCGTGGAAAAGACCGAAGGCCATTCGCTCACCGAAACCATGCGCCGTCAGGCCCTGCATTTCGGCGCGGAGTTCCTGCTGGCCGAAGCGCAAGGGATCGACGTGGACGGGGATTTCCGCATCGTGCGCACGAGCCGGGGGGCTTTCCGGTGCTTCGCCGTACTGCTCGCCACCGGGGCCCATCCCCGCAAGGTGGGTTTTGAGGGCGAGGAAACGTTCCGGGGCCGGGGCGTGGCCTACTGCGCCACGTGCGACGGCGGGTTCTTCACGGACAGGGATGTCTTTGTGGTGGGCGGCGGATTCGCCGCCGCCGAGGAAGCCATGTTCCTCACCCGATACGCCCGTTCCGTGACCATGCTGGTGCGCCGGAGCACGCTGTCCTGCGCCGAAAGCATCGCCGAGCAGGTGCTCGCCCACGAATCCGTCCGGGTGCGCTTCAATACCGTTCTGGAAGCGGTGGAAGGCGACACGGCCCTGCGCCGCGCCGTGTTCCGCGACACCGTGACCGGGCGGCTGGAAACGTATGCGCCGCCCGAGGGCGAGACCTTCGGGGTATTCGTCTTCGCGGGGTACGAGCCCGCGTCGCGGCTGGCCGAAGGCCTTGCGGAGCTGACCGGGCAGGGGAACATCGTTACCGATAGGGAACAACGGACGAGGACGGAAGGCGTCTACGCCGCCGGGGACGTGTGCGACAAGCGGCTGCGTCAGGTGGTCACCGCCGTTTCCGACGGGGCCGTTGCCGCTACCTCCATCGAGCGCTATGCGGCGGACATGCAGCGCAAGACGGGGTTGCGCCCGCAGCGCCCGGCAACCGCCCCGGCGTCTTCCGGAGCCTCGAAAGCCTCAGCCCCTTCCGGGAATGCCCGCGAGACAGAAGGCGGGTTCCTCACGGCGGAGCAGCGGGAACAGCTTGCGGGAGTCTTCGCCCGCATGGAACGCCCGCTCATCCTGAAGGCGGAACCGGACAGCCGCCCGGTTTCGGAAGATCTGCGCCGGATGCTCATGGAGCTTGCGGCTTTGACGGATAAGCTGACCGTGGAGTGGACGCCGCCGTCTGACGGGCCGGAACGCCCCTGCGTGCGGGTTTTGCGGGCGGACGGGACCGATACCGGCATTGCCTTCCACGGCGTCCCCGGCGGGCATGAGTTCAATTCGTTCGTCGTGGGCCTGTACAACGCGGCGGGCCCCGGGCAGAGCATCGATCCCGCCCTTGCCGAGGCCATCGCCGCCATCGACAGGCCGCTGGATCTGCAAATCGTGGTTGCCCTGTCCTGCACTATGTGCCCGGAACTGGTCATAGCCGCGCAGAAGATCGCCGCCTCCAATCCGCTGGTGACCGCCAAGGTCTACGACGTGAACCACTTCCCGGAACTGCGGGAACGGTATAAGATCATGAGCGTGCCTTGCCTCATCATCAACAAGGCGCAAGTAGCGTTCGGCAAGAAGACGCTCGGCCAGTTGTTGGAATTGCTGGCAGAACCGGAGGCCGGGCAGACTGGTTGATTTTCATGGACGGGCCTTGAAAGGGGAGGGGTAACGCTGGGGAAGGGGGCTTTTTCTGAAGAAGGTTTCCCTTTCCCAAAACCAGTCAGTGCGGCCTTCCTTCCTTCCTTCCTTCCTTCCTTCCTTCCTTCCTTCCTTCTCTTT
>OKRR01002289.1_pt1 | contig 14384 bp, 6 predicted proteins | sample 1601211 | NCBI WGS metagenome assembly OKRR01 (sample SAMEA3541525, study PRJEB24748) | human gut metagenome | biome: human gut; feature: human-associated habitat; material: faeces | place: China | collected 2012
AGCAAGCACAGTACCCACAAGAGAAGAAATAGAATCTTCAAAACAATCACTTAAGGATTCAGTAGAAAATCTTCAATCAAAAATTGATGCAGCAAGAGAGCAAAATTCTGAGCAATTAATAGGAGCAAGGCTTGAACTTATTCAATTGATGGAACAAGGGGATCAAGTAGTGAAATCACCTTGGAGTTCATGGCAATTTGGGGCTAACTATATATATAGCAATTGGAGAAGTAAATATAAAGGAAGAGGGGATAAAGCTGAAAAGTATCCTTTTGAAGGAATATTTGCAAGAGATGTAGATGAATTTAATAGATATGTTCCAACAACAAGTGATAACTATAGTTTATTAACTAAATCAAGTGATCCCAGGTCAGCAGCTTCAAATGCAAGAGATAAAGTAAGTAATTATGGACTTGCAAGTAATATTCCAGTTCCAGAACCGCCTGTTGTAACTGAGGTGAATGCAGGAATAAATCCTAAAAATATAAACAAGGTTCCTTTAAATATTGTAGCTAAGACTGCAAATTCGCCTGTGCTACCAGAACCTGTGAAATTTGAACCAATTAATCCAAAAATTAATATACCAGCTGAACCAGATTTACCTGATCCACCTGAATTTCGACTTTATTTAGGACCAGATTCTAACTGGCAAGATGGAGTATTTAATGATAGAGGTGCTGGAGCAGGGACTAAACCTAGCTTTTATAATGCTAATGGAACAATAGATGGAAGAAGTAAACAAAACGTTATGTATCATTTAAGTTATACATTAGATGATAAATATACAACAGACTTTAAATTTGACACAAGATCAGCATGGACTGCATTTAAAATGTGGGCAGATGATGGTGCAGTATTAGGAGCTTATGATTTAGAATATGATGATACAACTAAAAAAGTTAGAGCTAAACCAGGTTCTCTTCGTTTAGACAGTAAAGATTGGGTAAATCCATTAGAAAATTTACCTAATGATATATATTTTAATTCATATAATTTTTCTTATAATGGAGGAACAAGTGAATTTGATCTTCCTATAGATTTGGCAAAAGCTAATGGAAGTACACATCCACAGGAATTAAATAATCAACGATTTTTTGTTGGTGGGTCAAGATTTATAGAAATGGATATTCAAGGCTATAATAGTATGAAATTAAAGAATAATAATACATATTACCCTGATAAAAGGACTGTTCTTTTTCCTAATGGAAAAACATTACATTTAGCAGGTCCTCTTACACTTGGTATGGTTTCTCAAGAAAATGGTTTAACATTTTTAAATCAAGGAAAAATTACAGATGATGGTGAAAATACAGAACAATTTGTAATAAATACTCCAAATGAAATAGATTTAAATGTACCTTTAGGAACTCTAAAAGTAAAGAAAAGTGATGAAGGATTTTTAGGTTATAAAGTTGGAATTGCACAAGTTGCAGAAAATACAGCACAATCAGCAGAAGATTTTACACCAGCAACTCCTACAAATGTACAACCAATGATTAATGAAGGGGTTATAGATTTTAAAGGACCTAATTCTATGGGAATGTATGTTTATTTATATAGAACTTCTAATGGAGTAAATCCTGAAAAAGGTTCAAAAGCTCAATTGACAAATAAAGGACAAATTTTGTTACATGGAAAAGAAAGTTATGGTATGAGAGTTGCTGCTTATTCTAAAGATGAAGCTTCTATGGTTAATGATACAACAGGAAAAATTTCATTAGGAGTAAATGGTAGAGATAAAGCTGATAACTCTGTTGCTATGGCAATTATGTATGATGGAACTATAAAAGATCCTCAGGGAGCAACTTTTCCTACTGGAAGAGCAATAAATAAAGGTGAAATTAATCTTACAGGTGTAAAGAATTCTGTGGGTACTTTTGTAAATATTGATAGTGATATTACAAATGATACAACAGGAAAAATAAATATTAGTTCAAATATAGACAAAACTACAGTTGGAAATAAACAGCCTTTTAATATTGGAATGAGATCAGGGAAAATTCAAAATGCGGAAGTAATAAATAATGGGCAAATTTCTTTAGATGGTAGCTATGGAATAGGAATGTTAGCTAATGGTTCTAAACTTACTAATACAGGTACTATAACAACGACAGCAAATAAAACTATATTAAATGGAATAGGTATTGTAGGTATGGAAGGAGCAATAATTGCAAATAGTGGAACTATAAAATTAACAGGAACAGGAGATACAAATAACATAGGTGTGTTCTTAAATTCTGGTTCTAAAGGAACAACTGTTACAGGTACAACTACTAAATCATCAATAGAAATGACAGGAGATAATTCAACAGGTATACTTGTAACTGGTAAAAATAATGCTGGTGCAAGTGAACTAACAACAGATGGAACTGTAAAAGTTTCTGGAAATAGTGTAACAGGTATAGTAGCAAATGGAACAACTGTTAGTTTAAATGGAACTGGAACTGTAACTGTGGATAATAATGGGGATGTTTCTAGTCCTATTGGAGCTAAGGGTTCTTATGGTATAATTGTAACAAAAGATAAAAATACTGGATTAGCAGGTAAATTTGAAGGAGCAGATACAACAGTTAATGTAAAAGTAACTAATCCAGAATCTATGGGCTTATATTCAGAAGGAGATTTAAAAGTAAAAACAGCTAATGTAGTTGCAAGAGAAGGGGCTATAAACTTCTTTGCTTCTAATGGCGGAACAATAGATATAACCGGTGGAGGAACAACAGAAACAGGACAAAAATCATTGTTATTCTATACAGGTAAAGCTACAACTACAGGAAAAGTAATTCTTGGTGGAACAATGAATGCTACAATAAAAGGAGGAACTACTCCAAGTACAAGAGGAACAGCATTTTATTATGTATCTCCAACAAGATATGGAGCATTTAACACTTCTGCTATTCAAAATTATTTTAATAGTACTTTTGGCAATGGAACAAGTACATTAAATAATTTGAATTTAACTATGGAAGCAGGTTCAAGATTGTTTGTGGCTTCAGATGTAGGAATGAATTTATCTGATACAGGCTCAACAAATTTGATGTCTGGTATATCTGGAGCGCCAACAATAAATGGCTCAGATTATAAAACATTTATGCTATATCTAAGTAAATTAACTATAAATCAAGCTGCAAATTTAGATGATTCTAATGATGCATATAACAGATTAGAAATAGCAAATTCATCTATTGATAATACAAATAATATGTCAGGAAGTCAAAATAGACAGGTTGCTATAGCTCAAGAAAATGGAAATGATGAAAATGGAAATGGATATAATGCTTCAGAAGTAACATTAAAAAATACAGCAACAGGAGTCATTAATTTAACTGGCGAAGAAACAACAGGTATATATGCAAAAAGAGGAAAAATAGAAAATGCTGGAAATATAAGTGTAGGTAATAAATCTACTGCAATATATTTGGTTGAAGATGATCGTAGCCCTGCAGTTGCAACAGAAGGAGCAATAGCTTCAAATACAGGAACAATAAAAGTAGGTGAAAACTCAACAGGAATTTATTATAAGATTGAACCTGATAATATCGATGGAAAAGGTGCTAATATAGGAGTTGCTGGAGGAATATCTAATGCTGGTAGAATAGAATCAACTGCAAATAATGTAATGGCAATGTCATTTGATAGTCCTTATACTAGCAAATCTGTTGAAAATAAAGCAGGAGGAATAATAGATTTACAAGGACAAAATTCAACAGGAATGTATACTGTAGGAACAGGAACTTATACTGCAACAAACAATGGAACAATAAAGTTAGCCTCTTCATCTAATGCAAATACACCAAATATAGGTATGTATACAGATAAAAGTGCAATTACATTAGATAACAATGGGACAATAGAAGGTGGAGATAAAACAGTAGGAATATATGGATATAGTGTTAATTTAGGAAGTAGTGCTACAACTAAAGTTGGAGCAGGAGGAACAGGAATATATTCTCAAGGAGGAAATGTTACATTAAATGGAGGAACATTATCAGTAGGTGAAAATGGAACTGTTGGTTCTAATGATGCAGTCGGAGTATATGTTGTAGGAGCTAGTGGAGGAACAATAACAAATAATGCAACTAATGTAAAAATTGGAGATAGTGCTTATGGATTTGTTGTTCAAAATGAAAATGGAGCAGCGGTAACATTAAACACAAATACACCAAATGTAATTTTAGGAAATGATGCTGTATATGCTTATTCAAATAATAGAGTAGGTTCTATAACAAATACAACTACATTAAATGCAACAGGATCTGAAAACTATGGAATATATGGAGCAGGAACTGTGATAAATAATGCAGACATTAATTTTGGTTTAGGAATAGGAAATGTTGGAATATATAGTATACTTGGAGGAACAGCAACTAATAATTCTACAATAACTATTGGAGCTTCAGATGCAGCTAATGAAAAATTTGGAATAGGTATGGCAGCAGGATATAAAACAACTGATTCAGGAAATATAATCAATAGTTCTACAGGAGTAATAAATGTTACTGGAAAAGATAGTATAGGTATGTATGCAACAGGAGCTTCATCAACTGCAACAAATAAAGGTATAATAAATCTTAGTGGAGAAAAATCAGTAGGAATGTACCTTGATAATGGAGCAACAGGAATAAATGAAGGTACAATAACAACAACTGGTTCTGCTGCAGGTGTTAAAGCTGTTGTGTTAAGTGGAAATTCAAAATTAATAAACCGTGCAGGTGCAAAAATACATGTAGATTCTGAAGAAGGATTTGGAATATTTAGAGTGAACACTGATGAAGCTAATATAACAGTAGTAAACTATGGTGATATTACTGTTGGAGGAGGAGCAAAGGTTCAAGGGGAATTTGACCCAACAGGAGGAAAAGAATTAGAAAAAACAGCTGGGGGAGTAACATTAAAAGCTCCTAAAGGAACAAATGATATTAATATAACAGTAAATGGAAAGCCAGCTCCAAATGTTGAAAAAGTAACAACTCCAGTTGGAAATAGGGGAGATGCTCTAATATCTTCAATAGGAATGTATGTAGATACATTGAGAGGAACTAACCCTATTAATGGATTAAGTAGACTTAGTGTTAAAAAGGCAGAATTACTATATGGAGTTGAAGCAGCTCAAAATTCAAATTCAAAATATTTTGAAATTTCTGGAGATATTTTAAAACCATATCAAGATGCAGTAAGAAACGCTCAAGGAATAAAATGGAGTCATAGTTCAGCTTCTTTCACTTGGTTGGCATTACCTACTGTTGATGGAAGTGGAGTTCCATTAAAAGTAGCAATGGCAAAAATACCTTATACAGAATTTGCTGGAAATGAAGCAACACCAGTAGATAAAAAAGATACATATAATTTCTTAGATGGTTTAGAACAAAGATATGGTGTTGAAGCAGTGAATTCAAAAGAAAAGGAATTATTTAATAAGTTAAATGGAATAGGAAACAATGAAGCTACATTGTTCTATCAAGCAACTGATGAAATGATGAGACACCAATATGCAAATATACAACAAAGAGTACAAGCAACAGGAATCATCTTAGATAAAGAGTTTGATTATTTAAGAGGTGAATGGAGGACAGCTTCTAAAGATTCTAATAAGATAAAGACATTTGGAACAAGAGGAGAATATAGAACAGATACAGCAGGTGTAATAGATTACAAATACCATGCTTATGGAGTAGCTTATGTTCATGAAAATGAAGATATTAAATTAGGAAGAGGAGTTGGATGGTATGCAGGTATAGTTCATAACACATTCAAGTTTAAGGATATAGGAAATTCTAAAGAACAAATGTTACAAGGTAAAGTTGGATTATATAAGTCAATACCATTTGATGATAATAATAGTTTGAACTGGACAATATCTGGAGATATATTTGCTGGATACAATAGAATGCATAGAAAATTCTTAGTAGTTGATGAAATATTTAACGCAAAAGCTAAATATTATACTTATGGAATAGGAATCAAAAATGAAATAGGAAAAGAATTTAGATTGAGTGAAGATTTTTCATTAAGACCTTATGCAGCATTAGGATTAGAATATGGAAGAGTAAGTAAGATAAGAGAAAAATCAGGAGAAATAAAATTAGAAGTAAAACAAAATGATTATATCTCAGTAAAACCAGAAGTAGGAGCAGAATTAGCATTCAAACACTACTTTGGAATGAAAGCATTAAAAACATCATTAAGTGCAGCTTATGAAAATGAGTTAGGCAGAGTGGCAAAAGGAAAGAATAAAGCAAAAGTAAGAGATACAAATGCTGATTGGTTCAACATAAGAGGAGAAAAAGAAGATAGAAAAGGCAATGTAAAATTTGACTTAAATGTTGGATTGGATAATACAAGAGTAGGAGTAACAGCAAATGTAGGATATGATACTAAGGGAGAAAACCTAAGAGGAGGTTTAGGACTAAGAGTTATATTCTAATCTTATAAAAATCTTTAAACTTTTATAGAAAAGCTCTCTTTTGATAGAAATATCAAGGGAGAGTTTTTTTGTTTTTTAATAAAAATGATTGACAAAAATCTTTCAATATTATAAAATTTCCTGTATTTAAAATGAAGAGGAGGAGTGATAAGTGAAAAGGAAAAATTTTGAATTTCCAACAGCATACACAGTATTATTTTTAATTTTAATTTTGGTAACAGTATTGACACATGTTATACCAGCGGGAAAATATGAAAGGTTATCTTACCAAGAGAGTACTAATGAGTTTGTAATAGAAAAATATGGAAATGAAAATATAAATTTAGAAGCGACACAAGAAAATTTAGATAAATTAAATATAAATATAGATGTAAATAAATTTGTAGATGGAACCATTAAAAAACCTATGGCAATTCCAAACACTTATGTAAAATTAGAAGGTAAGACTCAAGGTTTAGAAGAATTAATAGCAGCTCCAATTTCAGGTGTAGTTGACTCAATAGATATAATAATATTTGTTCTTGTGTTAGGAGGTATAGTTGGAATAGTTAATAAAACAGGAACATTCAATATAGCTATGAAAGCTATTTCACAAAAAACAAAAGGAAAAGAATTCATGCTTGTTATAATAACTTTTCTATTCTTTGCAGCAGGAGGAACAATTTTTGGCTTCTGGGAGGAAACAATTCCTTTTTACTCAATATTAATACCATTATTTTTAATAAATAATTTTGATCCTATGGTTCCAATGGCAACCTTATTTTTAGGAGCAGCAATTGGTTGTATGTTTTCAACAGTAAATCCTTTTTCAACTATAATTGCTTCAAATGCAGCAGGAATATCTTTTAATGAAGGATTAAAATTTAGATTTGCAGCTTTAATAGTATTTTCAATAATATCATTGATATATATTTATAGATATATAAAAAAAGTAAAAGAAAATCCTGAAAATTCTATTGTTGCTGATGAACAAAAAGAGATTAAGGAAAGATTTTTAAAAGGTTACAATGAAGAACACAATATAAAGTTTAATTGGAGAAAAAAACTAATCTTATTTTTATTTGTGCTCCAATTTTTAATAATGATTTGGGGAGTATCATCTTTAGGATGGTGGTTCCAAGAAATTGCAGCAATGTTTTTTGGAGTGGCAATAATTATTATGCTTTTATCAGGACTTAGTGAAAAAGAAGCAGTAAATGGTTTTATCTCAGGAGCTTCTGAAGTGGTTGGAGTTACTTTAATAATAGGTTTAGCAAGAGCAATAAATATAATAATGGAAAATGGAATGATATCAGATACTTTACTTTTCTATTCATCAAATATAGTTGCTGAAATGGGTAAAGGTCTATTTTCAATAGTAATGTTATTAATTTTTGCTTTTTTAGGTATCTTTATACCATCAACATCTGGTTTAGCAGTATTATCTATGCCTATACTTGCTCCACTTGCAGATACAGTAGGTTTATCAAGAGCAGTTGTTGTTGATGCTTTCACTTGGGGTCAAGGGATAATATTATTTATCACTCCAACAGGTTTAATATTTGTAGTATTACAGATAGCAGGAATACCTTATAATAAATGGTTAAAATTTGTCATGCCACTTTTTGTGATTATAGCAGTTTTAGTAATTATTACTCTATATATAATGTCAGTATTTTTTAGATAAAAAAAGTGTAAGGATTAACTTTTGTAAAAAGCAGAAGTTAATCTTTTTAATTTAAAAATTTTACTTCTATCAATATAGAAAAAATCTGTTGACTATGCTATAATAAACAAATAATATATTGTTTAAATGAGGAGAAAAAATGAGTTACAAATTAGTAGTCTGTGATATGGATGGAACTTTACTTACATCTAATCATAAAATTTCTGACTATACAGCAGATATTATAAAACAAATAGAAAATAAAGGTGTAAAATTCATAATTGCAACAGGAAGACCTTACCTTGATGCAAGACATTATAGAGATAGCTTAAAATTAAAATCTTTTTTAATTACATCAAATGGAGCAAGAGCACATGATGAAGAAAACACCCCTATTGTTGTAGAAAATATTCCAAAAGAATTAGTTAAAAGATTGTTGGCTTATGATGTTGGAAAAGATATTCATAGAAATATTTATCTTAACGATGATTGGATAATTGAACACGAAATAGAAGGACTTGTAGAATTTCATCGTGAATCAGGTTATAGTTTCAGTATTGATAATTTAGATAAATATAAAAATGAAGAAGCTGCAAAAGTATTTTTCCTAGGAAAAAATGAAGATATAGAGAATTTAGAGAAAAACATGGAAAAAGAATTTCAAAAAGATTTAAGTATAACTATTTCTTCTCCATTTTGCTTAGAATTTATGAAAAAAGGTGTTAATAAAGCTGAAACATTAAAAAAAGTTCTAAAGATTTTAAATATAAAACCAGAAGAAGTCATAGCATTTGGTGATAGTATGAATGACTATGAAATGCTTAGTTTAGTTGGAAAACCATTTATTATGGGAAATGCTAATCAAAGACTTATGGATGTATTATCTAATGTTGAAGTTGTTGGAAATAATAATGAAGATGGAATTGGGAAGAAATTAAAAGAAATTTTTATCTTAAAATCTGGAATGTAATTCACTTATTTTTATTAAATGCTTATAATGAAATGAATAGAAAAAGGAGCGATACAAATAATGTATGATTTATATGATTTTCCTTTATACAGACCGCCTAGTGAAGCATACAGTTTAATTATTCAAATTACACTTGGTTGTTCACACAATAGATGTACTTTTTGTAGTATGTATAAAGATAAAAAATTTGTTATAAAACCAATAGAGGATATCAAATCTGATATAGATGCTTTTAGAGCATTATATAAAAATAGAGCTGTTGAAAAGATATTTTTGGCAGATGGTGATGCACTTATTGTACCAACTGACATATTAATACAAGTTTTAGACTATATAAGAGAAGTTTTTCCAGAATGTAAAAGAGTTTCTATTTATGGAACTGCTATTGCTATACATCAAAAATCTATTGAAGATTTAAAAAAACTTTATGAAAAAGGTCTAACACTTGTTTATTTAGGTGTAGAAAGCGGAGATGACGATGCTCTAAAATTTATAAAAAAAGGTGTTAAGGCAGAAAAAATTGTTGAACTTTCTAAGAAAATTATGAGTACAGGTATTGATTTATCAATCACTTTGATTGCTGGACTTTTAGGAAAATATCAAGATAATAAAATGCATGCAATAAACACAGCTAAAATTATAACTGATATATCTCCCAAATATGCAAGTATTTTAAATTTAAGACTTTATGAGGGGACAGAACTTTATAATTTAATGCAAGAAGGAAAATATGAATATATGGAAGGCATTGAAGTTTTAAAAGAAATGAGATTGATATTATCAAGTATGGATACTTCTAAAATAACAAGACCTATAATATTTAGAGCAAACCATGCTTCTAATTATTTAAACTTAAAAGGAAATCTTCCAGAAGACATTCCTAGAATGATAAAAGAGATTGACTATGCTATTGAAAATGAAGCTATTAATGTAAATAATTATAGATTTTTATAAGAGGTAAATTATGAATATACTTATGGCATTATCTCAACTTGAAATTACAGGAGCAGAAGTTTATGCAACAACTATTGCGGATGAACTTATTAAGAGAGGAAATAAAGTCTATATAGTTTCAGATACTTTAACTACTCCAACAAAGGCTGAATATATAAAATTAGAATTCAACAAAAGAAGTTTAATAGAAAGAATAAAACATATAAAATTTTTATATAAACTTATAAAAGAAAAAGATATACAAATAATTCATGCTCATTCAAGAGCTTCTTCGTGGAGTTGCCAAGTGGCTTGTAAATTAGCAGGAATACCTCTTATAACAACTACACATGGTAGACAGCCTATACATTTTAGTAGAAAACTTGTAAAGGCTTTTGGAGATTATTCCATTGCTGTATGTGAAAATATAAAGAAACATATGGTTAATGATATAGGCTTTTCAGAAAATAAGATTTCTGTTATTCTTAATCCTGTAAACTATAAAGATTTAAAATTGAAAAAAAAGGAAAATGATAGGAAGATTATCTCGATAGTTGGTAGACTTTCAGGACCAAAAGGAGATGTTGCTTATGATTTACTTGAAATTTTATCACAAGATGAACTATTAAAAAAATATAAAATTCGTCTTATAGGTGGAAAAGAACTGCCAGAAAGATTTTTAAAATTTAAAGGAAAAGATATAGAATTTATTGGCTATGTTCCTAATATTCAAGAAAAAATATTTGAATCTGATGTTGTAATTGGAGCAGGTAGGGTAGCTTTTGAGGCATTACTCAATAAATCTTCTTTAATTGCTGTTGGTGAAACAGAATATATAGGTTTTATAAATAAAGAAAATTTAGATAAATCTTTAGCTTCAAATTTTGGTGATATAGGTTCTATGAAATATCCTAAAATTGATAAAGATATTCTACTGACTGCTATTCAAAAAGCCTTAGAGCTTACTGAAAATGAAAAAGAAGAATTAAAAGACATTGTATTTAAAGAAACTAACTTACAAAATATAGTTGATAAAATAGAAAAAAAATATTTTGAATTATATGTCAATAAGAAAAAATACGATGTTCCTGTAATTATGTATCACAGAGTAATAAATAATCCTGAAAATGAAGGGATACATGGCACATATATCTATGAAAATATTTTTAGAGAACATATGCAATATTTAAAAGATAAAAATTATACTGTTATTACTTTTAAAGATTTAGATAAAATAGCTTGGAGAAATAGATTTGAAAAAGGTAAAAAATATATTTTTATTACTTTTGATGATGGATATAAAGATAATTATGATTTAGCTTTTCCTATATTAAAAGAATTTAATTTTAAAGCTACAATATTTTTAATGGGAAGTTCAACCTATAATGAATGGGATGTCAAAGCTGATGGAGAAAGAGAATTTCCACTTATGTCAGTTGAAATGATAAAAGAAATGCAAGATTATGGTATTGAGTTTGGAGCACATACCTTTAATCACCCTAAACTTAATACACTTTCTAATGAAGAGATTGAATATCAAATTGTAGATGTAAAAAAGCCTTTGGAGGAAAAAATAGGAAAAGAGATTATTACTTTTGCCTATCCTTATGGAATTTTAAATGATTATGCTAAGGAAATGGTGAAAAAAGCTAAGTATACTTTTGCCTTAGCAACTGACTCAGGTTCAGTGTGTCTATCAGATGATCTATATCAAATAAGAAGAATAGCTATTTTTCCAAATACTAATCTATTTAGTTTTAAAAGAAAAGTAGCAGGTAATTACAATTTTATTAAAATAAAAAGAGAAAAAAAGATTAGGAGTAAAGAAAAATGAAAAAATATCTATTAACACTTTTATTATTATTTAGCACAGTTGCTGTTGCCAATGATGATTTTAAAGCATCAATAACAGCTGGTTATAGTACAAATGACTCAGTTTACAAAGGTAGAGAATATTATCGTATTCCTGCATTTGTGGATATAAGTTATAAAAACCTTTATTTACAAGGAACTGAAATAGGAGCTAAATTCATTGATACTAATAGATTTGATGCAAGTGTTTTTATTGAATTACAAGATGGACATTATGTAAAACCGTCTAAGATGGATAGTGGCTATAAGAGTATTAACAAAAGAAAATTTCAACAAACATTAGGTTTAAAAGCTGATATTGGACTTGATGAAATTTCTAAAAATCTTACTCTTTCACCTTATTTCAGTGCTGGAAATAGAGGAACTCAAGCAGGAGCAAGTCTATCTTATTTATATATGCCAACTGAAAAAATTATAATAACACCATCAGTAAGTGCAAAATACCTATCTAAAAAATATACTGATTATTACTTTGGAGTAGACAGAGATGAACTTGGTGGAAATATAACAAATGAATATAATCCTGATGGAGCCTTTGAGTTTGGGGCAGGACTTTATGGAGAATACTATTTTACAAAACATATATCTGCACTTGCTTATGTAAATATGAGTAGATACTCATCAGAAGTTAGAAAATCACCAATAACAGAAGATAGAATTATAACAAATGTAGGAGCTGGTTTAAAATATACATTCTAAAAAGGAGTGTACCTTATGAAGAAAGATGAATTTTTAAGAAAATTAAATACTTTTATAAGAAATGAAAATTTTGCTAAAATTGATGAAATTATTAAAAAATTTAGAGAAGAAAATAATTTAGAAATGATTTGTACTTCTTCACAAGCCTTTATAAATTTATATGAATATAATGAAGCAATAAAAATTTTAGATGCTATTAAAGATGAGTATTCTGAAAATGGAGAATTTTGTATTCGCTATGCAATGGCTTTATATAATTCTAATAAAGAAGATAAATCTCTTGAATGGTTTGAAAAAGCTAAGGAAAAAGGAATAAAGGAAATTGATGAAACTTCAAGTAAATATTATCCTAAAAGTATTGATGAATGGATTAAACGAGCAAAGCTATGGGGACCAAGAAGAATAGAAAAAAATAACTTTGAAAAAGAATTAAGAGAAAAAAGAAATAAAAAACTTATTTTAGAAGTAAATTTTGATAAAAATGTTTTAAAAGGCTTATGGTACAATGATGAATACTCTTTAAAAGAATATGTAGGGAAAACTCCAACAGATGAAGATTTTGTAAAAGTTGAAAAAGAGTTAGGTTATTGTTTACCAGAATCTTATAAAGCTCTTATGAGAATACAAAATGGAGGATTGTTAAGAAAAAATACTTTTGAAGTTCCATTTCAAAGAGATTGGTCAAGAGATTTAGTTGATGTTATGAGTATATATGGTGTAGATTCTAATAAAATATATTCTCTTTGTGGAGAATTTGGAAATAAACTTTGGATAGAAGAATGGAAATATCCTAATATAGGAATTGCTATATGTGGTACTATGACTGGTGGTCATGATATGATTTTTCTTGATTATTCGGATTGTGGACCAGAAGGTGAACCTTGTGTAGTTCATATTGATCAAGAAGGAGATTATGAAATTACATATTTGGCAGATAATTTTAAAGAATTTGTAGAAGGACTTTTTGAATATAAAGAAGATGAGGATGATTAAAAAGTGGTAATAAGTCAAAAAACAAAAGGAATATTTTGGATGCTTCTATCCGTTCTGGGATTTACCTTTATGGGAATAGCTGTAAAATATTTGCCAAGGATTCCTACCTATGAAAAAGTATTTTTTAGAAATTCAGTGAGTTTCATATTTTCTGCTTTTATACTATACAAAGAAAAAGAATCTATAAAAGTAGCTAAGGAAAATATTCCCTTTGTATTTGGCAGATCATTTTTTGGTTTTGTTGGAATGGTTGCAAATTTTTACGCCCTTGAACATTTAACAATGGCAGAAGCTAACATGCTTAATAAACTTTCACCTGTTTTTGTAACTATATGTGCTTGTATATTTTTAAAAGAAAAAGTAGATAAGAAACAAATTATTGGAATAACTTTGATGCTTATAGCTGTTGTGTTTGTAATAAAACCAAGTGTCTCACCAGAAGTTATTCCTAGTTTAGTTGGACTTTTTTCTGCAATACTAGCTGGATTTTCTTATACTATAATAAGATATTTACGAGGTAAAGTGAAATCAGAAATTAATGTATTTTATTTTTCACTCTTATCTGTTGTCTGTACTTTCCCACTTATGATGATGAATTTTATAAAACCTAATTTATTTGAATTTTTTATGCTCTTAGGTGGAATAGGAATATCAGCTGCACTTGGACAATTTGGACTTACTTATGCCTATACTTTTGCACCTGCTTCAGAAGTTTCAGTTTATAATTATGTTATTATCTTAACAAGTATGATTATGGACTATGTGCTATTTAGTACAATTCCAGATTTATTTAGTTTTATTGGTGGTTTTATAATTATTACCACAGCAATTTATTTGTATTTACATAA
>OKRR01002300.1_pt1 | contig 14308 bp, 13 predicted proteins | sample 1601211 | NCBI WGS metagenome assembly OKRR01 (sample SAMEA3541525, study PRJEB24748) | human gut metagenome | biome: human gut; feature: human-associated habitat; material: faeces | place: China | collected 2012
TATGATGTTGAACGCTCAGTCTCGTTGGAGTGTTACGCCGGAAGCCGGCTTGGTACAAATGGAGGAAAGAAAAGAATGAAAGAGGAGATTCTAAAAGTTAAGGAAGAGATACAAAACTATATAAAAGAATCTAAGACCCTTCAAAGACTTGAAGAAATTAGAGTAAATTATATGGGAAAGAAAGGAATTTTTACAGAATTATCTAAAAAGATGAAAGATCTTTCAGCAGAGGAAAGACCTAAGATTGGACAGATAATAAATGAAGTAAAAGAAAAAATAAATAGCCTATTAGATGAAAAAAATAAGGCTTTAAAAGAGAAAGAATTAAATGAGAAATTAGAAAGTGAAATAATTGATATCAGTTTGCCTGGAACAAAATATAATTATGGTACTATACATCCTATCAATGAAACAATGGAACTTATGAAAAATATTTTTTCAAAAATGGGCTTTGATATTGTAGATGGACCAGAAATAGAAACTGTTGAATATAATTTTGATGCTTTAAATATTCCAAAGACACATCCATCAAGAGATTTAACAGATACATTCTATATAAATGATTCTATTGTTTTGAGAACTCAAACATCACCTGTTCAAATAAGATATATGCTTGAACATGGAACTCCATTTAGAATGATTTGTCCTGGAAAGGTATACAGACCGGACTATGATATATCACATACACCAATGTTTCATCAAATGGAAGGTTTGGTTGTTGGAAAAGATATATCATTTGCAGATTTAAAAGGAATTTTAACTCACTTTGTAAAAGAAGTTTTTGGAGATAGAAAGGTTAGATTTAGACCACATTTCTTTCCATTCACAGAGCCTAGTGCTGAAATGGATGTTGAATGTATGATATGCCATGGAAAAGGATGTAGACTTTGTAAAGAAAGTGGTTGGATAGAAATAATGGGTTGTGGAATGGTAGACCCAGAAGTTTTAAAATATGTGGGACTTAATCCAGATGAAGTAAATGGTTTTGCTTTTGGTGTAGGAATAGAGCGTGTAACTATGCTTAGACATGGTATTGGGGACTTGAGAGCATTTTTTGAAAATGATATGAGGTTTTTAAAACAATTCAAGTAAGGAGAAAAAATAAATGTTAATTTCATTAAATTGGCTAAAGCAATATATAGACATAAAAGAAAGTGTTGATGAAATAGCTAATGCACTTACCATGATAGGACAAGAAGTAGAAGCTATTGATATTCAAGGGAAAGATTTAAATAATGTTGTAATAGGACAAATAGTTGAATTTGATAAGCACCCAAATTCAGATAGATTAACTCTACTAAAAGTTAATATTGGAGAAGGAGAACCATTACAAATAATATGTGGTGCTAAAAATCATAAATTAAATGATAAAGTAGTAGTTGCTAAAATTGGAGCAGTGTTACCAGGAAATTTTAAAATTAAAAAGAGTAAAATAAGAGATATAGAATCTTGTGGTATGCTTTGTTCTGAAAAAGAATTAGGACTTGCAAAAGAAAGTGAAGGAATAATAATTCTTCCAGAAGATGCACCAATAGGAGAAGAATTCAGAGAGTATATGGACTTAAATGATGTAATATTTGAATTAGAAATTACACCTAATAGACCAGATTGTTTATCTCATATAGGTATAGCAAGAGAGCTAGCTGCATACTATAATAGAAAAGTTAAATACCCTATGATAGAAATGACTGAAACTATTGAGTCAATAAATACTATGGTAAAAGTGAATATTGAAGATAAAGATAGATGTAAAAGATATATGGGTAGAGTGATAAAGAATGTTAAAATTCAAGAGTCACCTGCTTGGTTAAAAGCAAGAATCAGAGCTATGGGATTAAACCCTATAAACAATATAGTTGATGTGACAAACTTTGTTATGTTTGAATATAATCAACCTATGCATGCCTTTGATTTAGATAAATTAGAAGGAAATATAACAATAAGAGCTGCTAAGGAAAATGAAGAAATTACAACTCTTGATGGAGTGGATAGGGTATTAAAAAATGGTGAACTTGTTATAGCAGATGATGAAAAAGCGATAGCAATAGCAGGAGTAATTGGTGGACAAAATACTCAAATAGATGATGAAACAAAAAATATTTTTGTTGAAGTTGCATATTTTACACCAGATAATATCAGAAAAACTTCAAGAGAGTTAGGAATTTTTACAGATTCGGCTTATAGAAACGAAAGAGGAATGGACATTGAAAATCTTAATGTTGTTATGTCAAGAGCAGTATCTTTAATAGCAGAGGTTGCAGGTGGAGATATTTTATCAGAAGTTATTGATAAATATGTAGAAAAACCACAAAGAGCAGAAATTACTTTAAATTTAGAAAAATTAAATAAATTTATAGGAAAAACTTTAACTTATGAGGAAGTTGGAAAAATTTTAACTCATTTAGATATTGAATTAAAACCATTAGGGGATGGAACTATGCTTTTAATTCCCCCTAGTTACAGAGCAGATTTAACAAGACCAGCAGACATATATGAAGAAGTTATTAGAATGTATGGTTTTGACAATATAGAAGCTAAAATACCTGTTATGAGCATAGAATCAGGAGAAGAAAATAAAAACTTTAAAATTTCAAGGATAGTTAGAGAAATTTTAAAAGAAATGGGCTTAAATGAAGTTATAAATTATAGTTTTATACCAAAATTTACAAAGGAATTATTTAATTTTGGAGATGAAATTATAGAAATAAAAAATCCATTGAGTGAAGATATGGCTATAATGAGACCTACTTTACTATATAGCTTAATAACTAATGTAAGAGATAATATAAACAGGAATCAAACAGATTTAAAACTTTTTGAAATAAGTAAAACTTTTAAGAATCTTGGAGCAGAAAAAGATGGGCTTGCTATTGAAGAATTAAAAATAGGTATAATTTTATCTGGTAGAGAAGATAAAAACCTATGGAATCAATCAAAAACAGACTATAATTTTTATGATTTAAAAGGATATTTAGAATTTTTACTTGAAAAATTAAATGTAACAAGATATTCTTTAACAAGATTGAAAAACTCTAATTTTCATCCAGGAGCAAGTGCTGAACTAAAAATAGGTGAAGATGTTATTGGAGTGTTTGGAGAACTTCATCCTAATTTAATAAATTACTTTGGGATAAAAAGAGAAAAGTTATACTTTGCTGAACTTAATTTGACAAAATTAATGAAATATATAAAAATAAAAGTAAACTATGAAAATATAAGTAAATATCCAGAAGTATTAAGAGATTTAGCTGTAACATTAAACAGAGATATCTTAGTTGGAGATATGATAAAAGAAATCAAAAAGAAAGTTGCACTTATTGAAAAAATAGATATATTTGATGTATATTCAGGGGATAAGATAGATAAGGATAAAAAATCTGTTGCTATGAGTATAGTATTAAGAGATAAAAATAAGACTCTTACAGATGAAGACATAGATGGGGCTATGAACACTATTCTTAAACTTATCAAAGATAAATATGATGGAGAAATAAGAAAGTAAATTTTTAGGAGGAATAAAATGAAAAAAATATTAGCAGGTATATTTTTATTAGGTTCAGTATTAGCATTTGCAGCAGGAGAACAAAGAGTTCCTATTGAAAAAATGGAACTTAATCAACAAACTTCATTGGTATATCTTCAAGGTCAACAAACTCCCTTTACAGGAACAGTTGAAAAAAAATATGCCAGTGGAAAAATTGAAGCTACTATGGAATTTAAAGATGGAAAATTAAATGGAAAAACATTAGTATATAATGAAACTGGTAAAATGATATCAGAAGAAAACTATGTAAATGGTGCCTTAGATGGAGTGTCAAAATCTTTTTATGCTAATGGGTCAGTTGAATTTGAATCTACTTTTAAGAATAATGTAAAAGAAGGTGTTGAAAAACATTATTCTCCTTCTGGAAGAGTTGAAACAGAAGTATTATTTAAAAATAATATAGCAAATGGTATCGCTAAACAATACAATCAAGAAGGTAAATTAGAATATGAAACTATGATAGTTAATGGTAAAAGAGAAGGATTATCCAAAAAATACTATCCAAGTGGAAAATTGTTGAGTGAAGTAACTTTTAAAAATGATAAAGAAGAAGGAATAATGAAAGGTTACTTTGAAAATGGAAAGTTACAATTAGAAATTCCTTACAAAAATGGACAAATAGATGGACTTGTAAAAAGATATGATGAAACAGGAAAAGTAGTTGAACAAGCAACATTTAAAAATGGTCAAGAAGTAAAAGCTAAATAAACTTTTTGTAAATAAATATTTGAGGGGATTATTTTTATAGTTCCCTTTTTATTTATATTAAGGAGTGACAAGATGAAAAAAGTATTATTAGGTTTATTAGTATTAGTATCAGTATTGTCTTTTTCAGCAGAAAGAACTTTATCATATGAAGAAACATTTCTAGATAAAAAAACTGGAATAGTATATGCTATAGGTGAAAAAACTCCATATACAGGTGTAGTAGAAAATTATAAATTTTTAAGTGGGGATAGGGTTTTAGAAGGAAGAATTATATTTAAAAATGGACTAATGGAAGGAACTTTTAAACTTCTCTATCCAAGTGGTAAAACAGCAAGTATAGCAACATATAAAAATGGAAAAAAAGAAGGAGAACAGAAGGACTTCTATGAAAATGGTGTAATAAGGATAGAAATTTTATATAAAAATGATAAGATGAATGGAATTGGAAAAAAATATTCAACTAAAGGGATATTGAGAGGTGAATTCCCATATAAAGATGATGAGTTAAATGGAGTAGTAAAACAATACAATGAAGTTACAGGTAAATTGGAAATAGAAGCTGATTATAAAAATGGAAAAACTGAAGGTTCTGTAAGAAAATATTATCCAAATGGAAAACTAGAAAGTGAAGAAAAATATAAAAATGGTTTAAGAGAAGGTTTAACAAAATTATATTATGAAGATGGAAGTTTAAAAGCAGAGAAGTTTTATAAGAATGGTAAATTACAAGGAATAAACAGAATTTATTATCCAAATGGAAAACTTCAAACAGAAGCTAATTTTAAAGATGATATGCTAGATGGAAATTTTAAAGAATACGATGAAACAGGAAAATTAATCAGACAAGGAACATATAAAGACGATAAACGAATAGATTAATAAATTAGGAGGAAAAGAAATGAAAAAAATAATAATAGGAGTATTTTTATTGATATCAGCCTTATCATTTTCAGCAGGAAGAGTGGAAAAACTAGAGAATGCTTATGTTGATGATAATGGAATAGTATATGTTATAGGAGAAAAAACACCATATACAGGAATAATTGAAAATTATAAAGTACCTCCTATTTTAGAAGGAGATAGTGTTTTAGAAGGAAAAATTCCTTTTAAAAATGGAATAATGGAAGGTTCTTCTAAATTATATTATCCAAGTGGAAAGTTAGCAAGTGAGGCAATATTTAAAAATGGAAAAGTAGAGGGAATACAAAAAGATTATTATGAAAATGGAAAAATTAAAAGAGAAATTTCACATAAAAATGGACTTGTAGATGGGACTTCAAGGCTTTATTATCCTAATGGAAAAGTTCAAAATGAAACTACTCACAAAAATGGTGTACCAGATGGACTATCTAAGACTTATTATGAAAATGGAAATTTAAAAGTGGAACTTTCTTACAAAAATGATATTGTTGAAGGTGCTGCAAAGATTTACTATCCAAATGGAAAAATAATGGCAGAGGAAAATTATAAAAATGGTCAGTTAGATGGAATAGTTAAAAGATATGATGAAAATGGAAAATTAATAGAACAAGAAACATATAAAAATGGAGTACAAATTAAATAATATAAAATAAAAATTAGGAGTGATAAAATGAAAAAATTATTATTAGGTTTATTAGTATTAGTGTCAGTATTATCTTTTTCAGCAGAGAGAAAGATTTCAGATGAACAAATGATAGTAGAGCAAGAAATTATATATGCACAAGGAGAAAAAACACCATATACAGGAATAGTTGAATTTAAATATGAAAATGGAAAAATACAAGGAATAATGGGAGTTCAGAATGGAAAATTAAATGGAAAAGGAGTTACTTATTATCCAAGTGGTAAAATCCAATCAAAAGAAAATTATAAAAATGGTGTAGAAGATGGAATAAATATAATATATTATGAAAATGGTAATGTAGAATATGAAAAAAATGTAACAGATGATGGAATGACAATTTATGAAAAACATTACTATCCATCAGGTAAATTAGATTTTGAAGCTACTTATAAAAATAGAAAATTAGATGGGGTAGTAAAGAAATATGGAGAAAATGGAGAAGTGATTCAGCAAGCAACATATAAAAATGGTGTACAAGTAAAGTAATGTGATACAAAATGAGGGATATTGCAAAGTTACAATATCCCTTAATTTTAATATTTTATTTAGTCTTCATATCCATTAGGATGATTTTTATGCCAGTTCCAAGCAGTTTCAATAATTTGTTCTAATTTATCATATTTTGGAGACCATTTTAATGTTTCAATAGCTTTTTTAGATGAAGCTATAAGTCTTGCAGGGTCTCCTGCTCTTCTTGGACTAACTTCTGCTGGAATAGGGTGTCCTGTTACTTTTCTTGTAACTTCTATAACTTCTTTAACTGAGAATCCTTCTCCATTTCCTAGATTAAATATTTGACTATCTCCACCATTTTTTAGTCTATTTAAAGCAAGATAGTGAGCATCTGCCAAGTCCATTACATGAATATAATCTCTTATACAAGTTCCATCAGGAGTAGGATAATCATCTCCATATATACTTATCTTTTCTCTTTGTCCTAATGCAACCTGTAAAATTAATGGGATTAAATGAGTTTCACAAGTATGAGCTTCTCCAATTTCTCCACTAGGATATGCACCAGCAACATTAAAATATCTTAAAGCAGTATATTTTAAGCCATAAGCATTAGCACACCATTTAAACATCTTTTCAACAGCTAGTTTACTTTCTCCATAAGGGTTAGTAGGCTCTGTTCTATCTGTTTCAAGTATAGGCATATTTTCTGCCTCACCATAAGTTGCAGCAGTAGATGAAAATACTATCTTATCAACATTATGATTTTTCATAACTTTTAAAAGGCAAAGAGTACCATAGAAATTATTTTCAAAATACTTTAAAGGTTCTCCTACACTTTCTCCAACCAAAGAAAAAGCGGCAAAATCTATAACACCATCAATTTGATATTTTTCAAAAACTCTATTTAAAAATTCTTCATCTTTTAAATCTCCAAGTTCTAAATGAGCTCTTTCATCAACAGCATCAACATGCCCAGTAATTAAACTATCCACAACAACAACATCTTCATTTTTTTCTAATAAATATTTAACAACATGGCTACCTATATAACCTGCTCCTCCACAAACTAATATAGACATTAAAATCTACCTCCAATATGATTTATAAATTTAAGAAAGGCTTTATTTCCTTTTTCATCTCTTTTGAACACTCCTGCATCCTCAAGAACTCTTGAAAATGTTAAACCGATTTCAACATTTAAAATATTTTCTAAAATTTCATTTACTGATAAATTTTTAATATTAGGATATTTATTTATAAAGGCTTTTAACCAATTTAAATGCTTTTCAGTATCTTTATCATCTGATATTTTCTTTTCAAAATCATTTTCTTTTAAATATTCTGCAATCTTTTTCATTTCTATTTTTAATCTTCCTGGTAACACAGCAAGCCCCATAACTTCTATTAGTCCAATATTTTCTTTTTTAATATTGTGATGTTGACTATGAGGGTGGAAAATACCAAGAGGATTAGCTTCATCAGTTCTGTTATTTCTTAGAACTAAATCTATTTCAAAATATTCTCCTCTTCTTCTAGCAATAGGAGTTATAGTATTGTGAGGAGTAGAGTTTGTATAAGCTAAAACTCCAACTTCTTCATCTGAATATTCTCTCCAAGTTTTTAAGATTTTATCTGCTAAATCAATTAAATCTTTTCTATTTAAAGATGAAAGTCTTATAGCAGACATAGGCCACTTCACTATACCTGCCTTTATACTAGGATATTCGTCAAAAGTAATTTCTTTTTCAATTTCAGATTTAGCCATAGGGAATTCGTGATTTCCACCTTGATAGTGGTCGTGACTTAAAATAGAACCTCCAACTATTGGTAAATCAGCATTAGACCCTATAAAATAATGTGGAAATTGATTTATAAAGTCCAAAGTTCTTGAAAAAGTATCTCTATTTATTTTCATCTCTCTATGTTCCGAACAAAATATTATTGCATGTTCATTATAATAAACATAGGGAGAATACTGAAAATACCATCTTTCCTGCTCCAAAGTCAAAGGTATAACTCTATGATTTTGTCTTGCTGGATGAGTTAAAGTTCCAGAGAAACCTACATTTTCATAGCATAAAAGACATTTAGGATAATTGACTTGTGGCATATTCTTTTGTCTTTCAATTTCTTTTGGGTCTTTTTCTGGTTTAGATAAATTTATAGTAATTTCTAAATCTCCATATTCTGTTGGACTTTTCCAATATAAATTTTTTTCTATTCTTTCAGTTCTAATATAGTTAGTTTTTTTAGAAAAATTATAGAAGAAATCTGTTGCTAATTTTATATTTTTATTAGATAACTCCTTAAATGTTTCTATAATCTCATGAGGAAAGGCAGTAAATTTACCCATAATTTCTGTATCAAAAATATCTCTATCTGCAACACCATCTTCTATTATTTTTTGCTCCACAGCATAGTCACAGATTTTATCAAGTATTTTTTGTGGATATTCAGGTATTTGAGAGTTATCATCTTTTATATCCTGCCAATCTTTTAAGTGTAATAATGCCATTAATTCATTTCTAACAAATATAACATCATCTTCTGTTATCAATGAATTTTTTAATGAGTATTTTATAAGTCTATCAATTAAAGAATAAATTTCCATATTCCACCCTTTCTTATATTTTTCCTGCTCCATCTCCAATATTTGCTATATAGAAACTAGCTTCCAAACCTGTTTTTTCTTTATATTTCTTTCCAACATTTTTTATAAAGCTATCAACATAATCATATTTAACTATGCTTACAGTACAGCCTCCAAAACCCGCACCTGTCATACGAGAGCCAACAGTCCCTTTTTCTTCCCAGGCAGCTTCAACAAGGCTATCAAGTTCTAAACCTGTAACCTCATAGTCATCTCTTAAAGAGATATGAGATTGATTCATTAATTTTCCAAATTCAGCAATATCATCTTTTTTCAAAAATTTAACTGCAATCTTTGTTCTCTCATTTTCAGTAACTGCATGTCTTGCTCTTTTTAGTTGTTCTTCATCTGTTATATAATGTTTAACTTTTTCAAATTCAGCAACTGTCAATTCTCCTAAATATTTAATATTAACTCCATTTTTATTTAATACTTTAACAGCTTCTTCACAAGAATTTCTTCTTTCATTGTATTTTGAGTCTGCTAAACCTCTTTTTTTATTTGTGTTAACAATAACTATTGACATATTTTTTAATTTTACAGGGACATATTCAAATTTTAAAGTATTACAATCAAGCAAAATGGCATTATCTTTCTTACCCATACCAACTGCAAATTGATCCATAATTCCAGAATTTACTCCAATAAATTTATTTTCTGCTACTTGACACATCTTAACCATTTCGACCATATCAACATCAAGTTTAAATAAATCTTTAAGTATAACAGCTGTTAAAACTTCAATAGAGGCTGATGAAGAAAGTCCTGCACCATTTGGGATATTTCCAAAAAATAGCACATCAAAACCACTATCTATTTTATAATTTCTATCTAAAAAAGTTTTAATAACTCCCTTTGGATAGTTAGCCCAATTATCTTTTTTGTCATAGACTAAATTATCTAAATTAAACTCAATGATACCTAAATTTTCAAAATTCTTAGAGTACATTTTGAAAACTTTATCTTCTCTTTTTTTAACAACTGCATAAGTTCCAAAATCTAAGGCACAAGGGAAAACAAAACCACCATTGTAATCTGTATGTTCACCAATTAAATTCACTCTACCTGGTGAAAAAAAAGTTTCCACTTCTCCATTATATTTAAAAATACCTTTAAAATTTTTTATTAAATTTTCTAACATAAAAATCCCCTTCCAAATAATATTATAACTTATACTATTATATATCATTTTAAACAAATAATAAATAAAAAAGTAGAGGTGTTCTTTTTTACATTCAATCTAAAAAATAAGAAAATAAAAACACTACCTTTCGCAGTCAGTAGTGTTTTGTACCTTATTTTACTAATACTCATCACGATATATTGCTATACCTTATAACTTAATATACCATTTAAAATTATAAAAGTCAATAAAATATGTTATAATACCTTGTACCTTTTGTCTGTTCCTCTAAGTAACCTAGTAATAGGAGGTGAAATAGACTTGAACAGACTAATACTTATCACAATGATAGTAATAATCTTAATATTATTATTATCTAAAAGTGTTTATATTAATTTTAATTTCAATTTCTAGAATTGAAGTTAGAAAATATAAACGAGGTTTCACTTTATGTGGGTAGTAATCGCAGTTGCTACCTGCTTTTTAAATTAAATAGTCCTTACAATACGAAAACCTATGTCACTACGAGAATAAATAGAATTATAGTAAAAGCGAGGGGAAATAGAACACCAACTAGCTTCACTAAGCCAAGATCCACCTTTAACTCTTCTATTATTATTCTTTTTAGTGCTTTCATTCTTATGAAATGTGTTAGAACACTCTTGACTTCAGTCGTGAGATGAATAACACCAACATTGAAAATGTTGCTCTAAAATTTGTAATTTTACTAATTTTAGAGTATAATGTATGTAGAACATTAGCAACTGAATATATAGGGTTAAGGCCAGTAATCAGTAGCCTTGTAAAATATTCACTGTTCTGTATAATTGTTCTTTTAAGTATAATATACAGATTAAAAAGTAGCAGTGTTAGACATAATGTCTTATCTAGTAGTGGCTATCGTGGACTAGCCAAAAAGAATAAGGATTTTCAAAATCAAACTTCTTAGAAGATAGTTTAAATTTTATCATAGAAGCTCGTGGCACTTGGCTAAGCTCCTTAACTTGTTAAGGAGAGATAATGCCTAGCCGTGAGTAGTTCACAGCTAAAAGTTCATTCATCAATAGCTATTTGTTCACCTCTTACAAACCATTCCCATTCAACTTCTGTTGATAACCTAAAACCTTTTGTCTTTTTAAAATCTGCTAAATCAGGACTTGCTTTTTCTTCTCCTAATTGATTAATCATCAACATTCTTTTTTTACTTAAATCATAGACAGGTTCTAAATTGTATTTTTCACTTAGTTTATTACAAAATTCTAATGCTTGCCACCAAGTAACAGTGTCGACTGGTTTATAAATTCCTTTAAATTTTGAGGGATTATTTTCCATAACTTCTAACCACATTTTTTGAGTTGTTTGATATCTACATACTTCCAAATCAAATACTTCTTTTTCATCATCTGTAAAATAAGGCTTATATTTTCCACCTTTTACAAATATCATATCTTTAAATTTACTTTTCATTATTTTTAATTCCTCTTTTGATTTTTTACTTATAATTTTATATAAGACTGTTGTCCAGAATGTGTTTTATCATCAATTTTTATTAGTTCTTTACCTTCACTTTGAACCCAACTTAAAAATAATACACCTAAACGAAGCCTATCTGCCCTATCAATTTTATTCCATTCATAGCCTTTAAATAAATCTTTTACAACAAACTTATCACCTTTATCTAAATTTTTTATTTCTTCTTTTGCACTTTCTAATAATTCATTAGCATTTTTTTTCATTTAATTTGCCTCCTTAATATTAATATTTATAATAATATTATCATATTTTAAAAGTATTCTCAATTTTTATTTTAGATAATTAGAAATTACTTGACAAAAAAAGTATTTATATATTATAATATCAATGTAAATATTAATATCAATATTAAAAATAAAATTTAGGAGGTTTTAAAGTGGCAATATTAAAAAGATTTTCAATTAAAAATCATATCTTACCTGAATTATTATCAGAAGAATTTACTAAAAAATATCCTAATGCAACAAAATTCAGAGATAGTGAGCTAGAAAAAAGAGTAATAAATGTTATTTCTAATGTAAAAATGTTATATTCTATTGTAATATCTAATAAATTAGGAATAGCACCAGTTGATGCATTCTTAGAAAATTATAAAATTTTATATCACCCTATGGAAGAAAATTTTAAATTAGTAGAAGAGAATAGATATATTGGTGAAATATTTGGATATATTTTTCAGTTTATTTTTGAATTCAAAAAGTCTGATAAACCTAAGTCAGTAAATAAATTAGGTATAAAAGAAGCTAGTTGGTTTGATCCAAAAGACATAATTATCGAAATAATAGAATAATATAAAAAATAGGCTGTTAAAAACTAAAAAATATTTTTACTTCATTTATTAGTTTATAACAGCCTTTTATTTAAATTTATTTTTATATCATTGTATTTATAATTAGCATTAATACAGAGAAAATTCCCATAATTCCCATTAATGGTAAGATATATTTCAACCATTTATCAAAAGTTGTTCCTGCCATTTCCAATGTCACTAAAGTTAGTCCAGTTGGTGTAATAAAAGACATCCAACCTTGTCCCCAGTTATATGCATTAATTACAACTTCTCTTGATAAACCAACTGTATCTGCAAGTGGTGCCATAATAGGCATAGAAAGTACAGCTAATCCAGAAGATGAAGGAATAAAAAATCCTAAGAAAGAGAAGATTACTAATTGTGTGACAGCAAATAGACCTTTGCTCATACCCGCAACAAATTCTGTTGAATAGTATAATAAAGTATCAGAAATAAAACCATTATCCATTACTATATTGATAGAACGAGCTAATCCAACAGTTAAAACAACTCCAACTAATTCTGCTGAACCACCTATAAAAGTGTTAATAGCTTCTTTTTCTGATAGCCCAGAAAGAAACATAATTACAACAGCTACTCCTAAGAATAATGTTGACATTTCTTCAAACCACCATCCATTAAGAGCAACTCCCCAAATTAAAACAGGAAATGCTAAAGCAAATACAAGTAAACATAGCTTTCTTCTCCAAGTAAATTCTTTTTCAGTATTTGTATCATATTCACCTAAAAATCTTTTATGTATTTCTTCTTCATCAGCATAAACATAAGATTTTGTTTTATCTTTCTTTACTTTTTGAGCATACCAATACATATATGCTAAAGTAATAATAGAAGCTAAAATTAAGGCTATTATTCTGAATGTTAGTCCTTCTGTAAATGAAATTCCAGCTGCATTAGATGCAATAACGGTAGCAAAAGGATTGACAGTTGAAAACATTGTTCCAATGGATGATCCCATATAGATTGCAGCAATACAAGTTAATACATCAAATCCACTTAATAAAAAGATAGGCATAAGAATTGGGTAAAAAGCAATAGTTTCTTCTGCTAAACCAAAAGTTGTTCCACCCAAAGTTGTCAATACAAAAACAAGAGTTACTAATATAAATTCTTTTCCCTTAGTTCTTTTAGATAGAGCTGCCATTCCAGCATCAAAAGCTCCAATTTTATTAATAATTCCTATAATTCCTCCAAGAATAAGAACAAAAAGCATGATATCAACTGTGTCCATTGAGCCACTAATTGGTGCTTTAATTACATCTAAAAATCCTTGTGGATGTTGTTCAATTCTTTGGTAAGTACCAGGAATAGCAATAGGTTTTTTAATTACTCCCTCAGTAAACTTATCTAAATTTAATTGAATGTGAAGTCTATCTAAAACTTCTTGTGTTGCAGGCTCTGTTTGTACATTATTATCGTGATCTGTAATAACAAACTCATTTGTAGTATCATCATAAGTTAATCTTGAAAATTGACCTGATGGAACTATATAAGTTAGAACAGCAGCAAAAATTAGAATAATAGCTAATACGGTGAATGCAGTGGGGAACCCCCTTTTCTTTTTTTTACTTGTAGACATTTTTTATAGACTGTTATTAAATTTTATAACAGTCACACACCTCCTTATAATTTTTGTATTTTTTATCTTAAAATAAATTTACAAAATAATTATATAGTTTTTATTACTAAAAATCAACAAAAAAATCATTTATTATAACTATATATTCTATTTTAAAGCATAAATTTGTACAAAAAATTAGAATAACTGTATAAATAAATTTTTTTATATTAGAATTGTTGCATCATGTAGTAACTAAAAAATTAATAAATAAGTAAAAAATTTTTTTAAATATATAAAGAAAAAAGAGAATTTTTTA
>OKRR01002304.1_pt1 | contig 14281 bp, 10 predicted proteins | sample 1601211 | NCBI WGS metagenome assembly OKRR01 (sample SAMEA3541525, study PRJEB24748) | human gut metagenome | biome: human gut; feature: human-associated habitat; material: faeces | place: China | collected 2012
TTAGCTGCAACTGGTAGAGGAGATCTTGATATGTTTACACTTGGTTGGGGACCATCTACATATGATGGAGATTATGGATTCTATCCTAACTTTCACAGTTCACAATTAGGTGGAGCTGGAAATAGATCACAATATGTAAATCCAGAAATGGATAAATTATTAGATGAGGCTAAAAAAGAAGTAGATCAAAATAAGAGAAAAGAATTATACAAACAAGTTGCAGAAATAATTTATGATGATGTACCTGTTATTCCTATATATTATTCTAATAATACAGTAGCAGCTGTAAAAGGAATAGAAGGAGTAAAGGCAACAAGTTATATTAATTTCGATGAATTAAGTTTTAAGAAATAGATTGGCAAAATTAAAGATGGAGGCATAATAAAATGAAAAAACTTATTAAGATGATTGAGGAACTGACAAATACTTTTGGAGCTCCCGGTTTTGAAGATGAGGTTATGGAAAAAATAAAAAAAGAGGTAAATTTTCTAAGTGCTGAAAGAGATTCCATGAATAATTTATATATAGGACTTGGAGAAAAGGATTCATCTATACCTACAGTGGCATTAGATTGTCATACTGATGAAGTGGGATTTATAGTAGAAAATATTAACAGAAATGGTTCTATAAGTTTTCTTACTTTGGGTGGATGGCATGTAGGAAATGTTCCTGCCAGTGCTGTTATTATAAAAAATAATAAAGGGGAATATATTAAAGGAATAGTTACATCTAAACCACCTCATTTTATGACTGATGAAGAAAAAAATAGACTTCCAAAAATGTCAGAGCTTACTATTGATATAGGAACAAGCAGTTATGAAGAAACTGTTGAGCTCTATGGAATAGAAGTAGGAAATCCAATCGTTCCAGATGTAAGTTTTGTATATGATGAAAAAATAGGTATAATGAGAGCAAAAGCTTTTGATAATAGATTAGGGTGTGCTGCTTCAATTGAAGTATTAAAAGCTGTGAAAGATAAAAAAATAACTAATGTTAATGTAGTTGGAGCATTTGCATCACAGGAAGAAGTTGGATTGAGAGGAGCACAGGTAGCTGCTTATAGAGTAAAGCCTGATTTTGCAATAGTATTTGAAGGTTCACCTGCTGATGACAGCTTTAAAGAAGGAACTTCTTCTCATGGAGCATTGAAAAAAGGTGTTCAGCTGAGAGTTGTAGACGGAGCTATGATATCTAATCCAAGAGTATTAAAATTTGCAAGGGATATAGCTGATAAAAAGGGAATAAAATACCAAATGATAGCAAGAGAAAAAGGATCAACTAATGGAGGAAAATATCATATTTCTGAAACTGGTATTCCTGTACTTGTGCTTGGTATTCCTACAAGATATATCCATACCCACTATTCATATGCTTCAATAGATGATTTGACAGCAGCTATATCATTAGCTGTGGAAGTAATAAAAGAATTGAATAAAGATATAATAAAATCATTCTAATAAAAAAATTATCACCTATGAGATAGATTTATCTTATAGGTGATTTTTTATTTGATTAACTCTCTTTGAATAAAAATTTTTCATTAAAATACCCTCGAATTATCAGGTATTATTTAATAATTTGAGGATAAGAAAAGTTTTGATTAAAATTTAAGATTCCCAAAATGGATCAACTTCAGTTTCTCCATAATAATATCCTCCATAAATAGTCACAGACATATCTTCATCAATATCAGGCATAGCATCTCCAATCCAATGATATACTTCTCCGTCTAATGAAAGATATCCTTCTGGATGATTTCCAAAACATATATATTTTAATAATTCCATACATTCATTAAAATTTTCGCTTTTTGCTATATAAAAAACATTTTCATCTTCTTTACTGGTCAACTCACTTCCATCTCCAGTGGCAAATGCGAAAAGTTTTTCATCAATATCAGCAACAATAATTATTTCATTTAATTCACTATTCTCATCTTGCATTTCTTTAAATTTTTCCAAAGCAAGATTTATATGCTTTGAAAGTTCAGGAACTAATTGTTTATTTCCTATCTCGAAAAAAAGTTTCCCCAATTCATTAATTGTTTTTTCACCATATTTTTCTATAATATTCATATCATACCTCCATAAATAAATTTTGTACATTATAAATATAGCAGAACTTTTTTATAAAAAATTCATTTATAATCTGACAATTATAATTTTAATTAAATATAAAAAACATTGTTCTTATAATTTTTTACATATCATAATCTTTTTTGTTATCATTATAATTTCTATACTGTTTATAAATAAAAAATATACCCATGAATAAAATAATAAAAACAGTTATAGAGGATAAAATTATTAAAAGTGTTTTCACAAATCCCCTCCTTATAAATGACTAGTGTCTTAATTAATTATATCTTATTAAATCTTTATATATTTCTTTTTGTTTTCTGTATTCTTTTGAAAGAAATCCTTTGGTCACCTCAATTTTAGGATTATTAATGAGTATTTTTTTTAAAAGAGCTTGAAACAAAGGAATTTGATGAGGCTCTAACATTACTTTTACATTTTTACCATTATTTTTATAAAAATATATCATTAAAGCATTTTTATATTTTCTAAATACTTCATGTGTATGTATCCATACTACTGAATCTATATTTAATTTTTCAAGTGAAAATCCTCTGTTAATTATGAGAAGATTCTCATGAAGCAACAAAGGCAGTGAATAAATAGTAAAATTAAGAGAAAGACCTTTTTTTTCTTCATCAGTAAGAAGAGATTCAAAAATATCTTGATTTTTCCACATAGTTTTCCACGCAAAAAACCATATAATACAGGCAAGAAAAACTACTACTGTAATAATAAGAATAGCAAAAACTGCATCTTCTTTTCTTGAGGGGCCAACAAGTTCTACAGGAAATCTGATAGCTTCTTTATAAAGAACAGCAGCAAAAATTATTTCTATACTTAGTAAAATTCCCCATACTAGAAATAAAGACAAGTATTTTATCACTTTTTTCATAAAATTTTTCCCCTTTGTATTTTGAATTTCCTACTCTTCATCATCTTCTTCAGAGAGTTCAAGAATTTTTTGAAGATATGGCTGATTTGCTTCTTCAGCCATAGTGATAGCTTCTTCCAATACATCTTCACTACCCCATATACTTTCTATAATCTCATATATAGAATAGCTGCTGATTTCGCTGCTTTCCAGTTCCTCTACAAATTTTCTTAAAATATCAGGATTATTCAAGCCATCAAAATTACTTCCCTTATAACCATGATTGTTTGAATTAATTAAACAGGCAATAACTACAGGAATATTCTCAGAGGTGATACCGAATTTATCTATATATTCTCCCACAAACCAGCTTGGAGTAATAGAGTGTTCAGAATCATTCTGCTCCATAAATTTTTGTACTATATCACTATTTGAAATATCAGCCAGTCCCAGAGCAAATACAGCATACCCTCCAACTGGAACAGCTTCTTCACTGTCTGCATCACTGTAGTAATCATATGGATCCATTATAGTTAAAACATATTCTTTCATTAAAGGATAAAGTGCTGGATACTTGGCACAGTTATTCCAGAATATATTTGCTTTTGTCTTTTTTAAATCAGGAATAGGAAGAAATTCTTTAATTTTAGAATTGAATTTTATACTGTATTCATTAGGAAATCCAGTTTTTATCAAACGAATGATGAATTCAATCATAGCTTTATATGCTTCTTCACATTCTTCTTTAATCTTGAGATCTATAATTTTATCAATGTCATTTCCCAAACAAGTTACATATTTATCTTTGTACTGTACTATATCAGCAGGAATCTGCCCTGTTCCAAATTTTAATATATTTTTAGCTTCTTTGTATCCTAATTCACTGGCTTTTTTCAGATAATCTCGTCCATGCTGTTTTTCATATTTATCAGTTCCATGTATCAATATCATCATGGATAACCAGCAGGCAAGAGCTAATTCCTCATTGTTAGGAGTGTGATTTTCATCTGCTTGAGTAAGTATGGCAGCTCCATTGGCAAAACCATAGATAAGGTCACTCATAGTACCACTGAATCTGGATTTTTTGGCTTGTGCAATGAGGACAGTAAAGAATTCTGTGAGGTAATTTTTTCCAAATTCTTCAAAAAAATCTTGTATAGCAATAGAGCATATAGGAACTAGGGAATTATCTATTTCACTAATATCACAAGTCTTATACTCTTCATTTTTAATGAAATTGTATATCATTTCTTTACGCTTACTCAGACGTTTTTCATCTTTAGCTGTTATTCTGGTTTGTTCCCATACCTGTCCCTGCATATGTGGAGCGTCTGTAGGAAGAGGATCACGGGAAACACTTAGTGTCATAGTGATTCCAAATGAAGCATTATACAATCCTCCATAAGGTTCATTATCAACTTTATTTTGCAGCCACTTCTGTATTGTAGGAACTATTTCATTTTTAAAAATTTCACTTGTTAAAAATTTTAAATCTATATCAGTCTGCTTTTCCATTCTGTTATAAGATACATGGATTCCGTTAAACTCAAAAAAACATGAGATTTCATTACTTTCTTTTACATCATATTCAGGCTGTGCTTTATGATGATACCAAGAAAAATGGATTCCTTTTGCCCAGCCAGGCATAAATTTATCCTTTGGTAATGTTTCTTTTTTCTCAATAGCTTCTCGGATTTCTTTTTCATAAAATTCAAAAATCTCAATCATTTTGTCTGTTACTGCTTTTACTTTGTTTTCCACTTGATCACTCTCCAATATTTTGTCTGCCCAAAGATGTATATTGTATGGGGATGTCTTAATAGTTTATATCATAATTTGTGATTGCATACAAGAAAGCTGAATATTCAATTACGCACTTGATAGTTGCTGGAAGTTTTCAAAAATCAGAAAAAAAGATAATTTAAGTTCTTTTATAAATATTTTCTTTAATTTCCTGAATTAAAGTAAAAGTAATTTATAGAAAAAAATTATATAGAATGATACTATATATTTTTTATGTTTTATTTTTGGGAAATAAATTTTGAAATTTATCAATAATTTTTATAATAAAACAATAAATAAAACACCAGATAGTACTATCATATTGTATTATGATGTTATCATAAAATGTGGAGGGTTGAAAAATGGATAAAAAAATTGAGAAAAGACCTAGTTTTTTGGCAGCTATGTTTGTATTTTTATTTTTGATATTTGCCATGGCAGCACAGATATTTATAATCAAAAATAATGATATAGCACATATTACACTTCTTGGGGTAACTGTAGTAACAGTAATTGTTGCATTTATTTCAGGGTTTACTTGGGAGGATATTCAAGCAGGAATAATGCATGGAGCTAATTTAGCAATGATACCAGCACTTATTTTGATATTAGTAGGAGTGGTAGTAGCAGCATGGATACCAGCAGGAACAATTCCATCAATTATATATTATGGACTGAAAATTTTAAACCCTAAAATATTTTTATTTACAGTTTGTCTTATTTGCTGTATCGCTTCTCTTTCAACAGGAAGTTCATGGACTACAGGGGCAACAGTAGGTGTAGCATTCATGGGAATAGGAATGGGTCTAAATATTCCTCCAGCTATGACAGCAGGAGCAGTTATTTCTGGTGCAATATTTGGAGATAAAATGTCACCAATGTCTGATTCAACAAATTTAGCAGCAGCAGTAGCAGAGGCTGATTTATTTGATCATATCAAAAGTATGATGTACAGCACAGGTCCAGCTATAATTATTTCTCTTATTTTATATTTTATTTTGGGAATGAAATTTAGTGGAGATATTGACTCATCACAGATAGATTTGATAACAGCAGGATTAAAAGAAAATTATTTTATAAGTCCCATAGCATTTTTGCCAATGATAATTGTAATAATATTAGCTGTAAAAAAAGTAAATGGATTGGCTGTAATGGCTATAGCGGGTCTATTAGGAGGTTTTTTTGCCGTTACATTTGGTAGACATGGAATAGGAGAGATAATGAATGCTATGGATTTTGGATTTGTATCTAAAACAGGAATAGCAGAGGTAGACAGACTTCTTTCAAGAGGTGGAATGCAGAGCATGATGTGGACTACATCATTAGGATTGATAGCTTTGAGTTTAGGAGGATTGTTTGAAAAGACATATATATTGGATGTACTTCTTGGCAGACTAAAAGGAATTACAAAAAGTACAGGTGGTCTTATTACTACTCATGTTTTCATGGCAATAGCTATCAATTTTTTCTCAGCAAGTCAGCATATGGCAATCATATTTTCTGGAAGAATGCTTGCACCAAGTTATAAAGAAAAAGGAATTTTACCATCAGTATGTTCAAGAGTTTGTGAAGATAGTGCTACTGTAACTTCTCCTTTAGTACCATGGGGATTATGTGGTTTATTCTTTACTGGGGCATTAGGAGTAAGTACATTTGAATATGCTCCATATACATTTCTTGCTTTCTTGGCACCAATTATTACCATAATATATGGCTGGACAAATAAGTTTATTTTTAAAACAGAAAAATAGTAAGGTGGTATTTAGAATGGTGAATAAAAAAGAAAGTCTTGATTTATTGAAAAAATTAATAAGCATAAAAAGCAATTATTTTCATGAAAAAGAAATAATGGAATATTGTTATGACTGGTTTAAAAGCAATGATATGAATGCTTCATATCATTATTACAGAGATGATAAGGTAACTAACTTTAGTGGAATAAATATAATAGGAGAGATAAATGGAACAGAAGATGGTCCTGTGCTCCTTATAAATGGACATCTTGATACAGTAGAAGAATGCACTGGGTGGAGTAAAGATCCTTATATTCCGGAAGAAAAAGATGGAAAACTTTATGGATTAGGCAGTCTTGATATGAAATCAGGGTGTGTTGCTGCTATGATAGCACTTAGAGAGTTTAAAAGGAGTGTTAAAAAATTTAAGGGGAAAATAATATATTCTTTTGTTTCTGATGAAGAAGGACCATATGGATTAGGAACAAATTTTCTTTTAAATGATGGATTGGTAAGTGAAAGTGATATAGCAATAGTGACAGAACCAAGCAGTGGTTTCCTTTGTACAAAAGAACCTGTGATATGTTTAGGAGCAAGGGGTGGATATGGATACAGTATTAAAATATATGGAAAATCAAGTCATGCTGCCACTCCTGAAAAAGGAATAAATGCTGTAGAGGAAGCAGGGAAACTTATTGTTGAACTTAGTAAAACTATTCCAGTATATGATGAAAAGCTTGGACATTCGAGCCATTGTGTAATTGAAATAGAAGGTGGAGGAGCTGCTTGTTCAGTTCCTGATAATGCAGAGATAAAAATATTTAGACATATAGTACGTGGAGAGAATAAAAATACTATAGAAAAAGAAGTAGATGAGGCTGCTAAAAGATGTGCACTAAAAGGTAAATATGAAATAATATTTCGTGAAGCTCCACTAGAAAATGCAGATGGATTTATGCCATATGTTGTAGATGAAAACTTGTTAGAAGTAGAAATTCTAAAAAATTCTGTAAAAAAAATAACTTCCAAGGAAGCTGAAATAAAATATTTTTCAAGTATTGGAGATTTTAATTCTATAGCCTCTAAGTTGAATATTCCTGTTATTATATATGGAGCCTCAGGAGATAATTTTCATGGAAGTGATGAGTCGGTAGATATAAAAAGTTTTTATGAAACAATAGAAGTTCTCTATGATTTTCTTGTTGAATATTTAGCTATATAATGGATAAATATTTGACTGCTTAGTACTAGCTCCAATTAAGAATATAAATGAATGGTTTTTAATAGCTTTTTCATGAAAATATTAATGAACATGGTATAATAGAGAAAAAAGAAAAGGTGGTTAGTATATGGAGAAAAAAGATATCTCTCTACTTTTGTATAATGGAACTATTTACTCAATGGAAAATGAAGTATACAACTGGGTAGCTGTAAAAGATGGAAAAATCTATAAAACTGGCTGTAATGATGAATATAAATCTCTATTGAAATTTACAAAAAAACCTATTGATTTAAAAGGAAGAATAGTTCTTCCAGGTTTTTATGATTGCCATGTTCACTTGGTGCAAACAGGAATAAATATACTTTTTGGAGTAGATTTAAGTGAAGCCTCTACCATAACAGAAGTACTGGAATTGATAAAAAAGAAAGCAGATACTCTTAAAGAGGGAGAATTAGTCCAGGGGGTAAGGTATAATATAAGTAATATAAAGGAGAATAGATATCCTACTAGAAAAGAATTGGATAAGATTGCTCCTAATAACCCTGTATGGCTCAATAGTATTGAATATCATACTAGTGTTATAAATTCAATGGCTTTATTAGAGCTGAATCTTCCTTATGATATAGAGGGAATGCCAAGAGATGAGAGAAATCTTCCATTGGGAATATTGAGTGGAAAAGCTGGAGCTTTTGTGAAAAATCGAATATCACAGAAAATAAATGATAAGATGAGAGAAAAAGCAGTGGAAAAAGCTCTTTATACTGCCAGTTGTAATGGAGTAACTACCATTCATGCTATGGAAGGTGGTTATAGTTTCAGTAATAGAGATGCTGAATTTATTTTGAAAAATAAAAATAAATTTAAACAGGATATTCTTCTTTTTTTTCAAACTATTGATATAACTAAAGCTTATACTCATGATTTAAAAAGATTAGGGGGAGATATTTTTATAGATGGATCTTTTGCATCTAAAACTGCTGCTATTTCCAAACCTTATAAAAGGGAAAAAGATAATTTTGGAAAGCTGTACTATAACCAGCATGAATTAAATTCTTTTGCTGAGGAAGCAGTAAAAAATGATATCCAGATAGCCTTTCACGCCATAGGGGACAGAGCTATTGAGCAGGCATTAAATGCGATTGAATTTGCACAAAAGAAAAAAAATAGAAATTCTTTTAGAAATCGAATAGAGCACTTTGAACTGGCAAGCGATGCACAGATAAAAAAAGCAAAGAAATTGAATATAATATTATCTATGCAGCCTATCTTTGAAACTGTATTTGGACAAAAGAATGGACTTTATGAAAAAAGACTTATAAAAAGTTATTCAGATAATTCAAATAGATTTAAAAAAATAATAGATGAAGGAATTATAATAATAGGAGGATCAGATAGTGATGTATGTGAAATAAATCCTATATTAGGAATATATAGTGCTGTCAATCACCCAAAAGATAAGAGCAGTATTTCTGTCTTGGAAGCTGTAAATATGTTTACTGTCAATGCTGCATATGCTTCTTTTGAAGAAAATGAGAAGGGGAGCATTAAAAATGGTAAAATTGCTGATATGGTTGTAATAGATAGAAATATTTTTCAGATAGATAAAAAAGATATAAAAAATGCAAAAGTAGAGATGACTATAAAAGATGGAAATATAATATATGATAATTTCTGAGGTGTATGACATTGGATAAACTGAAATTAAAACTATTGGGAAATATTCAGATATTTTTTAATGATACAAATATAACTCCTCTTTTAAGTGGAAAGTCAATAGCTCTTTTGGCATATTTATCTTTTTATAGAGAAATAAAACATAAAAGAAATAAAATAGTATATTTTTTATGGGGAAACAGTGAAGATAAGTCTGCAAAATATAATTTGCGATATAATTTATGGTCTATCAATAAGATTATAAAAGATCAATCATTGGAAAAATTAATTGATTCTGAAGGAAAAGAACTCTATATAAATTCCAAAATAGATATTGAATTAGACACAGATAACTTATTGAAAATCGAGAAAGATTTGAATTCTGGGGAATATAAAATAGAAGATATAATATTAGAAAAAGAAAAATATAGAGAACTTTTTCTTGAGGGAATATATATAAAAGAATGTTTTGAATTTAATGATTGGGTATATAATAAAAGAGAAGAATTTCAGAAAATTTATATTTCTATGATAAAAGTTTTGCTTGAGCATTATCAACTAAATAATATGTATAATGATTCTATAAAAATATTAAAAGAATTGATAAATTTAAATCCTTATAATGAAGAAAATTATATTCAGATAATTAAAGGATTTCTTGCTCTTAATGATAAAAAAAATGCTTTGCTGTATTATAATAAATGCATAAATATCTTTAGAGAAGAATTAAATACATCTCCTACAGAATTTTTATTAGAATGGAAAGAAATAATCAAAGAATCTTCTATGCCTAAAAATATAAAGAATTGTAAGATAAATATATTTTTGAAAGAAGATGATGAAAAAACTATTCTTAATATAGAATGTTTTCCCAGCAGGATAGAATATAGTTTTCTGTATGAATTATCAGATATTCTTATAAAAAATATGGAGATAAAAGATAAAAGTCTTTTGAAAGAGATATCTTATATTAATTCTGAAGCAGGAATTCAAGATGACTTTTACTATCCTGACAGTGAAATTTATAAAATAAGATTATTTAATTCTTTTATAAAGCTTTTAAATATTTTTTCAGAAAAGAATGGATTCTTTCTTGTGATAAAAAATTTTCATTTTATTGATAAAATTTCCTTTGATTTTTTTAAATATTTAGTATTTTCCAATAAAATTGAAGGAAATATCTACCTTATAAGTACATTAAATTGTGAAGAATTATCATATATAGAAAAATATACAGTTATACATAAAAATTAAATAGTGGTTCAAAAAGAAATGGAGAAGGTGGAAAATGTAATCAAGAGGGAAAAGGCTATATTAAAAAATATAGATGATATAACAGCAGTTCTTGAACATATAGCAGAGTTGGTGGAATCAGGAAAGGATTTCCAACAAACTCAGCATATGAATCATATAAAGACTGGTAGGAAAGCGCAAAGAAGGAAATCAAGTCTTACACAACTTCTTTGGAAATAATAGGCAGCATACCAGTTTTATGTAAAAATAATACACCAAAAGCTTAAAGAAAATAGGCTGTAGCAGAAGCTGCAGTCTTTTTTTTACCCAAAAATAAAAGATGGATAAAAACTTATGAAAATAATAACACCAAAATTTTTAAAATATTTTATCAGCAATAGAAGATTGCCTTATAAAGCGCTAAATGAGGGAAAACAAGCTTTGAACCTAAAGGAGTGCAAAAAGTTCTTGTTTATGTATAAAGGCGAACACTTTTTTGAAATTTGTTCTATCATTATACTCTTTAAATTTATAAAAGTCAATATAAAAGATTTGAGAGAAAAACGGGGTCCAAAAAATGAGGTATTAAAAATTGGGAGGTTAGCCCCTCTAAAAGTTCGCTTTTATACATAAAAGGGAACTTTTCTCAGTTACCGGCTTAATTTCTACAATTAAATTCTCAATTTTAATTAGGATTTTGGAGCTGAAAATTGAGAAAAAATTAAATAAAAAATATATAAAAACAAACTTAGGGAGGGAATTTTTATGATTGAAAAAATTATGAAGGCAGTAAAAAGTAACAATAAAAGAAGAGGAAGAAATATAACAATAGGAGCAGTAATTGGATTTCTATTGTCATGTACAGCAGTAATGGGAGCAGATGAAGTAAAGTTAAACATAACTTTAAATGGTGAAAAAATAGAGTTTAATGGTGAAGAATATGGGAGTGGGAATTCTGAATTTTTAGATAATACTTTTGAAAATGGTATTTATACTAACAACATGATAATTTCTGCTGAAAGCTCTACAGATGAGGTTTATGGAATAAAACTGGAAAAAGCATCAAACTCTATAAATTTAATAGCATCACAAAGTCCTATAAGTTTAATAAATAATGGAACAATATCAGTCGAAAATAATGATGAAAATAATATGAGCAATCAGGCTTTTGGAATATATAATGGGATAGAACTGACAAACTTGATAAATAATGGAATAATATCAGTTGTAAATAAAGAGAAAGCAGCTTATGGAATATATAATCGTGTAGGATTAATAAACTTGGTAAATAATGGTGAGATAAATGTTAAAGGAGGAAGTACAAACACTGATACTGCAGGAATATTAATAGAAAATGAAAGTATAAAAGTTATAAAAAATAATGGATATATAAAATCTTCAAGAAACGGAATTTTAATTTCATCAGAAGCAGAAGAGATTCTAAATGCAGGACTAATATATGGAGTGATAGGAATATCTTCTTCTTCTTCTTCAAATGGTGGTAAAGTGATAAATAAAGGTAGAATAGCAGTGGATTCTAATTCTGGAACAGTGATAAAGGTAATGTACAATGAGGGAATAAAAGAATTAGAAAATATAGGAACTCTTTCAGGAAAAGGTATATTTGACTTGAGTAGTGGAGGAAGAATAAATAAAGCTGATAACTATGGATTAATAATAGGAGATAAGTTGACAGTTAATGGTTCTATCTCTAATGGACTCAAAAATTATGGACTTGCAGTAAAATTTAATGAGTCTGATGGAACATATGAGATATTAACAGAGAATACTGAAACTCCAAGTGAAAGTACATATACAGTTAAAAATATAGAATTGAAAGATGGAAAGCAATTAGAAAGTTTTTATTTAAGTGGAGAAAAAAATGATTCATATGTATATAATGGACTTGAGAATACATTGATAGTAGCTGAAAAAAATAATGAGCTTGTGAATTCAGTAGTAAATGCTCATAAGACTGCTTTAGTATTGAAAGGAAATGAAACTGAATTAGTTTTAGATAAAACTCAAATTAATGGTGGAATAGATGGAGAATCATCAACAGTGACTCTTGAAGGTGATTGGAATAATCTTAATGCCAAAAATGAATCAGTAATAAATGGAAATATAAATTCGACAGGAGATTTTACTACAATAAGTTTTGAGAATAATTCAGTGGTAAATGGTAAGGTAGAATTAGAAGGAAAATGGAATACTCTTACTATAGATGATTCAACAGTAAATGGTGAGATAATAGCATTAGGAAGTAAAAATACTCTTAACCTTTATGGAAAGTCAAATTTAGCAAAAAGTGGAATAGAAAATAGCCTGAATATAAATCATAATATAAGTGGATTTGGAAGAATACAGATAAAAAATAATGTAGTTTTTTCTGAGGATATAAAAGTTTCAAGTGCTGAAAGAATAAATATATTAGATGGAGGGGTGCTAAGTCTAGGGCTTAATGTATCAGGAGCTAATATCACACATGCACTTAATGGAAATACAGGACTTCTTATATCTGGTGAAAACAAAAATGGAACACTTAAATTTTTAGTTGGAAACCTATCAGAAAATGAAGTAAATATAAATATGGAAGGAATAACTCTAGAGAATGTTAATTTAAAAACAAGCAATGTCATATATAAAATTGGTGATATTGAAGTAGATAGTATTCAAGTGGTTAAAAATAATGGATTAGATGAAATACTTTCAGGTGAAGGAGCAACACTTGACCAATACAATATACCAGCTAACACTAGTTATAATTCTTTAAATAATATTTATAAAAGTGCAATACTAAATAAAAATAATATGGGAAGTTTAATTGAAATAATAGATTCATCAACAGGAGAAGAGCAAATAGCAAAATTACTTTCATATTTAGGGAATATCTATACAGGAACTCCATATTCAGTTTCAAGTGAGCTTTCAAGAAGATCAGCAGGAATGTTCAGAGATATAGTGACAGAAAATCAATTTAGACCAGACTTAAACAGATGGCTGGTAATGGGTGGATTGACTCATGCAGATGGAGGAACTAAAGACAGTTACTATGGACAGAATTATTATGGAATTGATAGTGGAACAGCAGGTGTAGATACTGATATGAAACTTACTGGAGCTTACGTGCTTGGTAAATATGGATATTCAGAAAATGTATCATTAGGAGTAACAGCAGGAGGAAACAAAAGCGAAGCTAAACTTCCAATGTCAAAAGTAAAAGGAAACAATGGATATATAGGAGCATTTGCAGAAAACTACAGAGGAAACCTTACACTGAAAGCTGGAGCAGGAATTCAATATTCAGAATATGATGCTAGTAGAGCAACATTAGGAGGACACAGCTACAGCGAGAAATATTCAGATATGGCATATGATATTTATCTTAACGGAAGATATTCTAATCCAATGGGAGATAACTTCTTCTTAGAGCCATATGGAACATTATCATATACATATGTAGACCAAGAGGGAGCAGATGAAGGAAGCAAAGTATTAGCAATAGAAACAGATTCAAAATCATTTGACTATACAGCAGCTAAAGTGGGAGTAGACCTTAAAAAAGTAATACCACATGAGAAAGGAAAGAGTACACTGTCAGCAGGAGTAAGCTACACAAGACTTCTTAATGGTGCAGATAAAGATAATATTACAGGAAGATTTAAAGGAAAAGATGCAAGTGATTTTGATATTCTAGTAGCTCACA
>OKRR01002318.1_pt1 | contig 14204 bp, 11 predicted proteins | sample 1601211 | NCBI WGS metagenome assembly OKRR01 (sample SAMEA3541525, study PRJEB24748) | human gut metagenome | biome: human gut; feature: human-associated habitat; material: faeces | place: China | collected 2012
GGACTTTGTAGAACTGAACATATGTTCTTTAAAAAAGATAAAATTTGGACAATAAGAGAATTTATTTTAAGTGATAGAGGTGAAGAAAAAGAAAAGGCTTTGAAAAAACTTCATAATTTACAAAAAGAAGATTTCTTAAATATTTTTAAAATTTTAGATGGAGATGAAGCTAATATTAGACTTTTAGATCCACCTGTACATGAATTTTTACCTAAAACTTTAGAAGATAAAAAGAAGATGGCAGAAATATTATCAATTTCACTTGAAAATATTGAAAAAAGAATATATAGATTAAAAGATGAAAACCCTATGCTTGGTCATAGAGGTTGTAGATTAGGTGTAAGCTATCCTGAACTTTATAGAATACAAGCAAGAGCAATAGTTGAAGCTGCCTATGAATGTTCAAAAAAAGGAATAAAAGTACATCCTGAAATAATGATACCTTTTATTATGGAAGCAAAAGAATTAGCATATTTAAGAAAAGAAATTGAAGAAGAAATAGAAAGTTTCTTTAAGGAAATTGGAGCTAGAGTTGAATATAAACTAGGTACTATGATAGAAATACCAAGAGCTTGCTTACTAGCAGACGAAATAGCAGAATATGCAGATTTCTTCTCTTTTGGAACTAATGATTTAACTCAAATGTCTATGGGACTTTCAAGAGATGACTCTGTAAAATTTTTAGATGATTACAGAGAAAAAGGAATCTGGGAAGGTGAACCATTCTATTCAATAGATACAAAAGCTGTAACAAAACTTGTTGAAATAGGAGTTAAAAATGGTAAATCTGCAAAGCCTAATTTAAAAATTGGAATTTGTGGAGAACATGGTGGAGATCCAAAGAGTATAGAATTTTTTGAAAAAAATAATTTTGATTATATTAGCTGCTCACCATTTAGAGTTCCAACTGCTATACTTGCAGCAGCACAATCATATTTAAAGTTTAAAAAATAATATTATAAATCTATTAACTTTAATACCATATAGAAAAATAAGAGAGTTACATTCTAGATTTTAGGATAAAAATTAAATAGAATGAGCCGAGTAAATTTAATTTTGTAATGTAGATAAAAAATAAGTGAAATTGCATTCTAAATTTTAGATGAAAAATTTAGCTAGTAACGAACTATTTTTCTATGGTATTTATAAATTAATTGTTAAAAGGAAGTGAGGATGATATGAACACAGAAATTAAGTACCTAGAGTTATTATCTAAAACTTTTAAAAATATAGCTGAGACTTCAACGGAGATAATAAATTTACAAGCTATAATGAACCTTCCTAAGGGAACTGAACACTTTATGACAGATATACATGGGGAATATGAAGCATTTAATCATGTTTTAAGGAATGGTTCAGGTACAATTAGGAATAAAATTGAAGAGGCTTATGGAGATAGTCTCACAGAAAATGAAAAAAAAGAATTGGCTACAATAATATATTATCCTAAGGAAAAAATTGAACTTATGCAAAATCGAGATAATTTTAATGCAGATAGATGGATGATAAATATTATTTATAGACTGATTGAAGTTTGTAAAGTAGTTTGTTCAAAATATACAAGATCAAAAGTTAGAAAAGCTATGACAAAAGATTTTGAATATATTTTACAAGAATTACTTTATGAAAAAAAAGAATTAGCCAATAAAAAAGAGTATTTCAATAGTATTGTTGACACTATTATATCGATAGATAGGGGGAAAGAATTTATAATAGCAATCTCTAATTTAATTCAGAGATTAAATATAGATCATTTACATATAGTTGGAGATATTTATGATAGAGGTCCATTTCCACATTTAATAATGGATACTTTAACAGAATATAATAATCTTGATATACAATGGGGAAACCATGATATCCTTTGGATAGGTGCAGCCTTAGGAAATAAAGCCTGTATAGCTAATGTTATAAGAATATGTTGTAGATACAATAATAATGATATATTAGAAGAAGCTTATGGGATAAATTTATTACCTTTTGCAACTTTTGCTATGAAATATTATGGAAATGACCCTTGTAAAAGATTTAGAGCAAAAGAAGGTGTAGATAGTGATTTAATTGCACAGATGCATAAAGCTATGAGCATAATTCAATTTAAAGTTGAAGGACTTTATTCAGAAAGAAATCCTGAACTTGAAATGTCATCAAGAGAATCTTTAAAACATATAAATTATGAAAAAGGGACTATCAATCTAAATGGAGTGGAATATCCTTTAAATGATACAAATTTTCCGACAGTAAATCCAGAAAATCCATTGGAATTATTAGAAGAAGAAGCAGAACTTTTGGATAAATTACAAGCCTCTTTTTTAGGAAGTGAAAAATTACAAAAGCATATGCAACTTTTATTTGCAAAAGGTGGAATGTATTTAAAATATAACTCAAATTTACTTTTCCATGCTTGTGTACCTATGGAACCAAATGGGGAATTTAGTGAACTTTATGTAGAAGACGGGTACTATAAAGGAAAAGCATTGATGGATAAGATAGATAATATCGTCAGACAGGCTTACTACGATAGAAAAAATGTTGAAGTAAATAAGAAACATAGAGATTTTATTTGGTATCTATGGGCAGGAAGATTGTCACCACTTTTTGGAAAAGATGTGATGAAAACATTTGAAAGATATTTTATAGATGATAAAGCAACTCACAAAGAAATAAAAAATCCATATCATAAGTTGATAAATGATGAAAAGATTTGTGATAAAATTTTTGAGGAATTTGGTTTAAATCCTAGAACTTCCCATATAATAAATGGTCATATTCCTGTTAAAGTAAAAGAAGGAGAATCTCCAATAAGAGCAAATGGAAAACTTTTAATAATAGATGGAGGTTTTTCAAGAGCATATCAATCTACAACTGGTATAGCAGGGTATACTCTGACATATAATTCTTATGGAATGAAACTTGCATCACATTTAAAGTTTATTTCTAAGGAAGCAGCAATAAAAGAGGGGACAGATATGATTTCTTCTCATATAATTGTTGAAACAAGGAGTAAAAGAATGAAAGTAAAAGATACAGATATAGGAAGAGTTATACAAACTCAAATAAATGATTTAAAAAAATTGTTAAAGGCTTATAGAATAGGTCTTATCAAATCAAATTAGTTTCCTTATTTTCCTTTTTTGAGCCTCAAGTATTTATAAAAATACATTGAGGCTCTCTTTTATTTTTATTTAGATATTAAAACCACTGAAGATTTTGACAATACACAATAAGCTGGATAATCCCATTTAGTTTCTTTAAAAGAACAAGTGTCAACTTTTGAAGTATCAGTTAGAATATACCAAGATTTATTTTCAAGTTTAGGTAACTCAAAATAAAGTTGCTCACTATATGAATTAAATGCTATATAAAAATCAGTATTGCTTTCTATATCTTTTAATTGAAGTGCAATAGAAAGAGAATGGTAACTTAAATCAGGTTGATATAATTTAATACCATGTAAAATAACTTCTTTTCCTTCAATGAGTGGAGTTTCCTTTTTAAAAATAGAATAAGATTTTCTTAGTTTTATCATATTTTTAGTAAAAAGAAAAACATCTTCAAATTCTTTTTTTCTATTCCAATCTACCCAAGTTGTAGCATTGTCTTGGCAATAAGCATTATTATTACCAAGTTGAGTTCTTCCCATTTCATCTCCCATAAGTAACATTGGAATACCTTGAGAAATATATAAAATAAGAAGCATATTTTTAATTTGTTGTTTTCTTAAAGATATAATATGAGGATTTTTAGTAAAGCCTTCTTCACCATGATTATATGAATGGTTATTATTTTCACCATCTTGGTTATTTTCGCCATTTAAAAGATTATGTTTTAGGTTATAGCTAACTAAATCCCACATAGTAAAACCATCATGACAACATATAAAATTAATACTTGATTGGTAACCATTTTTATTGGCATGGAAAATATCAACACTTCCAAATATTCTTTTAATAATTTCTGGTACTTGAGCAAAATCTCCTCTTATAAATTGCCTGACAGTATCTCTATATGCTCCATTCCATTCACACCAACCACTTGGCATAGCTCCAACGAAATACCCACCTAAATCCCAACTTTCTGCAATTAATTTAGCATGAGATAAAATAGGATGTTCTATTAATTCATGGAGTAATGAGTGTCTAGCCCATTGGCTATGGGAATCTCTACCTAAAACAGGTGCTAAATCAAAACGGAAACCATCAACCCCAACTTCCAAATACCAGTATAGTAAAGATTGGATAATCATATCTTTTACAACCTTATGATTACAATTTAAGGTGTTTCCACAACCTGAAAAGTTTATAAAATGATTTTCTCTATCTTTTGTGTAAAAAATATTTTCTCCCATAGCTTTAAAATTATATACTTTTCCTCCTAATCCACCTTCTGCCGTATGATTATAGACGACATCTAAAATTACTTCTATACCATTTTCATGGAGAGAGGAAACTAAATTTTTAAATTCTTTTATTTCATCAGCAGAATTTTTATTATTTGAAGAAGAATATTTTTTTGTTAAAGAAAAAAAACTAATAGGATTATATCCCCAGACATTTTTCAAGAAAAGAGATTCTCTATCTAAATTTCCAGTATAATCATCCCATTCAAAAATTGGTAAAAATTCTACAGTATTAATGCCTAAATCCTTTAAATAAGGTATCTTTTCTTCAAAAGCAGAATAAGTTGCCTTAGTTAAAGTATTGGAACTTGGAGATTTTGTAAATAAACCAATATGGCTTTCATATATTATCATATCTTTTTTAGGAATAAGAACATGCTTTGTTTCAGTACCAACTCTTGCAAGAACAATGGACTTTTTATTTTCAATAGGTTCATTTCCAGTGTATGCAAGTGCATAAGGGTCCAATATTGAAACTCCATCAATTTCCCAATTGTATAAAGTTCCTTCTTTTATCTCCTCTAAAAATATGCTCCAAATATCTCCTAGTCTATGGTCAGAAGAATTTAATGTGTATTTCCTATAAGGAATAATATCTTCTGAAGAATAAAAAATATTTAAAGAAAGAGTATTAACCTTTTTTGCATAGATAGCAAAGCTACAACCATTTTTTTCCAAAGTAGCTCCTAAATTTATATACTGATTAAAATTATAGTACATATCCTTTCCTTTCTTTAAACAAGTTTTCTTTAATTGTACCATAAATAGATTTTATTTAAAGTATTTTTTTAATATTTTATCATATTCTCCATTAGCTTTTATTTTATCAAGTGCAGCATTAACTTTATTGATTAATTCCTTATCATTTTTTCTAAAGGCAATAGCATAGTCTTCTTCTTCAGCAGGGATATTTGCTATAACAAATTGTTTATTATTAGCAGTATAATTTTTAGCAGGTTCAGAATCAAGAACAACAGCATCTATTTTATTTTGAGATAATGCTAAAATTGCAGCATAGGCAGCATTAAATCTTTCAACCTTTACACCTTTAATTTCGCTAACAACAGTGTCTCCTGTAAAACCTAACATAACTCCAACTTTTTTACCAGATAAGTCTTTAAATGATTTTAAAGATTTATCTTCACCTTTTGTTATTACCACTTGTTTAGCTTTAAAATATGGTTTAGAGAAAGCAACAGCTTTTTCTCTTTCAGGTGTTGCAGTCATTCCTGCTATAACCATATCAACTTTTTTAGTTTGTAAAGCAGGAAGTAACCCATCAAAAGCCATATCTTGTATTTTAAATTCTAAACCAGTTTCTTTTGAAATTGCATTCAATAAATCAATATCAAAACCAACTATATTATTTTTTTCAAGATATTCAAATGGTGCAAACTCTGCATTTGTCCCAACATAAATGACATCACCTTTTGCAAATACAGAAACAGAAATTATAACTGACAATAAAGACATAAGCATTAAATTAAAAAACTTTTTCATAACAATCACTCCTTTAAATTTTAATATTTTTATTTGTTTAAAACTTTGTTTAAAAAATCTTTAATTCTTTCATTTGTAGGATTTTCAAAGAAATCTTTTGGAGAACAATCTTCAATAATCTCTCCATTATCCATAAATAAAATTCTATTACCAACATTTCTAGCAAAACCCATTTCATGAGTAACAATAATCATAGTCATACCTTCTTTTGCTAAATTTCTCATAACATCAAGCACTTCTTTTATCATTTCAGGGTCTAAAGCAGAAGTTGGCTCATCAAACAATATTACTTCTGGTTTCATAGCTAAGGCTCTTGCAATAGCAATTCTTTGCTTTTGACCACCAGATAATTGATTAGGATAAGAATTAGTCTTATCAGATAAGCCTACTTTTTCAAGAAGATAAGAGGCATATTTTTCAGCTTCTTCTTTACTTTCTTTTTTTACCATCATAGGAGAAAGAGTAAGGTTTTCTAAAACTGTCATATTAGGAAATAGATTGAAATGTTGAAATACCATTCCAACTCTCTCTCTTATTTTATTTATATCAGTATTTTTATCCATTAAATCCATATCGTCTATATAAATATGTCCTTCTGTTGGCTCCTCCAATTTATTGATACATCTTAAAAAAGTTGATTTTCCGCTTCCAGATGGACCAATGATTGAAATAACTTCTCCTTTATTGATAGTGGTAGAAATATTTTTTAGAACTTTTAAATTACCAAAATTTTTAGATAGGTTAACTACATTAATCACTTACTTTTAACCCCCTTTCAACTTTTCTCATAAATGCAGTAAAAATTGATGTTAAAATTAAATATATTATTCCAACTGCAAGTAGAGGTTCAACTCCTCTATATGTTTGACTAGTAATTATACTAGCAGATCTCAATAAATCAATTCCACCTATAAAACCAATAATAGAAGTTTCCTTTAATAAAGTTATAAATTCACTTACTAAAGCAGGTAAAATATTTTTTACAGCTTGAGGAACAATTATTTTTCTCATTGTTTGTGAATAGCTAAGCCCTAAAGCCCTCCCTGCTTCCATTTGTCCTTTATCCAATCCTTCTATACCGGCTCTTATAATTTCAGCAACATAAGCTCCTGAATTAAGTCCAAAAGCAATTCCTCCAATAACTAAAATAGGTGTTTCTCTTAAAGCACCAACAAATATCAAATTTGCAAGTATCATAAGTTGTACAACCACAGGTGTTCCTCTTATTACATCTATATAAATATATGCAATTTTTGATAATGGATTGAAATTTTCAAGTGCTTTTATCCTTTTAAATGGATACCAATATGATAATTTCATAACTGCTAATAAAAGCCCAAGAATAATTCCAAGTATTGCTGAAAATAAAGTGATACCTATTGAAAAGATAACTCCATTAACAATATACATATATCTGTCATCTGTTAAAAAGGTATCTTTCAAAATTTCTAAATATTCCATTCTGACCCCCTAAATACTTAAAAAAGGAAATGTAAATGAGTTCTATAAATCTATAAATGTTCTAAAAAATAGTTCGTTACTAGCCAGATTTTTTTATGGATAAAAATTAAGAATTTGCATCATAAGAAACTCTAAGCAATAAATTGCTAAGTGTTTCTAAGAAATTCGGTATCTATAAGAAGCTCTAAATGAACAAGTTCATTAATAGCTTCTAAGATTGCTAGCAAGCTAGCTTCAAACACACCGAAATTTGCTCGGCTTATTCTATTTAATTTTTATCCTAAAATCTGGAATGTAACTCTCTTATTTTTTATTTACATTTTTAAATAAATTTGTAATAGCCTCTTTAAATTTCCTTATCCATACAAATAAAAATTTTTAAATAAAAAACACAGATATACTAGCTATCTGTGTTAAACTTTAAATTATAAATATCAAAAAGATATACAAAAGTTAAGCTAATATAAAATAGATAAGGTTATTTGATTAATATTTTATTTATCCTTATCATTGATCTCCTTAGCATAACTCTCTCCTCCTAACTAGATTAAATTAATAATTATGATTGGTTCTTGGTAGTTCTCAATTAATTATTTTTTAACATTATAGTATTATATATTTTAAAAGTCAAGAGAAATAATTTATTTTACATATTTTTTTAGATATCCATAACCTTCTTCATCCATTTTATCATAAGGAATGAATCTTAAAGAAGCTCCATTAATACAATATCTAAGTCCTCCTTTATCCCTTGGACCATCATTAAAAACATGCCCTAAATGAGCTTCTCCTGCTCTACTTCTAACTTCAACTCTATTCATATTATATGAATTATCTTCTTTGTAATTTACAACTTCTGTTGCAATAGGTTTAGTAAAACTTGGCCAACCACAACCTGCATCATATTTATCTTTTGAACTAAATAATGGCTCTCCTGTTGTAATATCCACATAGATTCCATCTTCTTGATTTTTATAATATTCATGAGTAAAAGCTCTTTCAGTAGCAGCCTCTTGTGTAACTTGATATTCTAATGTAGATAATTTTTCTTTTAAAACTTCATCACTTGGTTTTTGGTATTTCTTTTCATCTATTATAGCTTCACTAGCTTTATTTAAATTAATATGACAATATCCATTTGGATTTTTCTTTAAATAATCTTGATGGTATTCTTCTGCATTATCAAATCTTTTTAATGGTTCGACTTCAACAACAATAGGTTTAGAATATTTTTTTTGCTCTTCTTTTATTGCATTCAAAGCTATTTGTTTATCTTCATCATTTTGATAATAAATACCAGTTCTATATTGAACTCCTCTGTCATTACCTTGTTTATTTACAGAAGTAGGATCTATTATTCTAAAATAATATTTTAATAGAGTTTCCAATGAAACTTTTGAAGAATCATAGGTAATATGGACAGTTTCTGCATGTCCAGAATTGTTGCAAACATTTTCATAGCTTGGATTATCAAAAGAACCATTTGCATAACCAGAAACCGTATCAATAACTCCATCTATTCTGGCAAAATATTCTTCCACTCCCCAGAAACAACCTCCTGCTAAGTATATATCTTTTATACTTTCTTTATTATTTTCCATAGTTATATTTTCTCCTTTTCCTTCATAATAATCTTTAATCTGTCCATTACTTACATGGCCTACAATAATATTATTAATTTTTAAATCCTTATATATAATTGCAGATGTAGGTAAGGCCCTAATTTTAAATATTTGTAATAATTTTCTATCAGTATCATATAGAATTTTAATATTTTTATAGCCCAATGTATCATACCACTCTTTAAATTTAGTAGAATTTTTTTCTCCATTTATACTTGGAAAAACAACAGTTATTACTTCAAAGTTATTCTTTTCTCCTGCTAATCTATTAAGTTCTTCCAATCCTGCCAGACAAGTAGGACACCAAGAAGCCCAAAACTTTATATAGATATTTTTATCTCTTGAAAAATTATATTTATTTCCGTTCATATCTACAAGTTCTATACTTTCCAATAGATTTTTTTCATTCTCTGTTTCTTTCTTTAAATTACTATTTAACATCTTTGCAAAAATGAAAATTCCAACAATAAACATCAAAATTAAAGCTAAAACAACTTTTTTCATTTTTTCTTCCTTTCTTATTAGATAGTTAAGAATATATTAAGTTTATTGAAAATTAAAAGTAGTCCCATTATTATAATTAAAAATCCACCAATTTTTTTAATAGTAGGCAGATATTTTTTTATAAAAGACATCTTTTTAAATAAGGCTTTTGAAGCCAATGAAAAAATTACAAATGGTGTAGCCATTCCTAATAAGTATATAAACATTAACATCACACTATTTGTAGTATCTCCTGAGGAACTAGCTAAAATAAGTATAGAAGCTAATATAGGTCCAACACAAGGGGTCCAACCTAAGCTAAAAGTCAATCCTAAAATAAATGTTGAAAATATACTTTGATTTTCTCTTTCATAATTCATAATTTTAGTTTTTTCTAAGAATTTTAATTTTAAAATATCCATTTGGAAAAGTCCTAAAATTATAACAATAATTCCTCCAATAATTCTTAACTTACTATTGAGAAATAAATCTCCTATCACTCCTGCACCAAAACCTAAAACAATATAAGTAACAGAAAGCCCTAGAACAAAAGCTAAAGTCTTGCTAATAGATTTTTTCTCTCCATTGCTTAAAATTGAAATATATACTGGAATAATTGGAAATATACAGGGAGAAAAAAATGAAGCCACTCCTGCTAAATATGCTGTGCTATAAGCAATTTGCTGTGTAAACATAAAAGTCCCTTTCTAATATTTTAAATATAAATAATTTTATTCTACAAATATTATATACTATTTTATCTTTAATGTATACTAAAAAAGTATCATAACAAAAAAATGTTGATAGAAAAAACTTTTCTATCAACATCATTTATTATACAAGTAAAATTATTTTACATTTTTATAACTTTTCCAAAAATATTCTTTTTTAATAGTTCACCAGTATTAGCATCTATAAAAAATTCTCTTTCTACACTACCTTCTAGTAATTCTACTTTATAAAAAGGTGAACCATTTTTATTTTTTAATTTTACTTCCTTAAATTTTCCATTATTAGATTGTTTCAAAGCAATATCTCTCGCTTGTTCATAAGATATTTTAACATTTCCTATTGGATTAGCTTTTTGTTCTTGCTTTGATTTTAAAATTGCACCTGTTTCTGCATCAATATCAAATTCTTTTTCAATATTTCCATCCATCATTTCAATTTCATAAACTAATTTACCATGTTCATTATCTAATTCAAATTTTGTTATTTGTCCATTAGGGACCTCTTTTGTAACAATATCTTTAACTTGTTGTTCAGTTAATTGTGCACCTAAAGCATTCATTGAAAATCCTGCACTTCCTACTATTATTCCGACTACTAATATTTTTTTAAAATTTTTCATTTAATTTCTCCTTTCAATCACATACTTTTATATATTATGGACTAAGAAAGTATAGAGATACTTTCTTCATCTCTTATGGTCTGAGTATATAATATAAAAGTGAATATAAAATGAATTAAAAATAGAAAAAATCATTGTTTGAATAGATTTTCAACATACAAAAAATAATTTTTATTTTCTTTTTAAGACTAATATTTTTTCCTTATCTTCCTTTGTAACTCTTAAAGATTCTCTAGTCTTTTGAATAGCTTTATTAACTGTCCAATTATCTAAATTTGTTTTCTCTAAGAATTTATATGTCTCATTTTTAAATTTTACATAGCAAATAGATAATAACCATGCTTTAGCCATATTCACATAATATTCTTCAGATTTTATCCGTTCACAAATTTTAAAAATATCTTTTAAATATTTTTCTTCAATATAATAAGCTAACAATATCACTAAAACAAATCTTTGTTCCCAAGGATTAGTTGTAGATAATTTTGAAGTTAAATATCTGTAAAAATCTTCTTTATTTTTATTGATAAATTTAAAGGTTGAATCAACTATATCACAGACAGCCCAATTATCAATAATATTTATAAAAAAATCTATTCTTTTTAATCTTTCCTCAAAATTTATTTTTGAATAGCCAATTATAAAACCATATAAAACTTTTTCTTCATGATATTTAATTTTCTTTTTAGTAAATAATTTTTCAAAAAGATTTAAAAAATTTTCACCTGATATTTTAGCAATTTTTTTTCCTAGATTTCTTAAAATTGGAGTTCTTATTCCAATTAGCATATCTTCATCAATACCTATTATCTTTTTATTAAAATTTTTATATTCAACATCTCTTATCATGAAGAAAAAGTTTTATATGGTTTTATAATTGGCTATTCAACATCTCTTATAGAAAAAAGATAGTCTAAAAATTCTTTATATTCTTTTTCAGTTTTAAAAATTAAACTTTCAATTTCCATAAATCACTCCTATTACCATACATTAGAAGCGTGGCTTGTAAAACCAGAAGATGTTGAAAAATATTTAGCATCTATTGGCATATTATCATAAGTCATAATTTCACCAGCAGTTTCTTCTATTGCACGAGTAGCTTCTTCATTTTCAACTTGATTATTATATACTTGACTTTCAACAGTATCTTTTATATGGAAGCCATCTTTTGCATATTTACCTTTTAAAATATCGCTCACTGCATAAGTTCTCGCTGCAACAGCTTGTACTTTTAATGCTTCAACTCCAAAACTTTTTGGCATTTCACTTGGAACAACTTGTAATAAATATTTTTCAATATCTAAGGTATTAATCACTCTTAGATGTGAACCATTAGGAATGACTGTAATTATACCTCTGTATCTTGGAGAAGATGTATGGCCTTTTCTAACAGGACTCAATGTTATATATTCTCCTTTTGCATAGAAATTAAGAGGATTTTTTGTTTTAAATGTTTTACCATTTTCAAGAGTTATAATAGTTGTACCAGAAGCACTTTTCACATTAACTCTTTCATTTGGATCAACAGTTATATCAAAATCATCATTATATATCTGAACTTTACTTTCTGATGAAAAAATATTAAGTCTTCCATGTTCTAAACTTCCATTAGTTGTGATTCCAACTTTTATTTCTTTATCTTTTCCTAAAATAGACTCAACAGTTGAGAGTTTTACATCTGTATAGTATCTTTTTAAAATATTTTTATAGCTTTCTCCACTTTTAGCAAGACTTCCTGCTGCAAATTGTGACATTCCAACACCATGTCCAAATCCTCCACCATATATATTGATATAGCCCCCTTCTTCCTCAAGAGCAAGGTATGCAGAAGGTAAAGATGTAACATTTGGAATAATAGCTTTACTATTATATGTTTCTTCTTCTCCTTTTGAGCCATAAAGTGGATTATTAGTTGCTAAAAGTTTTCTTACATTAAATTCTTTTGCAACTAGATATTTTCCATTACTTGTTATTACAAGCATATGAGTTATTATTCCAGATTCTCCCCTTGCAGCAACAATAATATCTTTAACAGTACCAATATTTTTTATAGGAATTTGTTGCCATTCACCATTGACAAGTGTCAGTACATTTCTAGGATTATTTCTATAGATGGCAATTAATCTACTTCCAGCTTTGCTATATAAGTCTGATTTTTTTATACTTGTTTTCCATCTCCAATATGGTGAGTTATCTCCATGTCCTCTTGAAGTTAAATTTTTAAAGTATTTAAGTGCTCTTTCTTCATTATATTTTTCAAATACATCAAAGTTTTCTTTATGATTATCGTTAATAGGGACTAAGTATGGAATTGGATCACCAAAAGTATTATAAGGTAAAGGTAAGTCCATTTTTTTAAATACAGTATTTTCTAAATTAATTTTTTCTCTTTTTCCTCTTTCAGCGTTAATAACTCCAGTACCTGTTTTGTAATCTCCATTAGGTGTTACTGTTTTTACCTTTTTAGCAGGTTGATTTGTACAAGAAATAAGTATAAGTGCTGATAAAATAATTAAATATATTTTCTTCTTCATTTTTTTTGTGAGGTATAGCCTCAACTCCTCCTTTGTATTACTAAATTTTTATATTATTTTCTTTTATATAGTTAATTACTTGTTCTAAATTTTCTTGAGTATCAACTCCAATTAAGCTATGAGTTGTTTCTAAAACTTTTATTTTATATCCATTTTCTAAAACTCTAAGTTGTTCTAATGATTCAGTTTCTTCAAGAGGAGTAGCTAACATTTTAGAATAGTCAATAACAAAATCTCTTTTATATCCATAAATACCAATATGTTTAAAATATGCTATACTCTCATTTTTTCTTGGATATGGAATTACAGACCTTGAAAAATAAATTGCATAATCATTTTTATCACAGACAACTTTTACATTATTTGGATTTTCAATTTCTTCTTTATCAAATAATTTATGTTTTAATGTTGCCATTTTTAAATCTCTATTCTCTTTAAATGTTTCTATTAAAGAATTTATCATTTCATATTCTATTAGAGGTTCATCACCTTGAATATTTATAATAGTGTCAAAATCTGTCATCCTCTCACATACTTCTGCAATTCTTGATGTTCCATTAGTATGATTTTTACTTGTCATTATAGCTTTACCACCAAAATTCACAACCTCATTATAAATTCTCTCATCGTCTGTTGCAACAATTAAAGAATCAAGATTTGATTTATTAGCTCTTTTATATACCCATTCTATCATAGTATGTCCTTCAATCATTTTTAAAGGTTTACCCTCAAGTCTAGTTGAAGAATATCTAGCAGGAATTATTCCTAAAAATTTCATTTTTCACCTCAATTTTTAAACTTAGTTTTACATAAATACACGTTTCCCACCAATAGCCACTCCGACATAAATGTTC
>OKRR01002342.1_pt1 | contig 14011 bp, 18 predicted proteins | sample 1601211 | NCBI WGS metagenome assembly OKRR01 (sample SAMEA3541525, study PRJEB24748) | human gut metagenome | biome: human gut; feature: human-associated habitat; material: faeces | place: China | collected 2012
CGGACCAGCAGAGTACGAAGCTCGTACAAAGTATCCTTATTCAACATTTCAGGATATCCGGTACGCCATGGTAACGGAAGGAATGGAGCCGCACCCCGCCTGCGTCACTGCCGATCAGGTCGCCCCACATGGGTGCACCGTTGGTGCCCTGCGCGGTGCAGGCGTGCCAGTCCTCCGGCACCGCCGCCCGCAGCGCGTCCAGCAGCTCGCTGTCCAGTGCAGCGATCTCCTCCTCGGAGTAGCTCCAATCCAGCCCGCTGTATGTGTCATCCCCGTCTCCGGAGCCATAGGTCCCCTGATAATCCCCCTTTTCCAAAAGATCGAGGTAGTATGGCTCCTCCGGGGCATTTTTCACCAGCACCTTTAACTGCGCCTTCGGCCCGGTATCCGCAAAGGCGGAGACCGTCAGCAATGCGGCGGCCAAAGCCAGCAAAACGCAAAAACGCAGAGACTTTTTCATAGAAATGCTCCTTTCCCATAGACCGGTCTTTCTAATAGCTGTTCACAAGGAAAGACGAAAAAAGGGACGTTTTGGTTGCACAACCTCAAAAAATCGTAGCAAATCAGGCTGTTTTCATGGAATATCCAATCAGGGATTGTTTTCGGGGATCCCCAAAAAGGTGTCCTTGCACCGCAGTACCCGGAGACAGGCGTCGTCGATGACGCTTTCCTCCAGCGTGCCCTCCTGTACCGCCGCAATGACGGCGGGGATCTGGGTCCGGTAGTCCGTGGTAACAACCATATCGTTCCCCGCCTGCAAGGCCATCACAGCCACAGCGCCGTCCCTGGCGTAGGCCTTCACAGCGTCCATCGCCAGATCGTCGGTGATGGCGATGCCGTCAAAGCCGCATTCTTCCCGCAGAATTTTGTGAACAGCAGGGGACAGGGACGCCGGCAGCTCCGGGTCCATGCAGTTGACGATGTTGTGGCTCACCAGCACAAAAGGAGTCCCGGCTTCGATCCCCGCCTTGAAGGGCAGCAGGTCGGCAGTCTCAAAGGTCTCCATCGGCCGCTGATCCACGGCGATGCCGGTGTGGGTGTCTGCGTTATTACCGTAGCCGGGGAAGTGCTTCAGTACAGGCAGCGTACCGCCCTCTGTCATGGCCGGCACCACCAGCCTCACATAATCCGCCGTCATGTTCGCGTCCTGCCCCAGCGTCCGGTCATAGATGAAATCCTTAGGGTCAGTGGACACGTCGCACACCGGTGCGAAATTCACATTGATGCCCAGCGCCCGCAGTTCCCGGCCCCGGGTGTCTGTATCCCGGAGAATTTCCTCAATGCCGCCGATGTAGTTCAGCTTCTGAGGAGATTTGAAGGGTTCAGAGAAGAGGTTAGGGTTCCGGCTGGCCCGGGTGACGGTGCCGCCCTCCTCATCGCTTCCAATAAACAGGGGGATAGCGGCCGCATCCTGGTAGCTCTCGATTTTCTGGATGAATTGCTCCCACGTCAGCCAACTGTCGCCGTCCTTGTAGTCTCGTCCGAACAGCAGATAGCCTCCTAAATGGTAGGTGGAAATATCCTCCACGGCGTTGGTCTCCGGGCACCGGACGAAGAAAAGCTGTCCCACCTTTTCCTCTAAGGTCATGGAGTCCAGCAGTCCCTGCAGCCGTTCCTCACGGGCCTTTTCCGCCTCCAGACGCTCCTGTTCCGCGATTTCCTCCGGCGTCAGCTCCGGTTCCGTGGGCGCGGCGGGTTCCTCCCCCTGTCCCGGCGTCACCGGTTCAGCGGGATTCTCTGTTTTTCCGCAGCCTGTAAGGGTAAATACAGTCAATGCCGCCAAAAGCGCGGCCAAAAAGCGTTTCATAGGCGCCTCCCTTCAAAGTAGCTTCAGTCTATCATAAACCGGGAAAAAAAGAAAGAAAAAAGGAGGGCCTCGCCCTCCTTAAGCTTCTTCATAGGTGATCAGATCCCCAACACCGCACTCCAATACATAGCATAAACGGGCCAGTACATCCGCGTCAATCCGCTCCGGACCGTCAGAACACCATTTGTCCACAACCTCAAAGCGGCTTCCGATGGCCTGTGCAATCTGGTTGCGGTTCAATCCCTGTTCAACCATACGCTCTGACAAATGAAACCGAAGCTTTCCATATTCCTTTGTCGCGTGAACAGACCTTGGCATCAGACCACCACCTCTTGTTCTATACTATCTGCAAAGTAACTATTAACGATTCTGATTTATTGATCCGGCCCCTCATATTGAAGCAGATCTTCAACCGTGCAATCCAATACATAGCAGACCTTCGCCAAGAAATCCAGATCCACCAAAGCGATGTCCTGCCCTTTATAATAGCGGTCGATCACATCATATTTTACACCCGTCAGGGTTCTCAGGCGGTTACGGGTGATTCCCCGTGCGTCCATCACGTTCGCAAGGGTGACTTTCACATGACCGTATTCCGTTGTCTGATAGCTGACAATGCTTTTTGGCTCACGCATATGACCCCTCCTCGCTCTATCCATTTTAGCAAGGATAACCCTGATTGACATTTACCTGATTTAAGTATATCCTTATATCAGGTAAATAAAGGGGGGAGTTTTATGCAGAATGAGCAGGAGTTTTATCGCTGTCTGATGTCTGACGCCGCAGGACGCACATTGAAAAAGATATTGGAGATCATCCGGGACGATACGTTGAGTGATGAAAGCTGCTTTCATAAGATCGAAGCGATCATTTCCCTTTACGAAGAGCTTGGAATTTCCACGGGCAGCCGTCATGATTTCGGATAACAAGGAAGCGCACGGCATCGCCGCGCGCTTTCACATAGTTCTCTGCTCCCGCAAGGGGACATTCCCATGATAGGGCAAGGGGAAGGGGCCTTTAGCGTAAAGGCCCCTCCCCCTTAGACCCCCACCAGAAACATGGGGGACGCCACCCGTCCCCCATACCCCCTCGTGGCACAAAGGGGCGGGACTGCGGTCCCTCCCCTTTGGAAACCCCTCCCGGAGACGAGGGACGGGGCAGGAAAAATCAACCCCCAAGGGGACGAAGGACGAGAAACGAGGATAAAGCAGAAAACGGACCGGGTAGTGCATAGCGAAGCGGAACGCACGAGAGTAGAAATACGCCGATTCGGTTTTCCGCCCCGTTGTGCTCCGCACTCAAATGCGGGGATATGCCGATTTGATATTCGAGCATAGCGCAGCCGGCAGGCAACTTCCGGATTTGGTTGACAGTTCGTGACGGCCAGTCCCCGTTTGGGGTGAGTTGACCGCTTTGCCGGTCAACTCATCCCTCAGCGTCTTTTCTTTTGACCATGAATGACCGTTTTCTTTTCCGCAAGAGGAAAAGAAAATGGGGATTCCATCCCGCATGGTATCACCATGCTTTCCTGTGCGGCAAAGCCGCACATTGCGGTTTATTCCTCGTGCTTGGTGATTTGAATATGCAGCTCATCCAGCTGCTTCTGGGTGACCTCAGAAGGCGCGCTCATCATCACGTCCTGCGCGTTCTTGTTCATGGGGAAGGGAATGATCTCCCGGATGCTGTCCTCGCCGGCCAGCAGCATTACCATGCGGTCCACGCCCGGTGCGATACCGGCATGGGGGGGTGCACCGTAGGTGAAGGCGTTGTACATGGCGGGGAACTTGGCCTTCACATCATCCTCGCCCAGCCGGACCAGCTCAAAGGCCTTGATCATGATCTCAGGATCGTGGTTCCGGACAGCGCCGGAGCTGAGCTCCACGCCGTTGCACACCAGATCGTACTGGTCAGCGGTGATGCTCAGGGGGTCGATCTCGCCCTTTTCGGCCTTCAGCAGCACGTCCAGACCGCCGGAGGGCATGGAGAACGGGTTGTGGCAGAATTCCAGCTCGCCGGACTCGTCGCCGATCTCGTACATGGGGAAGTCCACGATCCAGCAGAAGGCGTACTGCTCCTTGTCCATGTGACCGGGTACGGCGGCGCCCAGGGTCTTGACCAGCACACCGGCGGTCTTGAGAGCGGCCTCCCGCTTACCGGCGGACAGAGCCACGAAGTCATTGGCCTTCAGGCACAGAGCCTCGATGACCTTTTCCTTGATGGGGTTGACAAACTTGGAAATGCCGCCCACCAGCTCGCCGTTTTCGTCCATGCGGAACCAATAGGTCTTGCCGCCGGACACAGTTTCCACATCTGCCAGCGTCTTGTCGATAAACTTCCGGGTCTCGTGGAAATCACTGACCTTTACGGCCTTCACCAGATTGCCCTCGGCAAAGGGCTCAAAGCCGCAGCCGCCCAGAACGGCGGTGACGTCCTGCACCCGCAGGTCGATCCGCAGGTCAGGCTTGTCGGAGCCGTAATTCTCCATAGCCTCGGTGTAGGGGATACGGGTGAAGGGTGCGCCGCTGGCCCGGTTGTAAGCGCCGTACTGGGCAAAAATCGGGGGCAGCACGTCCTCCAGAACGGCAAACACGTCCTCCTGGGAGGCGAAGGCCATCTCCATATCCAGCTGATAGAACTCGCCGGGGGAGCGGTCGGCCCGGGCGTCCTCGTCACGGAAGCAGGGGGCGATCTGGAAGTAGCGGTCGAAGCCGGAGGTCATCAGCAGCTGCTTGAACTGCTGGGGAGCCTGAGGCAGCGCGTAGAACTTGCCGGGATGGTTCCGGGCAGGCACCAGATAGTCACGGGCGCCCTCGGGGGAGGAGGCCGTCAGAATGGGCGTGGTGATCTCCAAAAAGCCGTGCTCGGTCATGGACTTCCGCAGGGCGGCCACTACGTTGCACCGCAGAATGATGTTCTTCTTCACAGCGGGGTTCCGCAGATCCAGATAGCGGTACTTCAGCCGCTGGGCTTCGTCGGCCTCCCGGCTGCGGTTGATCTGGAAGGGCAGCTCGCTGTGCTGGCAGCGGCCCAGCACCTCCACCTTGGCGGGGACGATCTCAATGTCGCCGGTGGCCATCTTGTCTGTCTTGCTGTCACGCTCCCGGACGGTGCCCTCCACGGAGATGGTGGACTCCTTGGTGATGGCCTTGAAGGTATTTACCATGTCCTCGGTCTCTGCCACCACCTGCGTGGTGCCGTAGAAGTCCCGGACCACCACGAAGGCCAGATTGGCGCTGACCACGCGGACGTTTTCCATCCAGCCGGAAATTTTCACCTGCTTGCCTGCGTCACTGAGGCGCAGCTCTCCACAGGTATGGGTTCGATTCTGCATCATATTGTTGCTTCCTTTCCATGAAAAGTGATTTAGAATTGTATAATGAAAATCAGAAATAACGAATTGTATTCATTCGGACGCCTGTTCCCACAGCTCGTGGGCCATTTTCTGCCCGATTTCGTGGCCGTTCTTCATCATCAGCGGCAGCGTGACCCCATGGTCAAAGTCCCGGTAACTCCATGCGTCCACATCGAATTTCAGATGCTCAGACCGCCAGATATCAGTTCCGTTGTCCTGCGCGAAGCTGATAGACATGGTATCTAAATCATCGGTTTCCGGGTATTTGACGTAGGTATCTACGATCCCTTCCAGGAAGGGGAGGGCCTGCACCACCACGTTGAAGGGGGAGCGCCGGAACCGCAATTCCTGAATCTCCGACCAGAGATCGTCAAATTCCTCTGTCCCGGCGGTAAGATTCAAGCGCCGATCCTCATGGCGGTATGTGTTGAAATCCGACAAATACACCTCAATGATGTCCGGCTCCAGCTCCGGATACAGGGTCTCCACCCCCACCGGTCGGGCGTACCAAAGCCCCCAGATCACCAGCAGTGCCGCCAGCAGCAGCGGCAGGTCACGCTTCAGAGTCAGCTTCATAACGGCTCCTTTCTGTGGTTATTCCACGATCACGCGTCCTTTTTCCAGTTCAGCAAGACCGGCCTTGATCCGGTCGATGGTCTCCTGCGTATTCAGTTTGGTCTGCTCGCCGGACTTCATGTCCTTGCAGGCCACCACACCAGCGTTGATCTCGTCCTCGCCCAGGAAGATCACATAGGGGATGGACAGCTTGTCGGCATAGCTCATCTTGGCCTTGAACTTCTTCTGCTCGCAGTGGAGCTGGGTGCGGATGCCCGCCTGCCGCAGCTGGGTGGCCAGCGCGATGGCGGGGGAGAGGTCCTCCGTCATAGGCAGGATCAGCACATCCGCCGGGGCGGTGGGCAGCTCCGGATTCAGCATCCCCTGCTCGCCCAGCACATAGAACAGCCGGGTCAGGCCGATGGAAATGCCCACGCCGGGGAGCTGCTTGTCCGTGTAGAACTCCGCCAGATTGTCATACCGTCCGCCGGAGCACACGGAGCCGATCTCCGGGTGATCCAGCAGCGTGGTTTCATAGACCGTGCCGGTGTAGTAATCCAGACCACGGGCAATGGTGAGGTCCACGGCGAAATTCTCCGCAGGTACGCCAAAGTCCGCCAGATACTTCACCACGGTGTTCAGCTCGCTGAGACCCTGATCGAACATCTCGTTTCTGCCGGTGTAGCCCTCCAGGGCCGTCAGGACCTCCGTATTGCTGCCCTTGATGGCGATGAACTTCAAGATCTCGTCGGCATCGTTCTCACTGACGGCGAAATCCTCTACCAGAATGGTTTTTACCTTTTCGGGGCCGATCTTGTCCAGCTTGTCTACCGTCCGCATCACGTCGGCGGATTTCTCCGTCAGGCCCAGCATAGCGTAGAAGCCGTTCAGGATCTTCCGGTTGTTCACCCGGATCTGGAACCGCTTCAGGCCCAGGGTGGAGAAGGTCTGATAGATGATAGAGGGGATCTCCGCCTCGTTGGTGATGTCCAGCTTGCCGTCGCCGATGATGTCAATGTCCGCCTGATAGAACTCACGGAACCGGCCCCGCTGGGCACGCTCGCCCCGATACACCTTGCCGATCTGATACCGGCGGAAGGGGAAGGACAGCTCATTGTAGTGGAGGGCCACATACTTGGCCAGAGGTACCGTGAGGTCAAAGCGGAGGGAGAGGTCGCTGTCGCCCTTCTGGAAGCGGTAGATCTGCTTTTCCGTCTCGCCGCCGGCCTTGGCCAGCAGCACCTCGCTGGACTCGATGACGGGGGTATCCAGAGGCGTGAAGCCGTACAGGGAATAGGTCTTGCGGAGGACCTCCATAATGCGCTCCATCTGCTGCTGGGGCGCCGGGAGAAGCTCCATAAAGCCGGACAGCGTCCGGGGGGTCATTTTTGCCATAAAAATACTCCTTTTCGGGTGATATTACTGAGTTTTCCGCTGAAACAGGGCGTTATAGGATCGTAAAAACTGCAAAAAAACGCTCCCGTCCCATAGCTTTGGGACGAGAGCTTACGCTTCGTGGTGCCACCCAAATTCGGGGCAGACTGCCCCCTTTGGCCTTCTGGTACGGGAAGGGGACCGTGGACGTTTCCGTCCCCGCTCCGCCGCTGTCCTTCCTCCGGGGCAGACGGGATGCTTTCAGCATTGCACCCCTCTCTGTGAGACTGTGTTCCGGCCTACTGCTGCGGCGTCATAGCGGTGTATTCATTTGATAGTAGCCGTTTTCCAGCGATTTGTCAAGCGATGGGCCGATTGCTGGCGGGATTGACGATCATACGCCAGTCCAGATCACCCCGGGCCAGACCTAGTACCAGCATTTCCGCCGTGGCAATGTTGCTGGCGAAGGGCACATTGTTCTGGTCGCACAGGCGGGAGATGTAACCGATCTCACCGGCCATCTTTTCGTTGCTGGGGTCGTTGAAAAACAGTACCAGATCGAATTCATTGTAGGCGATGCGGGCGCCGATCTGCTGGCTGCCGCCGTGGGCATAGGACAGGAAGCAGTGTACCTTCAGACCCGTGGCTTCCGCTACCATGTGTCCGGTGGTGTTGGTAGCGTACAGGCTATGCTGAGAGAGAATGCCGGCGTAGGCGGTACAGAACTGCACCATCAGGTCCTTCCGGTTGTCATGCGACATAATAGCAATATTCATCTGTCGATCTCCTTTCTGGGGTTCTTATCTGATCCGCAGCAGCGGCGCTTTACCGCCCTGCAGTCGAATTGCGATATTTCGGTATGCGCTGGCCGCTCCATTGTAAGAGCGCAGCAAAAGGGGAGTTCCTTGATTTAGGGACACAGGCAGTGCGTCATCCTCCGGTACCACGCCGATGAGAGGCAGGCCTGCCTTGTCCATGGCGTCATCAATGGTGGCGTGCATACTGTGCAGCAGCTTCTTCCGCACCCGGTTCACCACCAGATGCAGTCGGCCGGAGCCGAACTGCCGCAGTTCCATCACGGTATGCTGGGCGTCCCGCAGGGAAGAGGCATCCTGTGTGGTCACTACCACGCAGCGGTCTGCACCGCAGACTGCCAGTCGGAATCCCAGCCCCAGTCCTGCCGGTGCGTCCAGCAGACAGAAGTCAAACTGCTGCCGGATCTTTCGCAGCATCCGCCGAAAGTCCTCCTCCGTCACGGCAGGCCCCCGCATCCGCACAGGCGCCGTCAGCAGATAGAGATTGGGAATACTGGGATGCGCCACCACAGCCGCTTCCAGCGGACAGCGGTCCAGCGCCACATCGGAGAAATCCATCAGCGCCCGGTCCGTCAGTCCCAAGGCCAGATCCAGATTCCGCAGTCCGATGTCGCAGTCCATGCACAGCACCCGCTTGCCGCTCTGGGCCAGCGCGGTGCCAACTCCGGCAGTCAGGGAGGTCTTACCGGTGCCGCCCTTGCCGGACACTACCGCGATACATTGTCCGCTCACGACACCACCTCACTTTCAAATGCCAGTATCCTTATTATAACGGATTCTTTTTGATTTTTGCAAATGGTCTGGGATATTTTTTTGGTGTTTCGGCAATTTTTTTTATAAAAATCACCCGATGGACCACCTCTGTGCCGGGGATCTGGTAGTCGGCCGTCCGCTCCACCTGTCCGCCTAAGGTCTTGATAGCCTTTTTGGCGGATTCCAGTTCCTCATCGGACTCCACGGACTTCATAGACAGGAAGTACCCGCCCGCCTTCACCAGTGGCAGGCACAACTCACACAATACGCTGAGATTCGCCACGGCCCGGGACACGGCGAAGTCAAAGCTCTGCCGGTGCTCTGCCGCGAATTCCTCCGCCCGGGCGTGAACACACTGCACGTTCTGCAATCCCAGCTCGTTGCAGACCTCCTGTAAGAAGGTGATCCGCTTGCCCAAGGAGTCCAGCAGCGTCATGCGGATGGACGGCTCCAAAATTTTCAGAGGCATACCGGGAAAACCTGCGCCGGTGCCTACATCCACCACGGTTTTGTCCTTGAGGTCCGCCAGCGTCAGCAGCGCGGCGCTGTCTAAAAAGTGGAGGGAAGCCACATCCTCCGGGTCCGTGATGGCGGTGAGATTCATCACCTTGTTTTTTTCCAGCAGCAGCTCTCCGAACCGCAGCAGGGAGGGGGCGGCGTCATCGCCCAGCCCCAATTCCGCCAGGCCTTTTCGCAGATGTGCTTCCATCATTTCTCTTTCAGCAAATCCCGGATCTCTGTCAGCAGCTTTTCCTCATTGGAGGGCTCCGGCGGAGACAGGATCTTCATGTACTCCCACATGCCTCGGCAGGGGCTTCCTCCTGCTTTTTCAGTTTGTCATGGAAGCCGTTGATGGTCTTGATCATCAGGAACACCGCAAAGGCGATGATGAGGAAATCCAGAATGGTGGCCAGGAAGCTGCCGTATTTGATGGCGACCTCCGTGGCGGGATCGATCACCCCATCGTCTCCGGCAACAGCGGCCTTCAGCACGATCTTCCAATTGGAAAAATCAACGCCGCCGGTGAGTACGGAGATCAGAGGCATGATGACATCATTCACAAGGGAAGTGGAGATCTTACCAAACGCACCGCCGATGATGACGCCGACGGCCATATCCATCACATTGCCTCGGGCGATAAAGGTTTTGAACTCTCCCATGAAGCTTTTTTTCTTTTCGGGTGCGGACACAGGAAGAACCTCCTTTTGATCGAAAAATCTTGAAAGCTGAAACCGTTGCGCCGCAATGGCTTCAGAACGCAGACCGGAATGGAGACGTTTTCAGGACCTAAAATGATCCCACCATGGTCTCCGTGGTCTGCTATGGGCTGTATCAGCCTACTACGAATTGTATTATTCTATTCAAATAATACAATTCGTAGTTTCCAGCCGATTTCTTGTTTTTACAGGGCTGCGTGAAGAATTTACTTCTTGGTCGGGACCAGAACCTTGGTGCCGCCCATGTAGGGCCACAGGACCTCGGGAATCTTCACGGTGCCGTCCGCCTGAAGGTTGTTTTCCAGGAAGGCGATCAGCATACGGGGAGGTGCCACACAGGTGTTGTTCAGCGTGTGGCAGAGCTGCATCTTGCCGTTTTCATCCTTGTAGCGGATGCGTAGGCGGCGGGCCTGGGCGTCACCCAGGTTGGAGCAGGAGCACACCTCAAAGTACTTCTGCTGACGGGGGGACCAGGCCTCAATGTCGCAGGACTTCACCTTCAGGTCTGCCAGATCGCCGGAGCAGCACTCCAGCTGACGCACGGGGATGTCCATGGAGCGGAACAGCTCTACGGAGAAGTTCCACAGCTTATCGTACCACGCCTTGGAGTCCTCGGGCTTGCAGACCACGATCATCTCCTGTTTTTCAAACTGGTGGATGCGGTACACGCCGCGTTCCTCGATACCATGAGAACCCTTCTCCTTGCGGAAGCAGGGGGAGTAGGAGGTCAGCGTCTGGGGCAGCTTGTCGGAGGGAATGATCTGGTCGATGAACCGGCCGATCATGGAGTGCTCGCTGGTGCCGATCAGATACAGGTCCTCGCCCTCGATCTTATACATCATGGCGTCCATATCCGTCTGGCTCATAACGCCCTCCACCACGTTGCCGTGGATCATGAAGGGGGGGATGCAGTAGGTGAAGCCCTTGGAGATCATGAAGTCCCGGCCATAAGCCAGCACAGCCTCGTGGAGACGGGCAATGTCACCCAGCAGGTAGTAGAAGCCGGAGCCGGAGACACGGCCGGCGGCGTCCATATCAATGCCGTCAAAGCTCTCCATAATGTCCGTGTGATAGGGGATGGGGAAGTCAGGCACCTTGGCCTCACCGAAGCGCTGGACCTCTACGTTGGCGGAATCGTCCGGGCCGATGGGCACGGAGGGGTCAATGATCTGGGGGATCTGGAGCATGATGTGGTGGACCTTCTCGTCCAGCTCAGCTTCCAGCTTTTCCAGAGCGGCCAGCCGCTCAGCCTCATCGGTGACCTGCTTCTTCACAGCCTCGGCCTCAGCCAGCTTGCTGGGGTCCTTCTTGGCCTGACCCATCAGCATACCGACCTGCTTGCTCAGGCGGTTGCGGTCGGAACGGAGCTGGTCTGCCTCCTGAATGTTGGCCCGGCGCTGGCTGTCCAGCTCGATGACCTCATCCACCAGGGGCAGCTTCTCGTCCTGGAACTTCTTCTTGATGTTTTCCTTCACAATGTCGGGATTTTCCCGGATAAACTTAATGTCGAGCATAGTTCATTCTCCTTGATCGATTTGATCGAAATAATTGTAATGATAATGTTTACTTGTTTAAGATCGCTTCTTTTAATTCCTGATACCGCTGGGCCGGAGGCGTAACGCCTTCCGTATTGGTGCTGGGCAGAAGCTCGTCCAGATGCTGGTCGCTGATCTCCTGAAGGGTCAGGAGGCAGCCGTCCAGATTTCCGGTGAGATACTCCTGCTGAAGATTGTAGAGGGCCAGCAGCGCCTGAGACGTTTTCTCCAGATCGGAGATGCTGTCGGAAATGACCTTCAGCTCCTCCTTGGCCTCATCCCGTTCTGCTTCTGTTTCATCCAGCCGCTTCTGCAGCTCGATGATCTGCTCCTGTGTTGTCTGGATCTCCTGAATGGCGGAGACGGAATTCTGTAATTGTCCCAGTGCCTCCGTGTTGCTCCGCTGATGGGACAGCATGGAGAGAAACATCAGCAGAAATGCCGCCAGGAACAGGATCAGAATATAGATGATAACGGGTTTCTTGCCGGTTTCCGGCGTTTCTGAGGATGCGGGCGTCACCTCGCCTCCGTCAGCTCGTTTTTCAAATTTCATGCCTGGGGTCCTTTCTTTAATTGTGAGACCTTGATGACGGCCAAAGCGTCCAGCAGGTCGTTCAGATCGTCCACGCCGTAATATTCCAGCTCGATCCGACCTTTTTTGCGGCCGGGAACGATCTTCACACCGCGGCACAGCCGGGCCTTCAACTCATTTTGGGCCTCTGCCAGATAATCCACCTCGTCAGGATCTTTGACCTGCGCCTCTTTCTTCTCAGCGGAAAGCCGTTTGACCAGAGCCTCTGTCTGCCGGACGGAAAGTCCGCCGCTGACAATGGCGTTGGCCGCGCTTTCCTGCAGGGAAGGGGAGAGGGGAACCAAAGCCCGGGCGTGACCGGCGGAGAGTTTGCCCTCCTCCACCAGCTTTCGGACGGAGGGCGTCAGTCCCAGCAGCCGCAGGGCATTGGTCACGGCGCTGCGGGATTTGCCTACCCGCTGGGCGGCCTCCTCCTGCGTCATGTGGTAGGATTCGATCAATGACTGAAAACCGGCGGCTTCCTCCATGGGATTCAGGTCCTCTCGCTGGAGGTTTTCAATCATGGCCAGCTCGGCTGCCTTGCGGTCATCGGCCTCGATCACGATGACCGGAACCTCCTGTAAGCCCGCCAGCCGGGCTGCCCGCCAGCGGCGTTCTCCGGCAATGATCTGATAGTAGCCGGATGACAGCTTTCGCACGGTCAACGGCTGAATGATGCCGTGCTGTGAAATGGAATCCGCCAGTTCCTGGAGAGATTCATCATCAAAGCGCTTCCGGGGCTGTGATGAGCAGGTCTCCACCTGTGAAATGGGAAGTGACAGACTGCCGCTGGACTCGGTTTTCATCACGTCGTCGCCTAAAAGGGCGCCGAGTCCTCTGCCGAGACCAGAGGGCTTTTTTGATGCCATAGAAACGCTCCTTTCTACTGTTTTTTCAGGAACTCGACTGCGAGTGCCTGATAGGCCTCCGCACCGCGGGAGGTGCGGTCATAGGCCGTGATGGGCTTTCCGTGGCTGGGCGCCTCAGAGAGCCGGACGTTCCGGGGGATCACTGTGGCGTAGACCTTGCCGGGGAAGTAGTGCTTGACCTCTTCCGCCACCTGCATGGCCAGATTGGTGCGCCCGTCGAACATGGTCAGCAGAACGCCTTCCAGCGCCAGCTTCGGGTTCAAAGAGCGCCGCACAATGCGAACCGTGTTCATCAGGTCGCTGAGACCTTCCAGAGCGAAATACTCGCCCTGAACCGGAACCAAAATGCTGTCAGCAGCACAGAGGGCGTTCAGCGTCAAAAGCTCCAAAGACGGCGGGCAGTCAATGAAAATGAAGTCATATTCCGCCGCCAGCTGGTCCAGCGCGTCCTTCAGAAGAAATTCGCGGCGGTCCATGCCGATGAGCTCAATGCCGGCGCCGGCCAGTGCCTTGTTGGAGGGAAGTACGTCTCCGTATCGGGTGTGCACCACCGCGTCTGCGGCGGGCACGTCGGAGACCAGCACCTCGTAAATGCCTTTGGAAACGGTTTTGTCCACGCCCATGCCGGAAGTGGAATTGGCCTGTGGGTCAAAGTCGCAAAGCAAGACGCGCTTGCCCTGCTCCGCCAGTGCTGCTGCCAGATTGACACAGGTGGTGGTTTTGCCCACGCCGCCTTTTTGGTTTACGATGGAAATGATTTTTGCCACAGGCCACCTGCTTTCCGGGCCACAGCCCTGTTTGATGCACGGCATAAGTGCCGTGGAGCATTGCGGTGCAATGACTCAGCAAATAGTATTATAACAAGGAGCCTGCGGCGTTTCAAGGCGTTCCTGTAAAAAAATGCGGTTTTGCAGCATTTTTTATAAAAACAATTTTTAGGAAACTCAGATTCTACTGGTTTCACGTGAAACATTCTGTTGGCGGCGGCTGTAAAGGAAACCCCGCTGACAAAAGTCAGCGGAGTTGTTTCACGTGAAACATGAAGCGGAAGCGAGAGCGCTTCACGGCAGATCGGTTTGCAGCAGCAATCCGCTGCGGGGCGGCAGTGTTCAGTTCCCTTGCAATCGCCATGAGAGTTAGAAGATAATATTCTTCGTCCATAG
>OKRR01002345.1_pt1 | contig 13999 bp, 11 predicted proteins | sample 1601211 | NCBI WGS metagenome assembly OKRR01 (sample SAMEA3541525, study PRJEB24748) | human gut metagenome | biome: human gut; feature: human-associated habitat; material: faeces | place: China | collected 2012
CGAACCCCAGCGCGTTGAGCCTGTCCACAATTCCTTGCCCGAACTCGGGCACTGGAATCCGACGGGGCGCCGTCATGGACGATAACATACTCTGGAATCACCACTCGGCTTAAGACGATCTCTCCTGACTCAGTCATCGGCTTGATCTCCGACTCTGCGATCTTGGGTGGATAGTTTCCGAACAACGTGTGCGGGCCGATCACAATTCTGTCAAATTCCCCGGTCTGCACGGATCTCTTCATCAGAATCTCCTGAATGGCTGTCTCGTCAGGCAGGATCTCTGTCCCAGCCACCTCCGTAGGTTCATACCCATCTGCATTTGCCCGAATGGTATACTCCGCATAAGGCTGCTGTTCAGAGATAGACGTACTGTACTCACGGTTCGGTGCCGGCAGGGTGATCATCTCTGTCATTCCGGATTCGTCGGTCACCGCATCACGCTCTTCTGCATCAGGCTCTCCTTCATAAGTGATGCGGATCTGTGCACCTCCGATCGGACGGCGTGTCCGCTCCTCCATCAGGCGCACCTGAAGTTGCCCCGTCTCTGCCGGAAGGCGTGGCGTATTTGTAAATTCTGTTTCTGCCATATAAAAACCTCGTTTCTACATTGATCCTGTGGGACAGGCTCCTCTGTACCCACTTTCTACCAATATATGAACGAGGCTTTTCTATATTCCTTATTTTTCAGAATTATCTTCGTTTTCTGACGAAACATTTTCTGATAAATCCTGCTCTGACGGACCCTGCTGTTTATCAAACTCGCTGACACCATTCTTTGCCAGTAAGATCAACTGCCGAATGCCAAATATCATTATGCCTGCCCCACCTGCTGCAAACAGCACCATGGCTGCCAGACTGACCGTATAAGATAAGCCTGTGCTTTCAGACAGTCTGCCAAATAACTGATATGCCAGATACAGAAGGTATCCGCCCGCCGCCACATAGATGGCGGTCCTTGTCATCTTTTTTGTATCCTGATCCATTTTTCTACTCCTGTTCTTCCGGTACCTCTTCCAGCTTCGTGTAAGGCTGCCGGATATATTTTCCATCTTCCAGTCCCAGATCATCAAGAGACAGTCCCCTCGCCAGACAGAATGCCAGATCAAACATCTTTTCTGCCTGTCCTTCCTTATCATTATAGACTGTTCCTCTGATCTCACCGTTCTTAAGTGCCGCAAGGCCCACGTCTGTTCCATCGATTCCAAGGATCACCGGCCATTCTGCCTGATCGATGCCTGCCGCTTTCATGGCATCCACAGCACCCAGCGCCATATCATCGTTGTTAGACAACACCAATTCGATCTGATCCCCGTATTCCGTCAGAAGCTGACTCATTTTGGTATTTGCCTGTGCACGGTTCCAATTTGCGATGGCATAACCCAGCTTTTCCACTGGCACGCCCTGATCCGTAATTGTACTGACAGCATACTCTGTCCGAACAATGGCATCCTGATGATCTGCTTCTCCTTCCAACACAATGTACTGGAACACACCATCTCCATTCTTGTCCGCCTCAGGATCGTTTTTGAAGATATCTGCAGCCATCTCCCCCTGCATAATTCCTGACTCAAATGCTTTCGCTCCCACATAATAGAGCTTATCCCATCGTTCCAGATCCTGTTCCACCAGTTCTCTGTTAAAGAAGATCACCGGCACATTCTGCTTCTCCGCCATATCAATGATCGTTACCGGTTCTGTACGGTCCACCAGGTTGACACAAATAATATCACACCCATCTCCCAGCATGGTTTTTACCTGATTGTTCTGTGTGGTCTGACTGGCTGCCGCATTGTAAACATCAATATTAACCGACACATTCGAATCCATGGAAGCGGACACTTCACTGGCATATTCATTAAAATGATTGATCATTTCCGAGACAAATGTATCATACTGATCATAGACACTGACACCGATCCTGATGCTGGTGACCTGTCCTCCACCTGTATTTCCACAGCCTGAGGCTTCTACTGCCAGCAGGCAGGCAAGTCCTGCTATCGTCATTTTCTTCGCAAACATTTTATCCCCCCTACTGTACGATTGGGAACAGGATCTTCTGATTTTCGGCATCATAAAGATGTTCTCTGTCCACCATCAAATATCCTGTCGTCACATTTCTCATTTCCGCTGTATGGTACTCCAGCTTTGTTGCCAGCTCTTTCACACTCTGATACCCCATATGAAATTCATTCGGAACCAGCAGTGCCTGAATTCTCCCTTTATCAAGCTCATAGACGACCTTTTCCGAGTTACCCACTCCGTACAGGACACAGTTATTGACAGATATCTGATTCTCCTGCATATAATCCACTGCCCGCTCAGTCTCACTGTTTTCCAGTGCGATCACAATATCAGCTCCCAGATTCCATTTTTCTTCAAATAATTTCTTGTCTGGATTCCGACCCATCTCTGCCAGTTGCCACTGAATCTTTGCTCCCGCTTTCACAAGTGTCTCCTCCAACCCATCCAATCGTTGTCTCAGAGCGATCTGACCAGTATTTCCACAGAGAATACCGACTGTCTTTCCCGTCAGATTCTCTCCGAAGTCCTGACAGATCCGTTCAGCCAGTGCACTGCCCAGTTCCTTGTTGTCCGGTCCAACCGTCTGATAATATTCTTCCGGGGTAATATCCGTCTCCAGCAGTACACATTTTTCTCTTGGCAGCCTGGCTTCTATCCCTTCATAGACACCTTCACTTGCATACATCTGAATAATCATGCCATCCACACCCGATTCCAGTTCTTTGGATATGATCTCCAGTTCGTTTTGCTTTCCCCAGAATTCTCCAGTAGCTACATAATTCAGACGTATATTGTAGTCTCTGGCTGCAGCTTCAGCTCCTTCTCTCAGAGATGTCCATCGACTGTCACTGCTGTTGTTTACAATTACAGACACCGTATAACTGTTCTTTTCTTCCTTTCGCCCAGCCGTCATGATCCATCCAGTCACAGCTGCTATCAGAAGTGAAAACAGCAGCAGATACCATATTTCTTTACTTCTTCTCATCTGCTGTTCCCTCCTCCGGTCTGTTCGTCCGCTTTCCATCCAGATATTCCAGAATCTCCGGTGAATATTCAATATACGGAAGTCGGATTCTTACCATCGTTCCTTCATCCGGCTCGCTCTCGATCTCCAGCCCGTATTTTTTTCCAAAACGGATCTGTATTCGTTTATGTACATTGATCACTCCTACACCGGAACCTTTTCTTGGTACTCTGCTGTTTTCTTTTAACAGAGACTCCAGTATTTCTTCAGACATGCCAAGACCATTATCTCTCACCTCAATACATACGTCATCGCCATCCCTGTAACCACGTACCCAGATCTCTCCTTCATCATCCATCCCTTCCACGCCGTAGTAGATAGCATTTTCAAGAAGAGGCTGTACGATCAACTTCACAGTACAGCAGTTCAGAATCTCTTCATCAATCTGAAAGTCCACATGGAATCGGTTCTTATACCGGATCTTCTGAATATTCATGTAGTTGGTAGCATGCTTGATCTCATCTTCCACACGGATGATCGTCCGTCCTTTGCTAAGACTGATGCGGAACAGGCTGGCAAGCTGAGAGATCATAAACACTGCATCTTCATAACGTTCTCCCTCGATCATCCAAGTAATAGACTCCAATGTATTATAAAGGAAATGCGGATTGATCTGAGACTGTAGTGCATCCAGCTCACTTTTTCGCTTTTCCTCTTGTTCCAGAAGCACGTCGTCCATCAGTTTCCGGATCTGTTCTACTGTGGATTTCAATGTTCGTCCCAGATGCTCGACCTCAGTAAATCCGCCAATGTAAATATCCGGATTCATATTACCTGCTTCCCATTCCTTCACAGACTCATTGAGCTTTTCCAACGGGCTTGCCACACTGGAAGATACCATCTGGTTTACAAAAACAATGAGCATCATGGATATGATCAGCAGCATCACGAAAAACAGCCTTGTCTCATACATACCCATATTAAAGATACTGTTTGGAATCACACTGACGATCTTCCATCCTGTATAGCTGACGGTCTTCACCGTCACCAGCCGGTTCTCACTCCATAAATCCTCCTTGTGGCTTCCATCATCCCAGGCAGCAATTTCTTCATTATTTTCTTCATAAAGCCCTGCATAGATCAGCTTCTGTTTGGGATGATAGATAATCTCACCATTTCCATCCATCAGATACACATATTCTTCATTGATCCCGTTATTTGCTTTTTCCAGTAACTGTTCAATACTGGAATAATTCATATCCACCAGAAGAACACCCAGTTCAGAATCTCCGCCCTTGGTCAGCTCTACCGCACGGCTCAAGGAGATTACCCAGTGATATCTATAATTGGCATCATCAAACAGATTCTGTACATGCGGTGTAGAAAAATGAAAATTTTCCATCTTTCCCACTGCTTCCCGGAACCATTCCTGCTCTGTTACGTCCACATCTTCTTTTTCTCCTGCAACCGGCACTGCCTCTACCAGATTGCCATTGCTGGTATAACAGGCAATGCTGACCAGATTCTCTTTATTGGCATCATACAGAAGGTTCATCTCCTGTACCATATCCTCCGATGCCAGATCCTTATCCTTGATCACAGAATAATACATGGTATCCGAGATCCGACGCATATTTTTAAGATAACTTTCCAGATTGATCGCTGTCTGATCCAGAAGCTGCACTGCATTTTCAGACATCATTGCTTCCATTCGGTCAGTGAACAGATGGTACATGGTAATACCGAAAGCTCCCATGGCAAATAAAGCGACAACCGTAAAGGATATGGCGATTCCCACCTGGATCGATATTGGTTTTTTCTTGAAACTTAGGAACTCTGTCAGTTTCTTCACTTCTTCTCCAGTCTGTCCGAACGATATCTGGACGGGGATACACCAAACTGCTTCTTAAATACATAGCTGAAATAATTGGCTTCCGAGTAACCTACTTTTTCGGCGATCACATAAGTCTTATCATTACCTGTCATCAGAAGGTTCACCGCCTGCTCCATCCGATAATCTGTCAGATATCTCACAAATGTCTTTCCCGTCTCTTTCTTAAAAATCGTGGAGAAATAGGCAGCACTTACATTTAACTTCTTGCAGATCACTTCCACACTCAGATCCTGATCTGCATAGTTTGTTTTTACATATTCTTCTGCACTCTGCACAAAAGATTTCGTAGAATCCTGTCTCTCATGTAGCACTTCTCTCTGCAGATGTCTGCACAGATCCAGAAGCCACCGCTCCAGCGCTTCTGTGGATTCCATCTGCAGTGCCTGATGATAGGCATCCGTCCCTGTTCCTGATACATTATCAATACTCAGATCATGACCTGCTGCGAACCGCACCAGCTCGGAGATCAGTTCCATCATAACGATCCTGTAGTTCTGCATGGAAAGATGTGCTTCGCCAAGCCACTGAATAAAATCATGGATTGCTTCCTGCAGCACGTTCTCCTCTCCCACACGGATTTTCTTAATGATCCTCTGGATCAAATCTGCATACGCATCCACTCGCTGTAGTTCTGCTGTCTCTCCCGGTTCCACCTCAGAGATGCTGATAGATCTGATATTTCCATAGAGTACTCGATAAGATACTGCCTGCTTGGCACCCTGATAGGAGAATGGTATCTGCTCCAGACTGTCGCACAGATATCCAATGCCTGCGGTCACTCTTGCATTACAGACCTTTCTCGCCATCCGGCACAGACGGTCCATCTCATCTGTATAAGCGATCAGATCATCCTTCTCCTGCAGCTGTGAGATCATAATAATATCCCCCAGATAGATTACAAAACGGCTGTTCCACCGTTCATCCACCTGCTCCTCTGCATACTTCTTCACTGCCATGGCAAGCAGAAATGGATCTTCCCTCTCTTCCTCCGGCAATGACTGCGTACTGATATGCAAAACTGTCACTACATAGTAAGGAGCTGACAGATTCACCTGATAATCCTTCGCATATTTTCCGATCTGTCTGGCTGCCACACGGCCCTCTAACAATGCCATGTAAAAGCTTTCCTGCAAGACCGGCAGACTTTCCATATAATATTCCCGCAGCTTATCCGTATTCCGCTTCTCATCCCGTTCCCGGTCAAGATCTGCTTTGATCCGCTCAAATACTTCCTTTAATTCACCGGCATTGACAGGCTTGAGCAGATACTCTGCCGCATCCATCTTGATCGCTTCTTTTGCATATTCAAATTCATCAAATCCAGAAAAAATAATGACCCGGATGGTTCTTGATAATTCTTTTAATTTCCGGCAGAGTGTCAGTCCATCCATGTATGGCATCTTGATATCTGTCATGACAATGTCTGGCTGCAGCTCCTCTGCCAGTTCCAGTGCTTCCACCCCGTTGGCCGCGTGTCCAATGATCTTAAGACCCATTGCTTCCCAGTCCAGTTTTTTTACAATAATCTGGATCACGTCCTCTTCATCATCCACCAGAAGTACTGAGTATCTGTTATTTGTGTCCATAAAATCTCCCTTATAACATATGTTCCTGCATATATGAAAATAGCGGCGGGACGCTTATGCGTCCTGCCGCTATCTATTATACTATGTATTTTATTTCTTTGCCACATACTTTCTGATATCCAGAGAGATTGCCACGAAGATAACGATACCGATTGCAATGTACTGTGCATTTGCGTTAACACCCATGTACTGCAGAGCGATCTTCAGAAGCTCGAATACTGCAACACCGACAAATGCGGAGGATACTTTTCCTCGTCCACCGGTAACGGATACACCACCGATAGTACATGCTGCGATTGCCTCCATCTCATAACCATAACCAAGCTGTACGGAAGCACCACCGGATTTTGCACCCAGCATGAATCCTGCAAGACCATACATAGCTGCTGCTTTCATATAGATCAGGATCAGGGTCAGTTTTACCGGAACACCGGCAACCTCTGCTGCCTGTGGGTTTCCACCGATTGCATACATATATTTTCTGATACCTGCCAGAAGTACAATAGCGATGGTATAACCAAGTAATAGCTGCTACAACCAGTGCGATCCATACCAGATAGCTAAGACCAAGGAACTTACCACTACCTACGTTGGTATACTCAGTGGTAAAGCCACCAAGCGGGGTTGCGTTTGTGAACAGCATGTTCAGACCATATACAATCTCCATGGTAGCCAGCGTTGCGATGAACGGCGGTACACTTAAATAAGCAATGAAGAAACCAGTAATGGTTCCGAATACTGCACAGATCAGCATTGCAACCAAAGCTGCCAGGAATACATTCAAAGGCTGCATATCCGGGAAAAATTTTCCGGAATAGTCCATTCTCTGAAGCAGTACACCAGAGATACATCCGCCAAGACCGATCAGACGACCAGCGGAAAGGTCACATCCTGCGGTAATAACGCAGCCTGCGATACCAAGTGCGATTACCAGTCGGAAACTCATGTTGTTTAACAGGTTGTTTAAGTTATTCAAGGTAAAAAAGTTCTGGGTTGTCAGTCCGGCTACAATAACCAGAATGAACATAACAATAATAACACCATTATTGATCAGAAAATCTGTAATCTGTTTCTGCTTTGTCTTTTCCATTCTATTCATCCTCCTTCAGCATCAGAATTGTGTTGCAAACTGCATAACATTTGCCTGAGACATCTCTTCTTTCTCAGTGATCTCACCAGTCAGGCGGCCGTTACACATTACACAGACTCTGTCAGACATACCAAGCAGCTCAGCCATCTCAGAAGAAATCATGATAATTGCTTTTCCCTGTTTTGCCAGGTCATTCATGATCTCATAGATCTCATGCTTTGCTCCTACGTCAATACCACGGGTAGGCTCATCCATGATCAGCACATCCGGGTCATTTGCCAGCCATCTGGATACAATAACTTTCTGCTGGTTACCACCAGACAGGTTTGCAATATGCTCTTTCATGCTGGGAGTCTTGATTCTCAGTTTCTTAATACTATCATCCACAACTGTATTGATCTTCTTGTGGTCAAGCACAAATCCTGCTTTCAAATACTTATTATATACGGAAACACCTACGTTGTCTTTAATAGACAGACATCCGAAGATACCATTTCCACGACGGTCCTCAGTAATCAGACCGATACCTGCGTTCATAGCATCAATGGGGTGCTTAATATTCACTTTCTTTCCATGCATGTAGACCTCACCAGATGCCACACCACGGATTCCAAAAATACCTTCCATCAGCTCGGTTCTCTGAGCTCCGACCAGTCCACCAAATCCAAGGATCTCGCCTTTACGAAGCTTGAAGCTTACGTGCTGGAAAGACTTCGGATGAATGGAACACAGGTCTTTGACTTCAAGAACTACGTCACCGATCTCATTATCTTTGTCAGGATATACATTAGTCAGCTCACGACCAACCATCTTGGCAATGATCTGCTCTGTGGTCATCTCTGCTGCCGGCCAGGTTCCTACATAACCACCGTCTCGCATGACGGTAATGTCATCTGCAATTCTCTTGATCTCATCCATCTTATGGGAGATATAGATCATTGCTACACCCTTACTTCTCAGATCATTCATAATACGGAACAGGGCATCTACTTCTTTGTCAGACAAAGAAGATGTCGGCTCATCGAAGATTACGACTTTCGCCTGATGAGAGACTGCTTTTGCAATCTCAACAGACTGCATCTGTCCGATAGACAGAGAACCCAGCTGAGCCTTCGGATCAAAATCCATACCAACCTCATCCAGCCACATTTTCGTATCTTCATACATTTTCTTATGATCGATCACTTTCAGCGGACCATAATTCTTGGTAGGAAATCTTCCAAGGAAAAGGTTCTCGCCTACGCTTCTAGCCAGAACCGGCTGAAGCTCCTGATGTACCATGGCAATTCCTTTACTCATAGCATCATCCGGATCCTTAATATCAATTTTTTCTCCATCCAGATAGATCTCCCCGGCATCCATCTTATAGATACCAAATAGACATTTCATCAGAGTGGACTTACCCGCACCATTTTCTCCCATCAGCGCATGGACTGTGCCAGGACGAACTGACAACTGTACATTGTCGAGTGCCTTCACGCCGGGAAAGGACTTGCAGATGCCCTTCAACTCCAGTTTATACTCAGCCATTTTGCTCTCCTTCTTCAATCAGCTTAAAAAATGCGGACGTCGTTGTCCAACGCCCGCACCATTTTCAGAATTAATTATTTAACCATATCAAGAACTTCCTGAGCGTTGTCCTGGGTAACTTTTACATAGTCACAACCAATGTAATGCTCATTTCCAGCTCCGGTCAGGTAGTTGATTGCTGCATCAGCTGCACTGTGGGACTGAGAGAAGTGATCGTTGAATACAGTACCGGTCAGGTTTCCAGCGATAACAGCCTCAAGAGCCTCAGACAGAGCGTCAACACCTACCAGGTAGATATCTTTGCCTACAGTACGTCCTGCGGACTGGATTGCCTGCAGAGCACCCATAGCCATTGCATCGTTGTTACAGAACACAACTTCTACATCATTACCATACTGTCCAAGAGCATTAGCAACGATCTGCTGTGCCTGATCCTGCTGCCAGTTACCAACCTGATCTGTCAGGCAGTTAACTTCAAGTCCAGCATCCTCAAGAGCTTTTACAGAGAACTCGGTACGATACTGAGCATCTACGTTCTCCGGATCACCCTCAACCATGATGTAATCAACTTTACCGTTCTTGTTCAGATCGATAGCATCAAGTCCAAGATCAGCAATGATCTCGCCCTGGAAAGTACCGGACTGACGAGCATCGCAACCTACATAGGTAACATCCATGTTCTCATCTGCCCATCTCTGCTCCTCAGTTGCATCCGGCTCACGGTTGATGTATACCAGCGGAATGTTTGCTGCAACTACTTTATCAGTAATGGTTGCTGCGGAAGAAGAGTTAACCGGGTTGACAATCATAACATCAACACCCTCAGTGATGAAGTTATCGATCTGTCCGGACTGGGTAGCCTGGTCATTAGCACCATCTACGATTTTAATGTTCTCAGCTTTGAATCCCTTGCTCTCCAGATAGCTCTGCAGCTCGGTACGGAACAGGGTCATGAAGTTATCAGAGAACTGATAAATACATACACCAACTTTTTTGTCTGCCAGATCACCATCTACTGCCTCAGCTGCTGCATCAGCGGTATCTGCTGCGTCTGTTTTCTCAGCTGCTGCATCCTCAGTAGCTGCCGGTTCGGTGGTTGCTTCTTCCTGTTTGCTGCCGCATCCTGCGACTACAGAAGCTACCATGGTCAGTGCAAGTACAAGACTTACTGCTTTTCTTTTCATTGTTATTCTACCTCCCAAATGAATGTTGTAACTCTCGGTTACTAATGACAATATACCAGTCGAAAGGAGAAAAAAACATAGAAAATTCTTCTGTCTTTCTTAAAAATTCTACTTTTTTATTTGTGCATATTGTATAATTTTACATATTGTTTTTTGTGCGTTTTTGTCTGCATATTCATACCATCATGCTATGGAATCATTCTTTCCACCTGATCCATCCAGATTCTGGAGCATGCATCGCTCGGCATACGCAGATCTCCACGGGGAGATACTGCCACCGTACCTACCTTCGGTCCGTCCGGCAGACAGGAGCGTTTGAACTGCTGGGCAAAGAATCTTCTCATGAAGGTCTTCAGCCACTTTAAGATCACTTCGTTATCGTACTCGCCTTTGAATGCCTGTTTTGCCAGATAGTAGATCTTATCCGGTGCAAAGCCGAAACGCAGCATATAATATAAGTAAAAGTCATGTAATTCGTAAGGTCCTACCAGATCCTCTGTCTTCTGGGAAATGACTCCATTTTCCGGCGGCAGAAGCTCCGGGCTCACCGGTGTATCCAGAATGTCAAGCAGTACTTCTGTCAGCTTCTCATCTCCACAGGTATCCGCATAGTAGCGAACCAGATGGCGCACCAGCGTCTTTGGCACAGATACATTGACACCATACATGGACATGTGATCTCCATTGTAGGTAGCCCAGCCCAATGCCAGTTCGGACATATCACCGGTACCGATGACCATGCCGGAAGTCTGATTGGCAATATCCATGAGGATCTGGGTACGCTCTCTTGCCTGAGAGTTTTCATAGGTCACATCATGTACACTGCTGTCATGCCCGATATCCCGGAAATGAATGTTAACTGCTTCTTTAATATCTACTTCTCTTAAGTTTGCTCCCAGTCGTCTGGTCAGCTCACATGCGTTGTTGTAAGTACGGTCCGTGGTTCCAAAGCATGGCATCGTCACAGCTGTAATGCAGGTTCTGGGCAGGTTCAGACGATCCACAGCTCTTGCTGCCACCAGCAGTGCCAGAGTAGAATCCAAACCTCCGGAGATACCGATCACCACACTGCGGCAATGGGTATGTTCCATACGTTTTTTCAGACCCATGGACTGGATCGCAAGTATTTCCTCACAGCGTTTTTCACGCTCTTCTTTTCTTCCTGGTACGAATGGTGCCTTGTCCACATAACGATCAAATAGCGCATCTGCCGGATCCATCTCATATTCCACTTCGATATAACCATCCGGCGCAGCTGACACATCATAGGTGGTATAATGTCTTCTTTCACCGATCAGACGTTCCATGTCCAGATCTCCGTAGATCGTCTCATTGGTAAATCTCTCAGATTCTGCCAGGACAGAACCATTTTCTGCGATCAGATGATGTCCTCCAAAAACCAGATCCGTAGAAGATTCTCCTTCTCCTGCGCTGGCATAGATATATCCGCATACCAGGCGGCCGGACTGAAGTTTCACCAGATCTCTTCGATAGGAGTCTTTTCCAGTGATTTCATCACTGGCTGACAGATTTACGATCACCGTCGCCCCATGCATGGCATGACGCACACTGGGTGGATTGGGAGTCCACAGATCCTCACAGATCTCCACTGCCACTTTCAGCTCTGGCATACTCCGGCAGGTGAAGAGCTGATTGGTTCCAAATGGCACTGCATCTTCTTCCTGCCAACTTTCATAGCTTAACCCTTCTGGTGCAGCAGTAAAATGACGCGCCTCATAGAACTCACTGTAATTAGGAATATAAGACTTAGGAACCAGTCCCAGAAGCTCTCCATCCGAATAAGCTGCTGCCACATTATAGAGCTTTCCGCGATTCTCCAGGGGAAGTCCTACAAAGAACAGACCATCCATTCCTGCGCTGGCTTCCACGATCTCCATCAGCACTTCTTTTGCTGTCTTCAGCAGGAGCTCCTGACGAAACAGATCGCTGCATGTATAACCAGTGATGCACAGTTCGGGAAATACGATGATACGGGCGCCTTTTTCCCAGGTTTCCTTCATCAGCCGAATAATCTCTGTTCCGTTGTACACCGGATCTGCAACCCGGATCTTCGGCGATACCGCCGCTGTCTTTACGAACCCGTACTCCATGTTATTTACTCCTTTTAATCATGTTTTTCAGATCTTCCACATCAAAAGTATAAGGGGTATTGCAGAAATGACATTTTACCTCAATCGGCTTCCCATCCTGCACCATCTCATTCAAATTCTTTCTTCCTACGCTGATCAACGCCTTTTCCACACGTTCCCGGCTACAGTTGCAGTGGAACTGTGCATCCATCTTGTCATGGATCTCCAGACCGAACTCACCCAGGATCTCTGTGAGCAGCTGCTCCGGTGTAAATCCACGATCCAGGTATGAAGTTACGGAATCAATAGAGTTTAACTTCTGTTCCAGCTTATCTACCACGCCATCCTCCACGAACGGCATAAGCTGAATGATAAATCCGCCTGCCTGACGGACTGTATTGTCTTTGTCCATCAGAACGCCCAGACCTACAGAAGATGGAACCTGCTCAGAATTGGCAAAATAGTAGGTCAGGTCTTCGGCGATCTCACCGGTCTTCAGCTCAGTCTGACCAGAGTAAGGCTCTTTGAGTCCCATGTCTTTGATCACGGTCAGGATTCCCAGATCCAGTGCTCCTCCCACATCCAGCTTCCCTTTGCTGTTTGGCGGCAGCATTACTTCTGGATTCTCCACAAATCCCTTTACGTTTCCTTTTGCATCTGCAGTGACGGTCAGTCCCTGGATCGGGCCGCTGCATTTGATCTGTAAGGTCAACAGATCCTGATCCCCTTTCATCATAGCCCCCATCATGGCTCCTGCACTTAACAGACGGCCAAGGGCTGCTGTTGCAACCGGACTTGTATTATGCCTTGTTCTTGCCTCTTCCACCAGTCCTCTGGATGTGATGGCAAATGCGCGGATCTGATCATCCGCCGCTGTTGCTCTTACAATATAGTCTTTCATATTCTCTCCTGTCTCTCATACTCTATATCACTGTCTGTACCTTGCTTCCTCTGTCCCTTTACTCTGGCTGCCCGGGTCTTCGCAATACCACATACACACGCTCGGAATCAACTTTTGGTTCTTCATGGGTAAATGCATCATAGATATGAAGTAATTCCAGTCCGGACATTTCCGCAAGCTTCCGAATGGTATCTAATGAATATGATTTCTGATAATGAGTCTCCTCGTATTTCCGATAGTGGTCTCCATGCTCTTTGATGAACAGGGTCAGATTATACTCGTTAATATGGCTGTCTTCATCATAATAGTTTTCCCAGATAAAGCTGCTCTCTTCCCGGTTCTCTGCAATGGTCTGCTCTCCCAGGATCTCCTTGTACTTGTACTCTGTATTCAGGTCAAAGATAAATAGTCCTCCATAATCCAGATAATTTCTGGCCGCAGAGGTAAGGATTCCCAGCACTTCCTCTTCTTCCAGAATATAATTCATGGAATCACATACACAGACGATAGCCCGAACCGTTCCATACAATTCAAATTCTCTCATATCCTGACACAGATATAGGATCTCATGTCCGGATTCTTCTCTTTTTCTGGCTGCTTCCTCCAGCATCTCCTCTGACTGATCCACTCCGATCATATCATATCCGGCTTTTGCCAAAAGCTCTGTCAGGCTTCCGGTGCCGCATCCCATGTCCAGTATCAGGCCGTCAGAAACTCCGTATTCCGCCAAAAGACCTG
>OKRR01002347.1_pt1 | contig 13992 bp, 9 predicted proteins | sample 1601211 | NCBI WGS metagenome assembly OKRR01 (sample SAMEA3541525, study PRJEB24748) | human gut metagenome | biome: human gut; feature: human-associated habitat; material: faeces | place: China | collected 2012
TAAATATAAATCCCGAATCAACCAAATGTGCAAAAAGAGCCGTTATCACAAAACGCCTGTCATTATAGACGGACTATAGCACTTTAATTTTTCATGATCAATTCTCTTTTATAATTGGCCTTGAATCTAAATCCCGCTCACCTAACCAGTTAGCTTGCCGAACCGCTGTCACTCTATCCCCCGGAGGACAGCGGTTTTCTTTTTGCTTTGCAATTATCAGACTAAGTGATGCTATTGGGTTTAACCTTAAGATAGATTATCGGTCAGGTTAGTGAGTTTTCAAATCAATATCAAATAAGAATCGGGAAGAAACAAGGCAGTTGGTATCTTAAAACATAAACTCTTTAATGGATTGTATCTAAGTGTTTTATGATGAGTCCTGCTACTCGGGCTGATATAAATAGTATACCATTTTCGGTTAAACATTAAAGGAAAACAAAATGCTCTAAACGATATTTTTACTTGAAAAGTGAACTTCTTTCTGTTGTAAGTCAGTGAATTAGTTCCTGATGTGCTCCCAAAACGGCGGGTGTAAGATGGAAGATCGAAAGGCGAAAAATGGTTCTTCTTCAAATTTGGTGGTAAGTTTTCTTTTACTCATGGAATCTAATTCAGTTTTCGGACGTGTAAGCCCTCTTTTATAGTTGACAAAAAAGGAAGTATCCCGGCTTTCGCCCGAAGAGTCCATCCGTGAGGTGAAGAAGCTAATCTTAGACTAAACCATCTGAAAATCAATATCTTTAAGAAGTAAGATTTCTGTCCTCAAAAGCTTTGTTTTAACACAGAGTTAAAGCTTGTTCTTTGGATGTGAATAAGAAGTTCTTTAAATGCAAAAGACTTGTTATCTGCGCACAAGAACCTGACAACTTGCAAAAGACGTTAACAATGTTAATTGAAGAAAGGTATAAGGATGAAGATACCGGTTCAGGCGGCGTAAACTCACTTCCGAAACCTAAGTTATCTTATTTAGCAGATGTCTGTTTTTTTGTTTGTATTTTTCGGATAACTTATCTGTTACAGACAGAAACCCGCTAAAACTACAGTTTTAGCGGGTTTCTGTCTGTAAAACATTGAAAGTTTGTGCGGATGATAGGACTCGAACCTACACGTCGCGAGACACCAGATCCTAAGTCTGGCGCGGCTACCAATTACGCCACATCCGCTCACTAAATGCTCACTCGTTTGGAGTTTTGCGCTGCAAAGATAGATACTTTTTCCGATTTTACAAATTTATAGGCAATAAAGTTATTCACTGAGGAGTTTACGGGCCATTTCTATCAGCGTATCTTTTCCTCTTAATTCATCTTCTTGCAGCATATCTGCTTTGATGTCCGGTTCAATGCCAAACTCGATGTGATTCATCTCCGCATCAAAATGGGGGCTGGCAGAGAAACGTACGCTCCATCCGTTGGGCAGTTCGGAAGTAAAAGGCATACCCGAACCTCCTCCGGTTTTGTCTCCGATGGTGGTGACATTGGGCAGACAACGCATGTGGTTGACAAAGTCATTGGTCGCACTGAAAGAGCGGCGATTGGTTAACACTACTACCTTTTTTTGCCAGCGTACTCCGTTGGCAGGCTCCAGATAGATGGCATAAGGCTTGGAGAAGTCGTTGTGTCCGGTGCCTGTCTTATGGGAGATGTATCCCGTCAATATCTTTTCATTGGTGAAACGGGAAGCGATACGGGCGGAGTTGGTTGCATTTCCGCCGCCATTGTCGCGCACGTCGATAATCAGTCCGTTACATACCGACAGATAGGAGAACACTTCGTCCAGATTACCGTTACCGACCGGGTCGGCGAAACTTTCGTACCGTATGTAGCCGATATTATCTTTCAGTATCTTGTATTTAAGGCCTGCTGCCGTGCGATAATCCGTACTGGCGCGTCCCAGATAGGAATCTTCCAGCAGGTCTGCACGGAAGTTGCGGGGATAGTCCTGATACCAGGCGTCGTAATAAGACACGTTGTGAGCCGAGGCCAGATTGACATGTCCGTCCTGTAGTTCGTAGAGCATTTCGCTCAATACTTCAAATAGTCCTTCGCTGCCCATATTCGGGGTGATAAGCTTTTGATACCGGGTGTGAATCTCGTCCCAGTCTATCTGTTTATAGTCGAGAAAACAGTATTGCTCGTCGATGATTTTCCACAACTGCTCGAAATTTCCCTGTGGATTATTGACAAACTCCTCTTCCCGAATGCAGGAAGAGAGAAGCCCCAGGCAGAAAATCAGGCAGAAACCCTGTTGCAGTATTCTATAAATGATCGGATTCTTCATGGCGCTTTTCTGTTAATAGGCTCTGACAGCCGGTGGCAGGGGAGTGCCGTTCTTGTTGCGGATGCGGAACAGGTCGTGTACAAATCCCACCATGAATACTTGCGAATACGTGTGTGTCTTAATTCCGTTCAGTTTGGATTGCTGAAGATCGCACAAATAGCTGAGGCGCATTTTGGTATATCTGATCGGGAAGTCGACCGATAGCATCTGCCGCAATGCGGGCTGATTGTGCAGGGAGGTGAAGCGGACCACTCCGCTGGCATGTCCGAGTGTGAATATCTCATAATAGGACTGCCCGTAGTGGGGGGAGAACATGACCCCTATTACCGGCAGATTGACCTGATAGCGCAAAGCCAGCGGATAATTTTTTATCTTGGTATGCCAGATGGCCATTCCCGAAGCGTCGAGGTTGATGTAGGCGCGTGCCGAGGCCGGATTGTTCGTATTACGTAAGTTGTAGACAAAACCGCCGTTGAAGTCTCCCATTCCTCCGGCAAGCAACTTAAAGTTGTCTGTAATGCGGAACTGATAATGCAATCCGTAGTTCCAGTTCACCAGTCCGGCAAAGGTGTTGTTGTTATCTACCCGGTTGTGAGTGTATGCCAGGTTTGCCTGAAAAAAGTTCTGAACCGAGACATTGCCGTCACCCAGAGTTGTCATACGCATGGTCTCACGGCTGATGCGGAACTCGATTCCCTTGTATTCCTGCGGAGAAAGGTAGGTGTCGAATACATTGGTGTATCCCACACCATACATGGTGGCGCGTGTCACATAGCGGGTAGCCTGAAGTGAGTCTGTGCCGTTGCCATTTCCGTTCCCCCCGAAAGAGGGGAGAGCGGTTGCTATCATCAGTAATAGCAGTATGCTTGTTTTTACTTTCATACGCAGTTTTATCTTGGACTTGTGCTAAAACAGTTTCATCTGTCCGGTCATTTCGTCGAGTATGTCGTTTTCTGTTTTATCACTGTCCGGGTCCAGATTTTCCGGCTCTTCCCCGGTGTCATCTTCTTCGTTGTTTTGTGGCGGATCGGGGAAGCGGGTTGGCTCCAGTTCATTGATGGTTTCTACCGTATAAGTCGTGAGGCGTTTCCCTTTCGCTTTAAAACCTTTGACGGCAATGAACTCTTCGGCGTCGACGACAACAGGGTCACGGAAACTGTCATGGCCTCCGAAGATGATTTCCAATCTTGGATAATACTCGTCTGTCATCAGGATCAAGCGATTGTGTTTGTTCTCGCCCAGGTAATTCTGTTTGCGTGTAGTGGCTTCAAAGCAGAAACGTTTCAGGTACGGATAATTCTGCTGGTCGGCATCGTAAAGGGCAACTGTCCATATCTTATTGGGATCGAACTTCTCGACGATGCTTACATTGTCTTCGTAGTGATTGCTCAGGTCGAAGTTCGAAGTATAAAATTCTCCGGTATTCAGTACAACCAGAATGTTGTCGTCGCTCTGGAATTCACCCAGATATTCGCCTCGTCCGTCGTAGTTGAGGCGGAGCACGTCACGGTCAAACCATACTTTACGTCCGCCCAGTGTGGAACCACCCCGTTGTTTCAAAACAATTTTGTGTACCGGCAGGCGTGTCAGGATGACGCCCTGGCTTTGCCGGCTACGAATGGTCACTTCACTAAAGTCACGTTCGAAGATGATGCGTCGTACACGCGGATTCGGTTTCAAGGTGACTTTGATAATTTCCGCTTCCCCATTGGGGTTGGCGCTGAAGTAGGAAATGCGTGAATCGGGCTTGCCTTGGGTCACGTCGTATTCACGGTCACGCACGATGGAAGTGACTGCAAACCGTTTGATGTAATGTGTTCCCTCTGCGCCGTCACGGTAGGCTACGTTGTAGATGGTACGTTTGTCATTCTTCTTAAAGACATTGACGTAAATCACGTTTTTGCCCACAAACTTCTTGTCAGCTACCGGAGTCACCATGTAACGTCCGTCGCGATAGAATATAATCACATCGTCGATATCCGAACAGCATGCCACGAATTCGTCCTTCTTTAAGGACGTTCCGATGAAGCCTTCTTCACGGTTGATATAGAGTTTTTCGTTGGCTTCCACTACCTTAGCGGCTTCGATGGTGTCGAAGTTGCGCAACTCTGTGCGACGAGGGAAGTTTTTGCCATATTTCTCTTTCAGCATCCGGTACCATTGGATGGTATATTCCACGATATTGGCCAAGTGGTTGTTAATCTCGGCAATATCTTCGTTCATGCGGGCAATCGCCTCTTCGGCCTTGTCGGAGTTGAACTTCAGGATACGCCCCATCTTGATCTCCATCAGGCGGAGGATATCGTCCTTTGTCACTTCGCGTATGAATTGTGAATAGAAAGGAGTCAACCGTCGGTCGATATGTTCACAGGCGGCATCCATGTCTTTGGATTGTTCGAACTCTTTATCTTTATAAATACGTTCTTCGATGAATATCTTTTCAAGTGAGGCGAAATGCAGGTTTTCCTGTAGTTCGTCTTTCTTGATTTCCAGTTCCTGGCGGAGCAGGGACAATGTATTGTCGGCCGACTTTCTCAACACATGGCTGATGGTGAGGAAGTGCGGTTTCTGGTCGTCAATGACGCAGCAGTTGGGCGAGATGCTCACTTCGCAGTCCGTAAATGCATAAAGGGCATCGATTGTCTTATCGGACGAGGTGCCCGGTGCCAGGTGGACCAGAATCTCGACGTTGGCCGCCGTATTGTCGTCTACCTTGCGTATTTTTATCTTTCCTTTATCAACAGCTTTCAGGATGGAGTCGATGACCGAAGTCGTGGTTCTGCCATAAGGGATTTCGGTGATAGCCAGCGTCTTGTTGTCTACTTTATTGATCTTAGACCGTATCTTGACTGCTCCACCGCGTTCGCCGTCGTTGTATTTCGATACGTCGATAGAACCTCCGGTCTGGAAGTCGGGATATAGTTTGAATTCCTCGTTACGCAGATAGCTGATGGATGCGTCGCACAGTTCGTTGAAGTTGTGTGGCAGTATCTTGGATGAAAGTCCTACGGCGATACCCTCTACACCTTGCGCCAGCAAAAGCGGGAACTTTACCGGTAAGGTAATAGGCTCCTTGTTGCGTCCGTCGTACGACAACTTCCATTCGGTGGTTTTGGGGTTGAATACTACATCGAGTGCAAACTTCGACAAGCGTGCTTCAATATAACGAGGAGCAGCAGCACCGTCACCGGTAAGGATATTACCCCAGTTTCCCTGGCAGTCAACCAACAGGTCTTTCTGCCCCAGCTGTACCAATGCGTCACCGATGGATGCATCGCCATGAGGGTGAAACTGCATGGTATGTCCTACGATGTTGGCCACCTTATTGTACCGCCCGTCGTCCATGCGTTTCATGGAGTGCAGGATGCGGCGTTGCACCGGTTTCAGTCCGTCATTGATGTGGGGCACGGCTCGCTCGAGGATAACGTATGAAGCATAGTCCAGAAACCAATTCTGGTACATTCCTGTAAGTTGATGTTTAATGCTTTCGTTATGTGAGTCCGCCGGCTTATAGTCAGAATGTCCTTCCGTAATCTCGTTGTTCTCTTCGCTCATAAAATCAAATTTCCCTCTGGTTTTAACAACAAATTATCTTTTTTACACCATTATTGGGTGATGTGCAGGCAAAAATACGAATTTAATTGAAAAAAATCATTTACTTTGCAGATTATTTCTGAGTCTGGCTTACAGGCAGATGTACGAAATGTAAATTGTAAATGATTAAATTGTAAATAAGACGATGGCACAAGAAGATGTTTTTAAGAAGTTAGTATCACATTGCAAAGAATACGGTTTTGTGTTCCCCTCAAGCGATATCTACGACGGACTGGGCGCGGTGTATGACTACGGACAGATGGGTGTTGAACTGAAAAACAATATTAAAAAATACTGGTGGGACAGCATGGTGTTGCTGCACGAAAACATTGTCGGCATTGACTCTGCAATCTTTATGCACCCTACCATCTGGAAGGCTTCCGGACATGTGGATGCATTTAACGATCCGTTGATTGATAATAAAGACTCTAAAAAACGCTACCGTGCCGATGTGCTGATTGAAGATCAATTGGCTAAGTACGATGATAAGATTAATAAAGAGGTGGCCAAAGCTGCCAAAAGATTTGGTGAAGCTTTCGACGAAGCTCAGTTCCGCAGCACCAATGGGCGTGTTCTTGAGCATCAGGCAAAGCGTGATGCATTGCACGAACGTTTCGCAAAAGCGCTGAACGATAACAATCTGGAAGAGCTCCGTCAGATCATTGTTGACGAAGAAATAGCTTGCCCGATTTCCGGTACTAAGAACTGGACAGAAGTTCGTCAGTTCAATCTGATGTTCTCTACCGATATGGGTTCTACTGCCGATGGTTCGATGAAGATCTATCTTCGTCCGGAGACGGCACAGGGTATCTTTGTCAATTATCTGAACGTACAGAAGACCGGCCGCATGAAAGTTCCTTTCGGTATCGCTCAGATCGGTAAAGCTTTCCGTAACGAGATTGTAGCCCGTCAGTTCATCTTCCGTATGCGTGAGTTCGAACAGATGGAGATGCAGTTCTTTGTTCGTCCGGGCAGCGAATTGGAATATTTCAAGAAATGGAAAGAAATTCGTTTGAAGTGGCACAAGGCACTGGGCTTTGGTGACGATCATTATCGTTTCCACGATCACGATAAATTGGCTCACTATGCAAACGCCGCTACCGACATTGAGTTCTTGATGCCATTTGGTTTCAAAGAAGTAGAAGGTATTCACTCCCGTACGAATTTCGACCTTTCTCAGCACGAAAAATTCTCGGGAAAGAGCATTAAGTATTTCGATCCGGAACTGAACGAATCGTATACTCCGTACGTAATTGAAACGTCGATCGGTGTTGACCGTATGTTCCTCAGTATTATGTCGGCTGCTTATTGTGAAGAACAATTGGAAAATGGTGAAAGCCGTGTTGTATTGAAATTGCCTGCTGCATTGGCACCGGTGAAACTGGCTGTAATGCCGTTGGTAAAGAAAGACGGACTACCTGAAAAGGCCCGTGAGATCATTGACAATCTTAAGTTCCACTTCCATTGCCAGTATGATGAAAAAGACAGTATCGGTAAACGTTACCGTCGTCAGGACGCCATCGGTACTCCGTACTGTGTGACTGTTGACCATCAGACATTGGAAGACAACTGTGTGACACTACGTAACCGCGACACTATGGAGCAGGAACGTGTGGCAATCTCTGAATTGAATAATATCATTGCCGACCGGGTAAGTATTACCTCGTTGTTGAAAACAATCCAATAACCCTTTAGCGAATGAACAAAAAAATCTATTTATTGCCGTTGCTGTTACTGGCTCTTATCTTTGTTTCCTGTGAGGAGACGAAAGAAGCTACGAAGTTTGATAACTGGCGGGCACGTAACGAAGGATATATCGATTCTTTGAAGACGGTATTTGATGAAAAAACCGATCCGGAACTGAAAGCTTTTGCGCCGGGAATAAATCCGAAGTTACGAATCTATTATAAAGATAAAACACCTGCTGACAGAGAATTAGGTGATCAACCATTCTATACGGATTCAGTTGAGGTATTCTATCGGGGATACTATATCTTTGGAGAATCTTTTGATGGTAATTTTACCGGTAGTCAACCAAATCCTGATTTTGATGTACCTTTGAAATGTTATGTAGATCCATTTAAGAGTACCACACAAACTTCAGCTTATATATCTGTCATTAGTGGTTGGGGGGAGACTCTGCAACGAATGAAAGTAGGTCAGCACTGGACTATATACTTACCTTATGAAATGGGGTATGGTACAAAGGACCAAGATAAAATCCCGGGATATTCTACCTTGATTTTTGATATACAATTACAGCGAATTGTGCATGAATAGGCTTGCTAATTTGTTTTAAATGAATACAGGCTACGAAGATAAAACTATTTTCGTAGCCTGTATTTGTTTTACTTTGATATTCCTGTTTTGATTTCTGTTGAAATGGATCTCATTAAATATATAAACTCAGCTGTAGCTTATAAATAAGCTACTTAAATTTATTGACACCCTTTGTTTTGAACAAGAATCATTAAGTGTTTTGTGAGAGTGAAATGTTGATCTATCTTTTTACGAACATAACAAACAGATATCACTAATTTGTCAATCGGGTGGATTATTTAAAGGTATGGTACTGTCCATGTAATATTGTGTGTGTTGATAAGAGTCTTGTTCCCAGTAGTTTATAAGCTAAAACTTATGTAGATTTGTCCATGGCATGTTTGGACTTATTTCAATAAATCAACTTATCTTTGTTAAACTATAATCTAAGAGAGTAAATGGAAAGGTTGAGAATAAAATTAAAAAGAATGGGTTTGATTATTATAGGAGCCCTTTTTATACTTCTTATAAGTTCTTGTCTTGAAATAGAGAAGCCATCTAAAAATGGTGAAATCGTAGCTGAAGTTGGGCAAGAGAAAATATATGAGAATGAGCTAAATATGATCATTAAACAGGAATTGTTTGATGAACTAAATCGAATATATGATATAAAGAAGAAGGCTTTGTCGCAATTGATTGATATTAAATTATTGCAAAAGGAGGCAAATAAATTAAATATGTCTTATCAGCAATATATTGATTCTTATTATGAAATGAAAGTTGTACAATATGGTAAAGATTCGCTTTTTAAAAAATATCGGGTAGCTTCTTATTTTCATTTGCATAATAAAAAAATGTATCAGGTAGAGATGAATTCCTCAGATGGTAAATATTCTAAAGATTATTATTTAAGAGGTGCTATAATTGACCATTTGCTGGATTCATTAAAGAAAGTGAATAATATAAGACAATATATATACCCTCCTAAAAGTCCTCTAATACGATTGGATGGTTTATGTACATATTATCGTGGTAATTTGAGTTCGCATGTGACTGTTATTACAATATCTGATTTTGACTGTGAGGCATGTATAGCAGCACATTCATTATACGATTCAATTTATGTAAATTATAAAGATAAAGTTCGATTTGGATATATTCATTATTCTGCGGTACCAACTTTGGCGCAGATAGCTAGTAATGCAGCAAATAATCAGGGTCAGTTTTGGGCTTTTCACGATTCCTTATATAATAATAAAGGATATATTGATTCTGCTACAATTTATAGGATAGCGAATAATATACATCTTAATATCTCTAAATTTAATAATGATATAGTATCAGGCCATGGCATGAGGCAAATTGATGATACAATGAAACAGTTAGTTCTTGCTGGGGTATATGCAACTCCAACAATTATAATTAACGGACGTTTGATCGTGGATTCCCATTCTAAAGATGAGATAACTTATCTTATTGATAAGGAATTGAATAGATAATTTATTCTATTATAATTTTAAAAAAAAAGTATTATGAAGAAGCTGTTATTGTTTTTATGTGTATTAAATGGACTGATGTCTTGTTCTACTAGTGAAGATTTGCTGCCTGATCAATCAAGTGAGTTAGCAAATATAGTTAATTCCTATGAGATGGCTTTAAAAGGTTATTCACTTGATGAGATGAGAAGTGAAAAAGATGAAGATACCCCAAGTGATGGTATTGAGACTGTTGCTGAACCATGGCTGATAAAAGCACTGCAAGATTCTTTAGCCAAAGAGGTGTATAATTACAGTAAGACCTGCACAGGAACGAGGGCAACTGGTACATCGGCGCCCAAAGTCGGAGTATTTAAAATGACAAGTTGCGGAAGTTATCCTGAATTCTCATTTGATATGGATTGTGAAGACGGAGGTCATTCTAGTATTACAGGTAATGTAGGGGCTACAAAACTGGATAAACATCGTAATTTGAATTTCTTTTTTTGTTTAGTTGAGCCGGGTAACTATGGTGGAGGTACTTTACTTTTATATGATTATAAATACGATCCAAGTGAAGGGGATGTTGATATAGTGAAAAGATTTCATGATACTGAAGATGGAAAAAGTGCCAATAAAATAACAAATAATGGTGGATTAACTTCGACAGGACTAACTCAAATAGGTTATAATGTTACCTTATATTGGAGATTCAGTGACCGTCCTAGAAGGAATCCATATATTTCATATGGGGTAATTAGAAATGATAATACTCCACTTCCGCTTCCTATGCCTGGTGCAAGTATATTTGTTGATGATGAAGACAAAAAAAATGCAAATGAAGCTATATTATGGTCTTATAGGGTGAAGCCGAATCACCCGGGACTTCCTCCGATAGTTACTACTTCTACCCGCAAATTGAATACTGGAGAAACATTCAGAGGAATTACTGCAGATAAGAATACCACTTATCGATTGACTACTTATTGATTTTATATATGTATTTTTTTCCTTATATTTTGTGTTTTATTGAAGTAAAATGCAAAATGTAAGGATTCTTTTTTATAAAGTATATATTAATTATGGAATATATCAATGATCTAATTAGGCGGAAAGATCGCCTTTTACCGGAAGACGAAGCTATGATATTGCTTGAGAATGGGGAATGCGGGGTACTTTCCATGGTCTCACCCGAAGAAGATGTTTCATAACTCACCACAGAATTACACAGATTTGCACAAAACGATTTTTAATCTGCTGACAACCAATAATATTTATCTGTGTAAATCCCGTGTAATATGTGGTGAATACGAGTATTGACACATCCCCCTTTGATTTTCCGGATTGCCTGTTCTTTCCATAAAAGTCCGATATTTAGCCTCTTGTGGCGTGGTATACAGATGCTTGCTCAATTCTTCATGTATCAATTAAGGTATTGGGAATTGTAGCGTTAGGTTGGCGGAAGGAAGAGGAAGTGCTTTAAACCGATGGAAGGGAGTATAATGACCCTTTCATCGGTTTTTGTGAACGTTCTTGTTCCGTTCAACTGTCAGGCGGTGGGATCATCTACGATATCATCGTCCCCTTCTCCGGCAGCGGCATCTTTGCCACCTTACTCTACCCAGAAGATATTGTCACTGAAGAGGGTGCAGGGCATTGTGGCGCTGCCTTCTTTGCGATGGGCTTCGGAGATAAAATGCACACGTACGCTATTCCTCCTAAATCGCTATTTCCTAAAAGAGATCTGTTAAATCCGACATAATCAGGGTCCTGATAGACGATACCATGCGGGGAAAGATATGCTGGAAAGTCAACTTCGAATAAGCCAAAGCCTTTTTCTGCCAGTTCTTTTTCTTTTGCGTAAACAGTATGAAACCTTCTGATAAAACATAAAATATGAAAAGTATTTCATAAATACAATCTTTACAATTGGGATTCAATCTTTTTCTTAAACATCTCTCTATTCCCACTTTGATCAGATCGCCAATCAACCTCACTGAACATCCAGATATCATTAATCTCTGCCAAGTGAATCAGTTCATCCAGAATTTTTCTACGTTTTTCTACCGTACCGTATTTCAGCCGTAACTGTACGTACATCAATGGCATCCGGTCCTTTTGTACCCGGGCCAATAACAGTGAGTCATGCGCTACACTCTGTTCAGCCAGATCGAACAATTTATTATATTGATTGATACAAACTTCTGAAAGATAACCATTCCGATGGGCTTCAGGCTCTCCATCCATAGAAAGTCGGAGTTTCGACTTCTTCAGTTCACTTTCCATCAACGAAATATATTGTTTGATATACTTCCCTGAAATACCATAATATCCCTGTATAAAATCATCCATCACCTTTTCTACGTCACAATCCGGATTCCAAAGTAATTTACTGAGCAAATAGCCTCTAAGTTCCGCAAATTCTCCTCCTTTTTCTCGGTTCCCTTGGCAAAATATACCTGTAGCATGGTTTTTTGTATAAAACTGGATGTTGCTTTGCATCACATCAAAGTTAGGAAAAGGAGACACTAAGTTCTGAAACTGAATCACGTAATCCCAGACAATAATATCCTTGCATATTTTTCCCCACGACTCCATATCTTTTCTGAAAGAGGTATGAAGGGGAGAAGTACCGATAGGTTCGTTTATCCCGTCACGAGCCGTTTCTATAGCACACAGCTGTATGGCCACGTTGGATGCAGGCTTCGTATATTTCGGTGCTTTACGCGAATAAATATAAGCCAACGTCGCGATCTTTTTATCGGGGAAATGTGCAGCCACTTTATTTACATAATTCAGAATAGACCCACTGGGACTACCGTCATATTTGTCTAAAGCCATACAATGACTGCATGTGCAATTTCCATTTCCATCCATTTGGCTCACGCTCCAATAGTAAGCCAATGAATCGGCCCACAATGGCAATCCGGTCATAGGTTTTACCATATCTTTTTTTAATTGTTCTACGGACAACGACAGCACATCTGGATTTGTCAGGCAAAGTTGTGTTCCCCCTTCCGGACCTGCAGGTGGAATTCTCTTTCCATTTATTTCCGAGAAATATTCGGGATGTGATTTATATAAAGACGGAGGAACCATCGTGTAAAGTGAGTGACACCAGTATCCCCATCCGGCATTAGCTCCTCCTTTGACTGCAAAACGATTGGGTTGCACCTGCCCCTGCTTTAGCGCATTACCATTTAACTTCAACACCCCTGCCAAATACGAATCAAACAAATCATAATAATATACTTCCCTCCATTTGACGGGCGGCGTATAAGCCAGTTTACCGCTCTGAAGGGTAACCGATCCTTTGAAAGGGATGTAAAAAGCATCAGAAGCGTACCATCTGCAATTCAGATATTCTTCTAAAAAAGAATAAACGCCATACAAGACACCACGCGCATTTCCTCCTGAAATAGAGAACAAGTTGTCTTTTATTTCAATAATGTAACCATCCTCTCCGGGTTGCTCTCCGGAAGAGAACGAATCAGGTAGGATAGCCGACGTTTTTGTTCCAAAAATCAATTGATTGGCCTTGCATACATCGTTTCTTTTGAATACACACATTGCTCCGGTCGTCCGATGCAAGTAATCCTCTAGCTCTTTAGCAGCATAGTCTACCACCCGAGAAGTATTAAGTGACGTATAAATTATATAGGTGTTTTTTTTCTGAATAGTCACTTTCGAAAAGCAACAGTAAAAACCGTTGAAGGTCATTAAAATCATCAATAAGATATGTCTCATAATCATGCGTTTAATTATTTTAGAAGGTGTGACTGTGGAAACCTTTACCAAGACACACCTTTCTTTGTTAGTACAATGTAGAGCCTCCATAGTCCCGCATTGCATCGCGTATCCCTACTTAATCATTTTACATATAACTGTCCATTCTTTTTGAGTCTTTCCGTCCGCTGCTGTCACGACGTATTTACATTCGTTCGAGAAGTTTCCGAATTTCCCCAGTATCGGTGCATTGCCAATCGGACTTATAGTAGCAGCAGTCGAAATTGTGGCCATTCCTACTATGTTGTCCAAGCTCACCTGAGCACGTATGCTTTCAGTAAACATACTCGGATTACCTGCTTCGGGAACTGTGATGGTACAATAGATGACATCGCCTTCTATTTTACAATCTGTGGCCAAACTCACCACTCCTAATTGAGTGTTATTAGGATTCGTCTCATTCAACGGGCGCTCCCAACGATATTCAAATTGAAAATTTTTAAGATCGGTATCGTCAAAAGATTCTAATTCATCCAATCCGCCGGTCAAACAAGAGGAGTTTAAAACAATCATCAGCAATACGCTTATGATTTGTGCCATTTGTCTAATATATGTTTTCATATTATTTACCATTGTGGATTTTGATTAATATTGGGGTTAG
>OKRR01002368.1_pt1 | contig 13929 bp, 10 predicted proteins | sample 1601211 | NCBI WGS metagenome assembly OKRR01 (sample SAMEA3541525, study PRJEB24748) | human gut metagenome | biome: human gut; feature: human-associated habitat; material: faeces | place: China | collected 2012
TGTTTGAAACGTTTTCATAAGTTAAATTATTCATAGAAACTAAGCAAAGATAGGGCGTTCTGCGCTTTGGCTTCGCACAGGCGGGGTTCAACCGCATCTGTGCAGAAGTACTGGCGGGCAATGCGGCCTCTGTGCGCGTGCTGGAAAAATGCGGATTCCGCCGGGAGGGCATACTGCGCCGACGCTACCGGAAAGACGGGTGCTTTGCGGACGCCTGGCTGTACGCCGTCCTTTCGTCGGAATTCTCCGACCAAAGCAAATGAAAACAACAAAAAGGCCTCCGTCGGAGGAGAAGGCCTCATAAAGAAGTTAAGGGCAAGACAGACCGCAATGGTTTGCCTTGTCCTTTTTTATTGTGTAACCCACTATGACACTTTCGGGGAAAATGCCAGCGGGGAGAACGATAAAGCTGTTATCTATCCCAATTTGTTCTTTTCGCCCCAGATGCACAGCTGGTCCAGAACGGCCATCAGGGATTTTCCTCGGTCGCTGAGGCTGTATTCTACCTTTGGTGGAATTTGCGGATACTCTCTTCTTATAATCAGCCGGTCTGATTCTAACTCTTTTAGGTTTGTACTGAGAGTTTTATCAGATATGTTTTTCAAATACCGTTTCAGTTCATTGAACCGCACGACTTCATACTCCATAAGGCAGTACAGAATGACCATTTTATATTTGCCGGATATGAGAGACAGCGTATAACTGAATCCGGTATCCTCAAAATTCGCGTTCTCAATAAAATTCTTTATCATCGTACACTATCCTTTTAAGTAGTACCTATCCAAAATGACAGTACTTGAATTGTTGACAACAAACACTATAATTATATATAGGATAGCTGATCCTGTCAATTCTAACGATGAAGTGAGGTAATGATGATGCGGACAAAGCTAAGCATCACAGAGGGCATTTTCCCGATGCCTGTTCTGATGGTCGCCACCTACAATGAAGATGGCAGCGTTAACGTGATGAACGCCGCTTGGGGCACCATGCAGGAGCGGGAAACCGTGGTTCTCAATTTAACCGAAACCCATAAGACTGTGAAAAATATTAAGGCACGCGGCGCCTTTACTGTCAGTATAGCCGATGCCGCTCACGTGATAGAAGCGGATTATTTCGGCGTGGAATCCGGGAACAGGACTGCCGACAAGTTTACCCGCAGCGGCCTTACCGTCAGCAAAGCCCAAATGGTAGACGCCCCTGTTATCAACGAGTTCCCACTTTGTCTCGAATGTGAATTTGTTGAATATCAGGATGGCAAATATGGCTGTGGAGTGATTGGAAAGGTCGTCAATGTCACTGCGGATGAAAGCGTTATGGAAAACGGCAAGCTTAATATGTCGTTGGTAAACGCCATCGCCTTTGATCCGTACACTCATGGGTATTACAAGGTGACGGAGCGTGTTGGTGAAGCATTCAAAGATGGTCTGAAGCTGAAAAAATAAAGTTAACGCCCGCTGGAAAGCAAACACTTTTCAGCGGGCGCTAATTTCCTTATGGGAGTTCTTCCGACAGCGGAAGCCTTTTTGTTCTATATTCTTCGCACACAGCACGGCAAAGGCGGCGCGCCCGGCCTATCCCCCCTGCTTTTGCCTGGCACGCGCGGCATAACGGCCGGGCGGCATGCCGTATTTGCGCCGGAACATGCGCGAAAAGGAAAACACATCCGGATATCCCGCCTGACGCGCCGCTTCTTCCTGAGACATGCCGTGCTCCGTCATGAACTGCGCCGCTTTTGCCAGACGGCAGGACACGATGTACTCTTGCGGAGAAAGGCCCGTCTGCTGCCGGAAGAGCCTGCAAAAATAACTGCGGTTCAGGCCCAGCCCCGCGGCGATATCCTGTACCCGCATAGGCTGGGAATAATTCGATTTGATGTAGTTCACAGCCTGTCCCACATAGTTGCCGCCGTGCCCCTGCGCCGGGCCGCGGGCCGCGTCCAGCTCCGCAAACAGCTCATAGAGCTGCGCGCAGATGCGCCACTCCTTTGCAGGCATATCTCCGCAGCCTGCAATGCGCGAAAAATTTTGCAGCGCGCCGGGCAGGCGCAGCACGTCCTGCTCCAGCAGCGCCGCAAAGGGCGGCGCGCAGTCAAATCCGGCCCACATGTATTCCCACGGGTCGCGCATATCCGCTTCGTAATATGTCACCTCGCCGGGGCGTATCACGAATATTTCGCCCGCCTGCAGTGTGTACTCCCGTTTCCCGCGGCGGAATATTCCCTTCCCGCGCACAACATAATGCAAAAGAAAGTATTCCCGCACCGCCGGGCCGAAGGAATGCCCCGGCGCACACGCCTCCACTCCGCATATCCTCGGATTGATGTCTGCCATGTGCAGATTGTCCAGAAGCGTATCCTTCATTTCTCCCGCCGCCCTTCCATCAGTCACATTATGCCAAAAATGCAGCGCAGTTTGCAATACCCTTTCCCGTATTTTTTTGCTAGACTGTGTGTAAGGAGGCGGTACAATGATAAAGATCACATTTATGGGCGCAGGCAGCACGGTCTTTCTGCGCAACGTTTTGGGAGACTGCATCTACACGGATGCGCTCAAGGGCATGGAGATCGCCCTGTATGACATCGACGGCCAGCGTCTGGAACAGAGCGCAGCCATTCTGGAGGCCATCAACAAGGGCAACGGCTGCCCTGCTTCGATCCGCTCTTATCTGGGCGCAGAGAACCGCCGGAAAGCGCTTTCCGGAGCGGATTTCGTCATCAACGCAATCCAGGTGGGCGGCTACGATCCCTGCACCATCACAGATTTCGAGATCCCTAAAAAATACGGCCTGCGCCAGACCATCGGCGATACGCTTGGCATCGGCGGCATCATGCGTGCACTGCGCACCATCCCCGTGCTGGAGGATTTCGCCCGTGATATGGAGGCGGTATGCCCCAACGCATGGTTTCTGAACTATACCAACCCCATGTCCATGCTCACGGGATATATGCTGCGTTATACAGGTGTGAAAACGCTGGGCCTGTGTCACAGCGTACAGACGTGCAGCAAAACTCTGATGGACGCCATCGGCATGAGCGACCGTCTGGAGGGACGCCGGGAGCTGATCGCCGGCATCAATCACATGGGCTGGCTGCTGGACATCCGCGACCGGGACGGCAACGATCTGTACCCTGAGATCCGCCGGCGTGCAAAGGAGAAAAACGCCTCCGAGAAGCACCATGATATGGTCCGCTTCGATTACATTGAAAAACTGGGTTATTACTGTACGGAGTCCAGCGAACACAACGCCGAATACAACCCATTTTATATCAAGGCGCGTTATCCGGAGCTGATCGACCGCTTCAACATCCCACTGGACGAGTATCCCCGCCGCTGCATCCGGCAGATTGCCGAGTGGGATAAGGAATACGCGGACCTCAGCAGCAAGGGCGTGCTGCCCCACGAGCGTTCAAAGGAATACGCATCACGCATTATCGAGGCTATGGTTACGGGCCGCCCCTATAAGCTGGGCGGCAACGTGCTCAACACAGGCGGGCTGATTGAAAATCTTCCCCGTGAGGCCTGCGTGGAAGTGCCCTGTCTGGTGGACGGCGCCGGCGTAGCCCCGTGTTATGTGGGCAGGCTGCCCGTACAGCTCGCGGCCATGAACCAGACGCACGTCAATGTACATCTGCTCACCATTGAGGCCGCCGCGACGAAAAAGCGCGAGCACATCTATCATGCCGCCATGCTGGAGCCGCACACCGCCGCCGAGCTCTCCCTGGACGACATCATCCGCTTGGTCGATGACCTGATCGAGGCTCACGGCAGCTGGCTGCCGCAATACCGGTAACGCCGTCTGCTGTCCCGGCGAAGCCCCCCGGCAAAGTCTGGGGGCATATCCGGGCAAAGCCCTATATTGCCAGCATACGCGCCAGATGGCGCAGGCAGGGTCCGCCGGCCACGGAAATTTTACTGCCGGCGGCCCGCAAGCGGGCTTATTTCAGCATCGTCGGCAGCTCTCCTGCTCTGCCTTTCTTCATCTGATGTTCGACGCGCTCCACGATTTTTATCGCATTCTTTCCTGCTGTGTTTGCGTAATATCCTCTGCGCCAGAATTCCCGCCTTTTTTTCTCCGCAAAAGGCTTTCCTGCGATATTTTGACGCAACCGTAATATGATATTTGCAATTTCATCCTGTATCCGATAAATTATTCATCTGAACGGCCCGCCCTGTTTTTTCGTTTGTGCCGTTGGCCGGCCGCACTTCCCTATCCTGTCACAGGGATTTTTCATCGTCGGCATTATCCTTCTTTTGTACCGCTCGCCCAGCGAGTGGTTTTCTGCATGCAAAAAGGGAGGGGCTTAGGCCCCTCCCCTTTTTTATTTTCTCCCTTATTCCGCCGCCGGCAGCTCCCGCGTAGCCACGACGTCCACGCCCGTGCCGCACACGTCCGCCAGCACCACGTCTCCGCAACGCACAGGCGCGTGCAGGCATACGCCGTCCAGCGCGTCCATCACGGCAAACATTTTCTCCTTGGGCACGCTGCCCGCGGTTTTCACCGGGCAGCGGCAGATATCCGCGCCTTCCACACGCACGGTGCTCGTCACCACACGCACCGGGTGCGTCAGCTCGTTTTTGCCGTACTCCGCGCCCCGCGGGCAGCCGTTCCCCGTCACAGCCAGCGTGTTTTCATCCACCGTCAGGCGGCAGCCCTTGGGGCACACGATACAAATGATATTCGCCATTTCTCATGCCTCCTCCACGCTGACGGTGATGCAGCCGTCCGCCTTTTCCAGCAGTGCCCTCGGCACGCTGATGCGCTCCATCTCGCCGGGGGCCAGATGCTCGCGCTTGTATGCCGCCAGCTGTTCGCTGCCCGCCGTCACGCGGATGACGGAATTGCCGCACACGCGGTTCACACGGAAAAATACCTCCACGGCTTTATCCACATTGGCCAGGCGGATCTTTCCGGGCACCGTATAGGTGACGGACGCACCGTTTTCCACCTCCAGCACGCGCCCCTCAGGCGCAGGACCCTGCCGTGCGAACCGGGCCGCGGCCGCGCCCGCGCGCTGGCTCTCGCCCGTGACAAAATCCACAAGGTCGTGTACATGCACCACGTTGCCCGCCGCGAAGATGCCCGGCACGCTGGTCTCCATGTTTTCATACACCATGGGGCCGTTGTGGCGCCGGTCCATCTCCACGCCCGCGCCGCCCGAAAGCTCGTTTTCCGGAATGAGCCCCACGCTCAAAAGCAGCGTGTCGCAGTCGAAATGCATCTCCGTGCCGGGGACGGGAGCGCGATTTTCATCCACCTTCTGCACGGTCACGCCCGTCAGGCGGCCCTCCCCCTCGATCTTCGTCACCGTGTGGGACAAATACAGCGGGATATTATAATCGTGCAGGCACTGCACGATGTTGCGCGTCAAACCGCCGGAATAAGGCATCACCTCAACGCAGGCCAGCACCTTCGCGCCCTCCAGCGTCATGCGGCGGGCCATGATAAGGCCGATATCGCCCGAGCCCAAAATCACCACGCGGCGGCCCACCATATAGCCCTCAATGTTCAGATACCGCTGGGCCGCGCCCGCGGTGAATACGCCAGCCGGGCGTGCACCCGGGATGGAAATGGCGCCGCGCGTGCGTTCGCGGCAGCCCATGCACAGCACGATGGACGCGGCCTCCAGCACAATGTAGCCGTCCTTTTCATTGACGGCGTGGACGCGTTTTTCCGGCGTGACGGCCAGCACCATCGTGTCCGTCTTTACCTCTATGTTCGTCTTGCGCACCAACTCGATGAAGCGGCCCGCGTACTCGGGGCCCGTGAGCTCTTCTTTAAAATAATGCAGGCCGAAGCCGTTGTGGATGCACTGGTTGAGGATGCCGCCCAGCGTGTTGTCGCGCTCCAGGAGCAGGATGCGGCCCGCGCCGCCCTTGTGCGCGGCCTCGGCCGCCGCCAGCCCGGCGGGGCCTGCGCCGATGACGATGACGTCGTACCGGTTATTCTCCATGATGCAGGCCCCCTTCCTTCGTGGTGCCGGTGATGATATAGCTGCCGGCCCTGTCCTTCAGGACGTCCTGCTGGGGGATGCCAAGCTCCCGCGCAATGATCTCATGCACCCGGGGGCCGCAGAAGCCGCCCTGGCAGCGGCCCATGCCCGCGGTGCAGCGGCGTTTTACGCCGTCGATGGTGCGCGGCGGGATGGGGCGGTGCAGCGCGTCCACGATCTCGCCCTCCGTCACGGTTTCGCACCGGCAGATGACACGGCCGTACAGCGGATTTTCCCGGATGGCCTCCGCCTTCTGCTGCGGCGTCATTTCGTTGAATCGTTTTTTGGTGCGGGTGTGGACGAAGCTCTCCTTTTTCTCCAGCGTCACGCCCGCGCCCGCAACCAGCGCCAGCGCGTCCTCCGCAATCGCCGGCGCGCTGGAAAGGCCCGGGCTTTTGATGCCGCCCAGCGTGATGAAGCCGGGCGCGGTCTCCCCAATGATAAAATCGCTTTGGTCGGTATTGGCGCGCACGCCCGCAAAATTGCGGATATTTTCCCGGAAGTTTACGCCCGGCACGCTCTTGACGGCCTTTTCCCGCACGAATGCCAGCGCGTCCGCCTGTGTGGAAACGTCCTCGCGGCCGCTGGGCTCCGCATTGGGGCCGACGATAAGGTTGTAGTGAACCGTAGGCGAAACGAGCACACCCTTACCGTCGCGGTTGGGACACTGGAAAACAACGTGGTTCACCACATAGCCCTGGCTTTTGTCCAGAAGGTAGTATTCACCCCGGCTGGGAATCGTGGTAAAGCCCGGTTCACCCGCCATCGCGGCCACCAGATCCGCCTCCACGCCCGCTGCGTTCACCACGGCACGGGCTTCAAAATCGCCTTTTGCAGTATGCAGCCGCCAGCCGCCGCTGATTTTCTCCGCGCCTGTCACAGCTGTTTCCAAATGGAGTTCCACGCCGTTCTCCACGGCGGCCTCGGCCAGCGCCAGCGCCAGATCCCACGGCTCCACAATGGCCGCACTGGGCGCATACAGCGCGCCGCACACCGCATCGGAAAGATTCGGCTCCATGGCCAGCGTTTCCTCCCGCGTCAGCACGCGCACGCCGGGCACGCCGTTCGCCACACCGTTTTCGTACAGGCGGCGCACGGTTGCCATTTCCTCATCGGAAAAAGCCAGCACCAGGCTGCCGATCTGGCGGTATTTGACGTCGAACGCAGCGCACTGCTCTTTCGTCAGCGCACTTCCCCGCACATTCAGCCGCGCCATGGCGGTGCCCGGTTCAGGGTCGTACCCCGCGTGCACGATGGCGCTGTTGGCGCGTGTGGTGCCCATGGAGACGTCGTTCTCCTTTTCAAACACCGCCGCGCGCAGTTTGTGCTGCGACAGCAAATAGGCCACGTTTGCGCCCACGATGCCGCAGCCGATGACGGCCACATCCAGCATATCGTTTCCCTCCGCAGCGGCCCGCCGGCGGCACAGCGGACCAAAACCGCCCGCACCGGGGGACACGCCTTTATTTGCCGCACGCGCTTTGAGGCGCGCCGGATTTTCCGTTGCTCCAGGCAAACTATGTTTCCCATCGCGCACTTCGCGTACCGCTCGTGTTCACTAAGAAACATGGTATCTATGCCGCCAGGCTCATGCTTCGCCTGCGGCTCGCATTCACCAACCGGACATATTATACCACAGAACGGGAGAAACCCCAAGATGGAAGCTGCTAAAAAAATCTTTACCCGCGCGCATATCATCTGGTTCCTGCTGCTCAACTTCGGCCTTGTGCTGCTGGCGGCAGGCATCCATTTTTTCAAATCACCCAATAATTTTGCAATGGGCGGTACGTCCGGCATCTCCATCATCGCGGCCACGCTGCTGCCGCATATGGATGTGGGCACGTTCATGTTTATCATCAACGGCGTACTCATCGTGCTGGGGCTGGTGTTTCTGGGGCGCGCGGTCATCGGGGCCACGCTTTACTCTTCGGTGGCGCTCTCGTTCTATGTCTGGGTGCTGGAGCGCGCCGTGCCCATGGCCCGCCCGTTTACGGACGACACGTTCCTGGAGCTGTGCTACGCCGTTATCCTGCCTGCGGCGGGCAGCGCTATTATTTTTAACATCGGCGCCTCCAGCGGCGGCACCGACATCATTGCCATGATCCTTTCCAAATACACGAGTCTGGAGATCGGCAAGGCGCTGCTCGTTTCGGATTTCTGCATCGCGCTGTTTGCCGGCGGGCTGTACGGCGTGCGCACAGGCCTGTACTGCGTGCTGGGCCTGCTGGCCAAGGCCTTTGTGGTGGACGGCGTCATCGAAGGCATCAACGTGCGCAAAAAGGTCACCATCGTGTCCCGCCAGCCGGACAAGATCAATGAGTTCATCATGGGCACGCTGCACCGCGGCGCTACCGTATATACGGCCCACGGCGCCTTTTCGGGCCGGGACGAGCAGGTCATCACCACGGTGCTGAACCGGCGCGAAGCTGTCTCCCTGCGCAATTACATCCGCCGGACGGATCCCGGCGCTTTCATCACCATCGTCAATTCCAGCGAGACCATCGGCAAGGGCTTCCGCGCCATCTGAACGGCGCGCCTGCCTGCTTGTCCTTTCACATAAAAAACCGCTCCGGCGCTTTGTTGCATACCGGGGCGGTTTTTTGTAATTTTCCCATCTGATTATACAGAAAGTTCAGCTTTCTCTCCCAGCAGCGCGCGGTTTTCCTCCAGAAGCGGGCGGATGCAATCCGCCAGGAATTCCTCCACCTGTGCGGCGCTGCGGCCCGTGAAGTCCTCCGGCTTGAGGATGGCCTCAATCTCCTCGTAATCCAGCCCGAAAGAGGAGTCGGCGCAGATGCGCTCGATGAGGTCGTTTTTGCCGCCCTCCTCTTTCACGACCTTTGCCGCCTGCTGCGCATAAACACGGATCTTCTCGTGCAGTTCCTGGCGGTCGCCGCCTTTCTTGACGGCGCTCATCATGATGTTTTCGCTGGCCATGAAGGGCAGCTCCGCCATAATGCGGCTTCGGATGACCTTTGGGTATACCACCAGGCCGTCGCACACGTTGAGCATGATGTTCAGAATGGCGTCCACGGCCAAAAAGCCCTCGGCCACGGCCACGCGCTTGTTGGCGGAATCGTCCAGCGTGCGTTCAAACCACTGTGTGCCCGCGGTGAACGCGGGGTTCAGCACGTCGATCATCACGTAGCGGGCCAGCGCGCAGATGCGCTCGCACCGCATGGGATTGCGTTTGTAGGGCATGGCGGACGAACCGATCTGGTTTTTCTCAAACGGTTCCTCCATCTCCTTGAAATTGGCCAGCAGGCGCATGTCGTTGCCGAACTTCATGGCGCTCTGCGCAACGCCGGACAGCGCGGACAGCACATTGTAGTCCACTTTGCGGGAATACGTCTGGCCCGAAACGGGAACCACTTTTTCAAAACCCAGCGCGGCGGCGATGTCGGCCTCCACCGCCTTGATTTTTGCGTCGTCGCCCTCAAACAGCTCTACAAAGCTGGCCTGTGTGCCCGTGGTGCCCTTGCTGCCCAGCAGCGCAAGCCCCTTGATGCGCGTCTCGATTTCGGCGTAATCCATATACAGCTCGCCCAGCCACAGCGCGGCGCGCTTGCCCACGGTGGTGAGCTGCGCGGGCTGCAGATGTGTGTAGGCCAGCGCGGGCATGGCCTTGTATTCGTCCGCGAATTCTGCCAACAGGGCCATCACGTTCAGCAGCTTGCGGCGCACTACCTCCAGCCCCTCGCGCATGACAAGGATATCGGTGTTGTCGCCCACATAGCAGCTGGTGGCCCCCAGATGGATGATGCCCTTTGCCTCCGGGCACTGCACGCCGTAGGCATAGACGTGGCTCATCACGTCGTGGCGGCACTCCTTTTCCCGGGCGGCTGCCACATCGTAATTGATGTCGTCCTTGTGCGCCTCCAGCTCGGCGATCTGCGCGTCGGTGATGGGCAGGCCCTGCTTCTGCTCGGCCTTCGCCAGCGCGATCCACAGCCTGCGCCACGTCTTGAATTTATTGTCCTCCGAGAAGATGTACTGCATCTCTTTCGACGCGTAACGCGTCTGGAACGGGGAAATATAGGTATCGTGTGCCATTGTGCTCTCCTCTTACAGTTTGAAGTAATCCACGCCGCCCTCAAACAGCTTCTGGTATTTGTTGCCGTCCACGTTCTTATACAGGTTGTCGCCGCTGCGCTCGGAATGGCCCATCTTGCCCAGCACGCGGCCGTCCGGGCTGGTGATGCCCTCCACGGCATAGTAGCTGCCGTTGGGGTTGTGGCGCACGTCCATGGTGGGCTTGCCGGACAGGTCTACATACTGGGTGGCGATCTGCCCGTTTTTCACTAGGCGGTCCAGCGTTTCGGCTCCGGCCACGAAGCGGCCTTCGCCATGGCTGACGGCCACCGTGTGCACATCGCCCGGCTTTGTATACTGCAGCCAGGGCGAAAGGTTCGACGCCACACGGGTGCGCACCAGCATACTCTGGTGGCGGCCGATGGTGTTGAATGTCAGCGTGGGGCAGGTATCATCCGTCTCCACGATATCGCCGAAGGGCACAAGGCCCAGCTTGATGAGCGCCTGGAAGCCGTTGCAGATGCCCAGCATCAGGCCGTCGCGCTTTTGCAGCAGCCCGCGCACGGCCTCGGTGATGGCCGGGTTGCGGAAAAACGCCGTGATGAACTTGGCGCTGCCCTCCGGCTCGTCGCCGCCGGAGAAGCCGCCCGGCAGGAAGATCATCTGGCTGCGCCCGATGAGCTCCTTCACAGCAGCCACGCTCTCGGCCACATGGGCCGGGGTGAGGTTGTTGATGACGAATACCTCGGGCTCGGCCCCGGCGCGCTCCATGGCGCGGGCGGAATCGTACTCGCAGTTTGTGCCCGGGAACACCGGGATCAGCACGCGGGGCTTTGCTGTGCCCACCTTGGGCGCCACGCGGTTCAGCGCCTCGTACTTCAGCGCGGGCGTCTCCTGCGCCGGCCCGGCTGCCTCTGCCGTACGGTAGGGCAGCACCGGCTCCAGCTTTGCTTCATAGGCTTCCTGCACTTTGGCCAGGTCGGCTGTCTCGCCGTTCAGTTCCCACACATAGCGCGCTGTTGTCTCGCCGATGGGCGTGCCCACGTCGATGTCCTCCGCCAGCTCCAGCACGAAGCTGCCGTAGGCATAGCCGTACAGCCTTGCGGCGTCGAAGCCCGGAGCAAAGCGCACTCCCAGGCGGTTGCCCAGGCCCATTTTGAACAGTGCCTCGGCCAGACCGCCCATGGACGGCGTGTAGGCAGAAAGCACCTTTTTCTCTTTGATGAGCGTCTCCACCTGCGCCCACAGCAGCTTCAGGCTCCCGGCATTGGGCAGCAGGCCGTCGCGCATGGCCGGGCTCAGCAGCACCAGCTTCGAGCCGGGCAGCTTGAACTCCGGGCTGACGACATTGTCCGTATTGCCCGCGGCAACAGCAAAGCTGACCAGCGTGGGCGGCACGTCGATGTTTTCAAACGAGCCGGACATGGAGTCCTTGCCGCCGATGGCAGCGACGCCCAGTTCCACCTGCGCGTCCAGCGCGCCCAGCAGGCTGGCCATGGGCCGGCCCCAGCGGGTGGGGTCCGCACCCAGGCGCTCGAAGTATTCCTGGAACGTGAGATAGGCGTTTTTGGCGGAAAAACCGGTGGCCACCAGCTTGGAAACGCTCTCGACCACGGCCAGGTAGGCGCTGTGGTACTCGCTCTGTTCGGCGATGAAAGGGTTGTAACCCCAGGCCATGCCGGAGCAGGTCTTTGTCTCGCCGTGGGGCACGGGCAGCTTTGCCGCCATTGCCTGCACGGGCGTGAGCTGTGTCCGGCCGCCGAAAGGCATCAGCACCGTGCCCGCGCCGATGGTGGAATCGAACCGTTCGGACAGTCCTTTTTTGCTGCAGGTGTTCAGATCGCTCATCAGCGCGGTCAGTTTTTCCTCAAGCGTGCCCTCCGGCACTTTGCAGGGCGCCACGCTGCGTGCCGGCACGCGCACGTCCATATGCTTCTCCGCGCCGTTGGAGTTCAGGAATTTGCGCTTGATGTCGCAGATGATATTGCCGTTCCAGCGCATGACAAGGCGCGGCTCCGCCGTCACCTCGGCCACGACAGTGGCCTCCAGGTTTTCCCTGTTGGCTGCGGCAATGAATTTCTCCGCGTCCTCCTTCGCCACCACAACGGCCATGCGCTCCTGGCTCTCGGAGATGGCAAGCTCGGTGCCGTCCAGCCCGTTATATTTTTTCGGTACGGCGTTCAAGTCAATGGAAAGGCCGTCGGCCAGCTCACCGATGGCGACGGAAACACCGCCCGCGCCGAAGTCGTTGCAGCGCTTGATCATCCGCGTTGCTTCCTTTGTGCGGAACAGGCGCTGCAGCTTGCGCTCCACGGGCGCATTGCCCTTCTGCACCTCTGCGCCGCAGGTCTCCAGGCTCTCCAGCTTGTGGGCTTTGGAGGACCCTGTCGCGCCGCCGCAGCCGTCGCGGCCCGTGCGGCCGCCCAGCAGAATCACCACGTCTCCGGGGACGGGCTGCTCACGGCGCACATTTGCCTCGGGCACCGCGCCCACCACCGCGCCGATCTCCATACGCTTGGCGATATAGCCCGGGTGGTACAGCTCGTCCACCATACCGGTGGCAAGGCCGATCTGGTTGCCGTAGCTGGAATAGCCCGCCGCGGCTGTCGTCACCAGCTTGCGCTGCGGCAGCTTGCCGGGCATGGTATCCCTGACGGGCACCAGCGGGTCGCCCGCCCCGGTGACGCGCATGGCCTGGTACACATAGCCGCGGTTGGCCAGCGGGTCCCGGATGGCGCCGCCGATGCAGGTGGCCGCGCCGCCGAACGGCTCGATCTCGGTGGGATGATTGTGCGTCTCGTTTTTGAACAGCAGCAGCCAGGGCTCGTCCGTACCGTTGTTGTCCACGGTGATGCGCACGCTGCAGGCGTTGATCTCGTCGGATTCGTCCATGTTCTTCAGCACGCCGGTCTTTTTCAGGTACTTTCCGCCGATGGTGCCCAGGTCCATCAGGCATACGGGCTTGTTTTTGCCCGCGTGCACCTCCCTGCGCAGCGCAAGATAACGCTCCCATGCAGCCTTCACCGTCTCGTCCTCGATCTGCACGTCGTCCAGGATGGTGCCGAAGGTGGTGTGGCGGCAATGGTCGCTCCAATAGGTGTCGATCATACGGATCTCGGTGATCGTGGGGTCCCGATGCTCGCTTTTGAAATAGCTCTGGCAGAAGGCGATGTCGCCCTCGTCCATGGCCAGGCCGTAGCGCTTCACAAAATCCGCAAGGCCGGCCGCGTCCAGCGCGGTGAAGCCCTCCAGTGTTTCCACGGTGGTTGGGATGGCGTAATCGGTCTTCAGTGTGGCCTTCTCCGCAAGGGACGCCTCCCGAGCCTCTACGGGGTTGATGACGTATTTTTTAATTTCAGCCAGCTCCTCCGCGCTGGGCGCGCCGTACAGCAGGAACACGCGGGCGGACTGCACGTCGGGCCGCTCGCCCTGGCTGATGAGCTGGATGCACTCGGCGGCGCTGGCCGCGCGCTGATCGAACTGGCCGGGCAGGAACTCGGTGGCGAACACCGCGTCCGCGCCTTCGGGCACGGCCGTATAGGTGAAGTCCAGCTGCGGCTCACTGAACACGGTGCCGCAGCACTGGGAAAACAGCTCTTCGGAGATGCCCTCCACGTCGTAGCGGTTCAGCAGGCGCAGGCCCGTCACGCTTTTGATGCGCAGCAGATGACGGATCTCGGACAAAATGCCCCTGGCCTCCACTGCGTATTCGGGACGCTTTTCCACATAAATGCGATATACCATAACGTTTCCTCCCTGTGGCTCACAGCGCGGCAAGCGCCTTCTGGCCGATGTCCGAGCGGCGGTGCAGCCCCTCAAAGCCGATCTGGTCCGCCGCGCCGTAGGCCGCGGTATTCCTGAGCCATTTGGCGCATGAAGGGAAGAAAGTCAGCGAACTGCGTGCT
>OKRR01002369.1_pt1 | contig 13928 bp, 10 predicted proteins | sample 1601211 | NCBI WGS metagenome assembly OKRR01 (sample SAMEA3541525, study PRJEB24748) | human gut metagenome | biome: human gut; feature: human-associated habitat; material: faeces | place: China | collected 2012
CTCGCGACATTCAGCTTGGAAGGCTGACGCTCTACCAACTGAGCTATTCCCGCATTTCAATGGTCGGAATAGCAAGATTTGAACTTGCGGCCCCCTGCTCCCAAGGCAGGTGCGCTACCGGGCTGCGCTATATTCCGACTTATGTTTTGATACTTCGTTATTATAGCTTCTTTTTTTTATTCTGTCAAGCAAATTTTTTATATTTTTGCTATTAAAGCCTCTAATTCTTTTAAATTAACTTCAAAATCTTCTACATGTTCTTTTGGAACATTTTTTATACCTTTTTTAGCAAACTCTAAATATTTTTCTGCATTTTCTTTATCTTTGAGTTCTATATAACAACGAACAAGTTCCATATCTTCTCCATCTGTTACATCTCCTTCTTGTACAGATATTTTTCTTGACTGTAAAAGGATCTCTACTGCTTCTTCATATTTTTTAAGTATCCTTAAAACTATACCTCTATTATATAAATATAGTCCCTCTCCACTAAGTCCAAAAGCCTTTTTAAAAGCCTTTTCAGCCTCTTCATAATTTTGGAAAAAATTCATATAAATTTGCCCCAATGTAGGCCAGACAACAGCATTTTTTCCGTTATTTTTTGCTTCTGTTTCAAAGTATTTTAAAGCTTCTTCTTTTCCCTTTAAATTTTCTAAATTAAACCAAAGATGCATATATATCCATTCATCATTTCTACCTAAATCTTTTGCTACATAAAAATATTTAAGAGCTTCCTCAGAATTTTTTAAAAATCCATAAAGATACCCTATTTCAGAATTAATAAAAATTTTCTCATTTATATTTTCTGGTGCTTCTGTTTCAATTAATTTTAATGATTTTTTAAGCCTTTCAATACCTTCTTCTGCTCTTTCAAGCCTACCTAAACATTGTCCAACTTCAGTATTAAGCCATTCATCATCTCTACCTAATTTTTCTGCTTCTAATAAATATTTAAGTCCTTGTTCATAATCTCCCACTTCATCACATAGCCAACCACATTCAGAATAAAGCCATATATCAGCATTTATAACATCTTCTTTATCTTTTCCTAAATAAGATAAATATGTATCAAGAGCACTTTCATAATCTCCTAAGTTCGTATAAGCCTTACCTAACACATTAATTAATTCTATATTAAACTTTTCTTCTGGAATTTTTTTAATTTCTTTTACTATTTCATCAAATTCTCCATTTTCTTCAAAAGTGTCTATCTTTTCCCAAAATTTTTCATCCATACTCTTCACCTCTATATTTTAATTTTAAAAAGGTAGTATATTTTTCTCTATACTGCTTTTTCAATATAACACAATAATTTATTATTGTCAATTGATTTCACTCTATCATAGCTATCTATCAACTAAAAAAATAGTACCAATAAAATTTTTACTGATACTATTTTGTTATTTTTATTCAAATATTTTCAATTGCCTCTGAATTTTATTTTCTAATTCTTCTTTTGTATTTCCTATTAATTCAAAAACAAGATATTTTATTGGAAGTAAATTTATAACTTCAGTAATTTCTTTATCTTCAAAAGGAGCATGATAATCTATATTGTTAATATGCTCATAAATAGTTTTCATACATTCATGAATATCTAAATCTTGTTTTCTATTTTTTTCTATTGTTTTTTTGACATAATCTCCAGATAAAGAGTAGTTTAAGTGCATTCCTAAAATATACTTCTTATATTCTTCAATATTTTTTAAGTTCTTTTTAATATATTCAACTGCCTCTTTAGAATTTTTAATTTCAGGATTATTATTTATCATATGCCCTGTGTCTAAGATAAAACCTACATTTTTATAATTTATATTTTTTAAAAGATATTCAATCTCTTCTTTGTTTGTAAGCCTTAGCCCTGACCACCATAAATTTTCAAGAAGAAGTTTTAAATTATAATTTCCTCCTTCAAAAATTTCATTCAATATATCTACAACATTTTTTAAAACTTCCATATCAGAATACTTAAAATTATATGTAAGACTTTCTATTATTTTTATATTACATGCATGAAAAACTATATATTCAACTTCCAATGTTTTAGCAATCTCTAACTCTTTTTTAAAATAATTAACCAATTCATCTTTTGAATTTTCACCACCACAAAGAGATTTAAAATATTTCTTATCCTTAAGTTCATCATATAAAGAAATAAAATCTTCTAAATAAAATTCCATCCAAGAAGGGAAAAATCTTATATGATAGCCTTTTATATATTCTTTTAAAGGAGTATTGTCATTATCAGTAAATTTAATCAATTCAAAACCATCAAAACCATATTTTTTAGAAAAATATTTCATTTCTTTTTCAAGTTCTTCATTTGAATAAAAATCTGCCATATTTAATAATTTATACATATTTCTATCCTTTCTACTAAATACCTATATATTATTTTTTACAAGTTGAATTAAATCTTCACTTCTTATATCATCAAGTTTATAATAATTTGCTCCCATAGCTTCACTTAAAGTTCTAGCCATTTCCAATTTAATAAATCCCTCTTCTGTATCAATAACTATACATTTTATTTTCGCTTTTTTAATTTTCTCTGCTATTTCTAAACTTTCTACTACTGGTTCTTTTCCTGAAAACGAGAAATTTGCTTTTCCATCTGAAAGAAGTATCAATACTGGAATTGCTTCCTTATTTCTTTTCATTTCAGTTTTAATAATATTATAAGCTTTTAATAGGCCCTCTGAAAGAGGAGTTTTTCCTCCTGTACTAAGTTTTTCCAATTTTTTTTGTGCTAAATCTATACTTCTTGTAAACGGTAGCAATTCTTCCGCTCTATCCCTACGAAAGGATAATATTCCCACTTTATCTCTTTTCTCGTAAGCATTTTTCAATAAGGACATAACAGCACCTTTCACGGCCTCCATTCTCTTTTTGACTCCCATAGAACCACTTGAATCCACAGCAAATAAAATGGATACCCCAGTTCTTTTTTCTCTCTGTTTAACTCTTATATGCTCTTTTTTTATATTTATCACAAGTGAGTTATCAGTCTTTTTAAATTGATAAGATGCCGCTGCTCTTATACTTGCATCTAAAGCAAAATCTTTTATTTTTCCTCTTGGTATACTGCTTTTTATATATCTTCCCTGTAAAGAACTTGACTTTGTCTTACATCTTTTTCCAGTACCTTTCCTTTTAAATTTATCTTTGGTGTTATCTAAAAATATATTTTTTACCTTATAAATTTCTCCTATATCAAATTCTTCTTCTGAATAATTTTCTGAACTATTATCATTATCTTCATTTTTATTTTCTTGAATACTTTTATTTTGTGAACTATTTTCACTTCCTTGTCCATTTTCATGATTATTCATTGCATTATTAATTTGATTATTATCAATATTATCATTATGTTTGTTATTAGCTTCATTAGGTAAAGTTTCATTTTTAAGATTTACTCTATGTGGTAATACAAAAGTTGCAGCTTCCTTTAAATCATCAATATTAAGATAGGTTCTTTTATCAAATGCAGCAATAGCTTTTGCAGTTTCTATCAAAATTATTTCTGCTCTATTTCCTAAACAATTAGCTTCTTCAATAAATTTAACTGCTATATTCATAATCTGTTCACTGACTTTTATTTTTTTTAATTTTTCCTTAGCAGAAAAAATTTTTTCTTTTAAAAGCTCTTCATCTTCAAAATATTTTTCAGAAAACACTATTGGATTCTTTTCAAATTCTAATCTTTTTTTTATTATATTTACCCTTTCCAAAATGTCTTTTGAACCTACTGCATTTACATATAGTCCAAATTTGTCTAAAAGTCCTACTCTTAAATCTCCTTCTTCTGGATTCATAGTTCCTATTAAGATAAATTTACAATCGTGAGAAAAACTTATTCCTTCTCTTTCAATATAGTTTTTCTCTCTTGATACAACTTCTAAGATAGTGCTGATTATACTTTCTCCTAAAAGATTTATTTCATCTATATACAAAATATTATTATGGCATTTTTTCAAAATACCTTCTTGAAAAAATTTTTTTCCAGTTTTCAAAGTTCTTTCTATATCTATGCTACCAACTAAATTATCTTCTGTTGTATTAAGAGGTAAATTTATAACTTTTTTATCTGTTAAAATTTTTTCTAAACCTCTAACCAAAGTTGACTTTGCAGTTCCTTTCTCTCCATTTATTAGAACTCCTCCTATTTTTTCATTGATTATATTAAGTAATAGGGCTTTCTTAATTCTTTCTTGACCTTCTATTGCCACAAAAGGAAATATCATACTTCCTCCTTACATAGTCAAACTATCTACCAATTTTTCTATTTGCTCTTTATCTAAAATTCCATCTTCAAAAGGTGTTTTCCTCATTCTATGTGGTAAAGCTAAAACAGCAGCTCTTAACATATCTTCTTTTATAACTTCTTCTCTATTTTCAAAAGCAGCAATAGTAATTGCTGTCTTTACAACTGCAATATCTGCTCTATGTCCATCTACATTTAAGACAATAGAAATTTTTGCAGCTAGTTCATACATCTCATCATTACATTTTATATTCTTCAATATCTTTTTACTATTTTCAATTCTATTTTTTAATTCTTCTTCTTTGGCTAAGTATTTTTTTATAAATTTTTCTGGTTCTGCTTCAAAATCTAATCTTCTTTTTATAACTTCAACTCTCTTACCTGTCTCTCTTTCCCCTATAACATCTATAACAAGTCCAAATCTGTCAAGTAATTGAGGTCTTAAATCTCCTTCTTCTGGATTCATAGTTCCAACTAAAACAAACTTAGCTGGATGAGAATATGAAATCCCTTCTCTTTCTATTGTATTTACTCCCATTGCCGCTGAATCCAAAAGTACATCAACTATATGATCATCTAAAAGATTTATCTCATCCACATATAAAATATTTCTATTACTCTGAGCAAGTATCCCTTTTTCAAATTTCTTTTCTCCAGTCTTTATCGCATATTCAATATCAAGAGTTCCTACAACTCTATCTTCAGTCGCACTTATAGGAAGATTTATTACTTTCATAGTTGATTTATGCTTTTCTATTTTTTCACCTTTTAAATATTTTTCACTACATTGAGGACAATAATCATCTATTTTATCAGGTTCACAGTGAAATTCACAGGAATTTTCTTCTCTTTCTGCCAATAAATTTGCCAAAGCTCTCACTAAGGTTGATTTAGCTGTCCCTTTTTCTCCTCTTATAAGGACTCCTCCTAAACTAGGATTTATTATATTTAAAATAAGTGCTTCTTTCATTTTTTCCTGTCCTACTATGGCAGTAAATGGATATAAAAAATTTTTAGCCATTCATTTCCTCCTATATTCTACCTTCTTTTAAAATCCTAAAAACTGCTTTTCTTAAAACACAGTCTTTGTCTTCAACATCATATTTTTCATTAAGAATCATTCTTGATGGACAACAACCTTTACATATTTTTTCATATTCACAAGAACTACATTTTTCATATTTACCTGAATTTAATTTTATTATATTTATATCTCCATCTATATTTCCCATATAATAATCTTTATTTCCAACAAAAGAACTACAAGGATAAGTATCACCATTTGTTGTTACGACCATAGCCTCACCTAATGAAGAATAGCAATAATTTTCTGAATAGCAAGAAGTACATTGTCTGATTTTTATTTCTTCTATCTCTCTTATAACAATTTTTTTACCTGTCAATTTTGTTAAAAGTTTTACTCTTTCATATGCTTTTTTCAAATTAACATAGATGTCTTCATTATTTACTACTTTTAAATCAGTGTTTTTTTCTAAACACTTCCCTGATATTCTTAATAGATCTAACCCAACAGCATTTATATTCCCTAAATAGTATGCTATATCAATTAAATTTTCTAATTTTCCTATATTTTTATTGGAAATAACAGTATTCAAATTTATATTTTTCTTATATAGAGCAAGTAACTTAATACCCCTCAATGTTTCTTTAGTTCCACCTCTTAAAATTTCATTTATTTCTATATCTCCATCAAAACTGACACCTATATTTATATCCATATTTGATAATTTTTTAGCTATCACCTCATCTATAAGTGTAGCATTAGTTTGTAAACCAATTTTTACTTTATATTTCTTAGTATTTCTAATATAGTCATATATTTTTTCTATAAGAGGAAAATTTAAAAGAGGTTCTCCTCCAGCCAAAATTAAAGTAAAGTTTTTATCTGCATATGAATCTATTGCCTTTTTTGCAATTTCAAAATTCATAGATTTATTTGTAAAATTAGGACGAGCATAACAATATTTACAATTTAGATTACAACTATCTGCAAGCCAAAGAACAAGATATTTTATTTTTATCTCATTCTTATTCTTCATAGGCTTCCACATCTCCTTCAATATTTAAATAGATCTTTCTCAGCATTTCTAATTTTTCTTGGGAAGCTTCCCACATATTTCTTTGATTTGCCTCTAATAACCTTTCACTTATATTTAATACTGCATGAGGATTATGTTCTTCAAGCCATTCTCTATTTTCCTTATTTTCCATATAAGTTTCAGTTATTCTATCATACATCCAATCTTCAGCGACTTCTGCTGTAGCATCCCAGCCAAAAAATATATCTACTGCTCCACTAACTTCTTGTGCTCCTTTATAACCATGTCTTTTTAAGCCTTCAAACCATTTAGGATTTAATATTCTAGCTCTTACTATTCTAGCTGTTTCTTCCTTTAAACTTTTTATCTTTGTTCTTTCTATATTACTTGCATCTCCACTATATGACCTTGGATCTTTTCCACTTGCATATTTAACAGCCGCAATCAAACCACCATGATATACAAAATAATCATCACTTTCCAACATATCAATTTCAACTGAACTTTCATTTTTTATAGTAATTTCAGATTTTTTCATTCTTTGCATAAAAATATTTTCAACTTTTGTTCCATGAGAATCCAAACCATAGGCATAAGAACTCCAATTTACATAGGCTTTTCCTAAATCCTCTCTCGTATCCCATTGCTTTGAACAAATTAGTACTCCAACTCCTGCTCCATAAGTTCCAGGAGGACAGCCAAAAATTCTCATTTTAGATAATTTTTCTGATTCTTCTAAAGAATAACCTTCTCCTAACAGCTGACCAATATCTTCATTCATATTTTTCTTAATATAATTAATTTCTTCTGACTCATCCAATTGAGAAACTAAATTCACAGCTTCTTCTAAAAGTCTAATCAATATAGGAAAAGTATCTCTAAATAAACCTGTTATTCTTAAGGTAACATCTATTCTTGGTCTTTTTAATTCTTCATAAGGTATAATTTCAAGTCCTATTACTCTATCTCCATTATTTAACCAAATTGGTCTAACTCCCATTAAATAAAGTGCTTCTGCAATATCATCACCATTAGTTTTCATTGTTTCTCCACCATAGACTAACATTGCAATATTTTGTGGAATTTTTCCTTCATCTGAAATATATCTTTCTATAAGCTGATCTCCTAATTTTTTCCCAACTTTCCATGCAGCCCTTGATGGAATCTTATTGGGATCTATTGAATAAAAATTAGTTCCAGTAGGTAAAATATTTATATTTCCTCTAGTTGGACATCCAGATTGTCCTGGAAGGATAAATTTTCCTTCAGCACCATTTATTGTACTTATTTTTTCCCTGATGGTTTCATTTATTTTAGGCAAAACTATTTCTAAAATATTTTTTCTCAATGTTTCTAAATATTTCTTTTCTCTAACTTCATAACTTGAATACTTATCCTTAAATATTTCTTTAGACATATCTTTATCAGAATATATAATTTCTTTAATTATATCAGTAGTGATATTTTTTATATCATCTAATATCATTAAATTAGTTTTTCCATCTTTTAATATATGAGGTTTATCTATAAGTTCTTCTGTATCATAGCCTAAAGCCTTTCCAACTGCTTTATCTGCTGCTAACATTTCACAATTATCTATCCTCAAAAGTGCCTGAATTAAAGTTGCACACCTATCTCCAGTTGCAGCTTCTCCTAAAATATGTAAACCATCTTTTATTGTTGAAGATTTTAGTTCTTCTATATATGAATGAAATTTATTAATAAAACTCTTGTAGTTTTTTCTCACTTCTTCCTTATCAATATTCATATCTAAATTATAATTATATTTAAAAGCTCTCTCTAAAATATCTTCTTTTATTTCTTCTATCTTAGGATCACCTGAATTTTCTGCTTGATAATACTGTTTTATTAATTCATCTATTTCTTCAATATCTTCATATTCTCCAGCTAAAGTTAAAGCTGGAATCATATATGAAATAAGTGCTGCATAACTTCTTCTTTTAGCTTGCAAACCTTCTCCAGTTACATTAATAGAATAATCATATAAATGTGGAATATCATCTATATTAAAATCAGGACATGAAGCATCACAAAGTCCTATTTCCTTTCCTGGCAGCCATTCAAGTGTTCCATGAGTTCCAATATGATAAATGACATCCGCTTTAAACTCCTCTTTTATCCATTTATAAAAAGAATAATATTGATGAGGAATAACAAAATCTGTACTATGATAAAGTTCTTCTGCTCTTTCCATCATTCCTCTGGCTGGTTGTAATCCTATAAAAATATTTCCATTTAATATTCCTGGAACAGGTAATAAATTTTCATACACCATCAATTCTCCAGGAGGTGCTCCCCATTGTTCTTCCATCTTATTTCTTATCTTTGAATTTAATTCTGAAAACCACTTACTGTATTTTCCCTTATCAATAGTATCTATACTTCTTTCTAAAACTTTATCTGCTGTCAACCATTTTTGGTCATTACTTACAGTTCTTATAATTCTTTGAATTATGTCATTGCCATTTTTAAATTTATAATCTATTGACACTCCCATTTCTGAAAAAGTTTCTACCATATTGTAGACTGAATTAGGAGTATCTAAACCAAAAGCACAACCTATCATATCATTTCTTGGAGGCATATTATGAAGTATAATAGCAATTTTTTTATCTTTATTCTCTTTATTTGCTAATTTTGACCAGCCCATTGCCATCCTTGCTATTTTATTTACCCTTTCATCTATAGGAAGAAATATTGATTTTTCTCCAAACTCATCAATCATTGTTTCATAAGTACAGCAAGTAACTGAAATAATTTGTCCATCAAACTCTGGATAATATACATTTGAAGTCAAAGACATAGCATCCAAACCTCTCACATCATTATCCCAAGTTTTCCTATTTTGGTAAGTATTCATTGCTTGTATTACTGGAATACCTAAATCTTCAAAAATACTTTTATCAACCATAGCTGTTCCATCACCTGGCTCATCAAAAATACTTTGAGAATAGGCTACCAAATTTATTATACAATCTGGAATTACTTTTCCATTTCTTTTAAAATAATTATCTATCACCCATCTAGTTCCCTTAGCTTTTATCTCTGGATTAGGAGCTGAATTGGTAAAAACTATTAAAGGATGACCTCCTTCTTTTTTAATCTCTTCTACAAATTTATTAATAACCTTTATTTTCTTTATTTCCCATTCTTTACCATGAGCAATTAAAGCGATTACATTTTTTTCTTCTAACAATTTATCTAAATATATCTTTTCCTCTTCCTCTTTTAAATAATCTTTCCTTTCATAGTCATAAATACCTTCCCATTGAGGATATTCATAGTCTTCCACTTTATAAGTAGAATAATTTAATGAGTTTGCCATATACAGAAACATATTTCTATAATTTCTTTCTCCTCCTAGTGAGTAATATTTACTAATTTTATCTTGGATTAAAGGAGATAAACCTGATTTAGATATAAATTCTCTATTTTCATCTTCTATGCTTGAATATATAAAGAATGGAATCTTTCCATTTATTTCTTCTTTTAGTTTAAAAAAATTTTTAAATGTTGAAATTCCTCCATGTAACATAATACATATCAAATTACTATTTTTTCTATCTTTCATAAGCTCTTCATATTTTTGACAAGAAGAATCAATTTCTGCTGCTTTATAATATCTAAATTCAAACTGATTTTTATATTCATTTGATATAGTATGAGAAACTTTATTTATTATGTATATATTATCAAACATTGAGGTGATAAAAATTATTTTAAACATTATTCCCTCCATTTTGCTTCAACAAATTTTGCTAACATAAAAATAAACTTATCTGTTAAATGCTTTAAAAAATCCTTGTTTTCTTTTTCAATATATTTATTTTCAATTTCTTTAAAATCAAATTCAAGTAAATTAGTAATTTGTTTCAATATATTCAAACATTCTTCTTCAACAATTTTTTGTGAAAGGAGTTCCCAATCAAATTGGTCCATAAGATGTATATATAGAGAAGTTAGTGCAACTAATTTTTCATCTTTCTCTATTTTTTCAATAAATTCAATATATTCTAATTTTTTATTTAACTTTTCAGGCTTAATTTCAATATATTTATCCCATATTTTTTCAACATTTAAGCCATATCTTTTAAATCTTCTGAAAATTGATTTTTGTCTTTGGGGAGTTAATCCCGATTGTTTAGCAAGAGCTTCTTTTACTGCTCTTTTTACAGTTTTTCCAAGAAGTTCTCCTAATTTTGAATGCTTCCCTGCATCACTATAGATATTTTTACTTTCTAAATTTGCATAAACTATTGTTCCATCTGTTCCAGAGCCAGTGGCTATACCATGAGAATATTTACTACCTTCTAACAATTCTTGTATTGCCGCTGTCTTCGCTTCAGTTATAGTTACTAAAGCTCTTGTTAATGTTCTAGGTGGTAAGTTTGCATTAACTGAAACAATAATATTTATAGTTCCATGATCCAACTTTTCAATTTTTCCATTATCTTCTGTATAAGATGCTTCATCTCCAACACGCCCACCATTTGTTTCTATTCCAGCTGTTACAAGAGCTGTTACAGATAAATCCCTAAATTTTTCTACTACTATACACATATTTTCCATATCTGCAGCTGTTCCTATGCCAGTGGTGTATTTAGGATCTAATCCCATTTCCTGTGAAATTATTTCCATATGTTCTTTATAGGTAGGTGCTTTTAATTGACAACCCATTCCAGGTGCTGTTTTTGCATCATGATTAAAAATAGAAGTTAAATTCTCACTATACCCTCCATTTATAACTCCTGTACTTAAAACAGCTCTTTCCCCTACAAATTTTATAATGACATTTTTATTATATTTATAGATTTTATCCCCTGTATCCAATATTTTCATAGGTTTTCCTTTCTATATTATACAAAAATCTAAAGATTTAGAAATTTCATTATAATAAACCTTTGTTTTTATCCCATAGACATTATTTAAATTTTCTTCTGTAATAACTTCCTCAACTGTTCCATCTTTTACAATATTTCCATCAGATAAAAGTATCAATCTTGAACAATATTTAATAGCTGTTCTTAAATTATGAATCACCAATATTATAATTTTATCCTTATCTTTTTCTTTTGAAACTTCTTTTAATAAATCTTCTTCATACTTCATATCAAGACTAGCAGTAGGCTCATCTAAAAGTATCACTTGACTTTCTTGGGTTAAAATTTTTGCAAACAGAACCCTTTGCCTTTCTCCTCCAGATAATTGTAATATAGATTTATCTCTAAATTTTAAAGTATCTGTTAATTTCATATATTTTTCTGCAACTTCCATATCTTTTTTAGAATATTCTTGAAATTTTTCTAAATAAGGATATCTCCCTAAAACAACAATATCTATACAAGGAAAATCAAACTCAATATTTGTATTTTGGTTCATAAAAGAAATATCTCTTGCTAATTCTTTTTCATTATAGACTTTTATACTTTTTTCATTCAATAAAATATCTCCACTATTTATTGAATTTATTCCATTTATTGTTTTTAAAAGAGTAGTTTTTCCAGAACCATTAGGTCCTATAATCCCTATAATTTCTCCAGACTGACATTTAAAATTTATATCTTTTAATATCTTATTATCTCCAATAGAGTAGGAAATATTTTTTATTTCTAAAATAGTTTTCATAGAGTTTTCCCCTCTTTTCTGATTTTTATAATCAAATAGATAAAATATGGTGCTCCTATAAAAGCAGTTACTATTCCTACACTTACCTCTTTAGGTGCTAAAACTATTCTTGAAAATAAATCACTGAATGTCAAAAAACAAGCTCCTGTTAAAAATGAAGATTTTAATAATTTTCTATTATCTGAACCTATTAATTTTCTTAAAATATGTGGAACAATTAATCCAACAAAGGTTATGTTTCCACTGATACAAACAGATATTGCTGTCAATAAAGCAATAATAGTTAAAATTTTTTTTCTAATTTTTTTTATATTTATACCTAAAGATTTAGCTTCTTCTTCACCTAATAATAAGATATTTAATTCTTTTCCATAGTAAAATAGAATAGGAGATAAAACAGCAATAGGAACAAGTCCAAAGAAAAAATGTTCCCACCTTCTTCCATTTAAACTTCCCATTGCCCAGAAAATATATTCTTTTATTTCTGATTCAGCAAGACTTGTTAAAATAGCAGAAGTTATTGCTCCCACAAAAGTTCCTATTGCTATGCCTGAAAGAATCAGAAGTAAATTGTCTGTTCTTCCTCTTAAAGTTGAAATCTTATAAATAATAGCTGACACTATTAAGGCAAAAATTCCTGAAAATATTGGCATTACAAAAATATTTGTTGCAGTCAAACCTAAAGACACAGCTATGACTGCTCCTAAACTTGCTCCACTTGATATACCAATAATCCCACTATCAACTATTGGGTTTTTTAAAAGGCTTTGCATTGTGCAACCACACAATGCTAAAGCCCCTCCAACTATAACAGCAACCATTATTCTTGGAAATCTAACAAAAAATACTATTGGAATATAGCTTTGTTTAGATATTTCAAAATTAAATAGCCCTGTTTTATTTAATATTATTTTTATAACATCCGAAATTGGAACTCTCACAGCTCCATAGAAAAAAGAAAAAATTATTATTCCTATTAAAAGAAAAAATAGAAAGAGATTAAAATTAATTCTATGCTTCATAGCTACTCCTTCAACTGATATACAACTTTTGCCAATTCTTCAATTCCATCTATCATATATTGTGAAATTGGTGTAATATTTTTATATTGTATAAAATAAACTTTTTTATTTTTTATAGCTTTTACATTTTTAAAGCTAGGATCTTCAAAAAGAAATTTTGAGAGTTTATCTATATTATCATATTTTCTTGCAATTGGTACTATGATAATATCTGGATTTAATTCTATTATTTTTTCCTTTGAAATATCCTTAAATCTATCAACTCCTGCCTCTGCTGCAACATTGACTCCATTTATAAGTCTTACCATATCATTAAAAGTTGTATTTTTACCACTTGTTGTGCCAAAAGAAGTATACATAAGAATTCTAGGCTTTGTTCCTTTATAGCTTTTTGCTATTTTATTTTGTAAAATTTTTAATCTATCATCCATATTTTTTATTATTTTTTCACCATTTTCTTTTTCCTCTACTAAATTTGCTAAATCTCTAATTACTTTCTTCTGCTCTTCATAACTACTGGGAGTCTTATAATAATATACCTTAGCACCTATAACAGCTCCTATATCATCATTTTTTTTTGTTACCCAGTCGGCTACAATTATTAAATCAGGCTCCAAAGACATTAAAATTTCTTCATTGCTTTCTACCTTTGGAAATTTTCTAGCTTTATCTACAATATTTGAAATTTCTCTATCCTCATTGATTTTTCCACTTAAACCTGCTATCCTATTCTCAGAAACAAGCCCTAATAACATTTCATCTCCACCTAAAGTTAAAGATACAATGTGATTATATTTTTTAGCCTGCACCTCTTTAGCATTTACAATAGTTGTAAAAGAAAACAACAATATAAGAAATAAAAATAATTTTTTCAATTTTCTTCCTTCCTTTATTAATGAATTAAATATCACATTTTAATTTTAAAATAAATAACTA
>OKRR01002370.1_pt1 | contig 13915 bp, 14 predicted proteins | sample 1601211 | NCBI WGS metagenome assembly OKRR01 (sample SAMEA3541525, study PRJEB24748) | human gut metagenome | biome: human gut; feature: human-associated habitat; material: faeces | place: China | collected 2012
CTGGACAGAATGAACGACGCGCTGGGATATCTGGAAGCGAATTTGGCCGGTACGGCGGATATGGAGCACGCGGCACGGCTGGCGTGCTGCTCGGTCTATCATTTCGGCCGGATGTTTTCGTATATCGCAGGGGTGCCGCTCTCGGAATATCTGCGTCGCCGCAGGATGACGCTGGCCGCGTTCGACCTTCAGAACGGAGGCAGGGTACTGGATGTGGCGCTGCGGTATGGCTATGAGTCTCCGACGGCGTTTAACCGCGCGTTTCAAAGCGTGCATGGCGTTTCGCCGTCCGCGGCGCAGAGGGACGGCGCACCCCTGAAAGCGTATCCTCGTATCAGCTTCAAGATCACCGTCAAGGGGGAAGCTGAAATGGATTACCGTATCATCAAACAAGAAGCCTTCCGTATCGTGGGCGTGCGCGAACCGCTTTTGCCGGATTTCGAGGATTCGTTCCGTCGGGTGCCGGAATTTTGGGGCGAAGCGGCGGCGTCCGGCGCCATACCGCGCCTGTGCCTGCTGATGGACGCCGCACCGAAAGGGATTCTGGGCGTCAGCACCTGTATGCCGGACGCGGAGAATTATTATTACATCGCTGTGGCCAGCACACGTCCTGCGCCTGAGGGAATGCACGAATACGTGGTGCCCGCCTGTACCTGGGCCGTATTTCCAGGCCGGGGTTCCATGCCCGCCGCCATGCAGGAGCTGCAAAAGCGCGTGGTTTCGGAATGGCTGCCCGGCTCGGGCTACGAGTGGGGCCAAGCGCCGGATCTCGAAGTGTACCTGGACGACGGCCTGTCCGGAGAAAGCAGCTTTGAGGTTTGGCTGCCCGTCGCAAAGCGGTAAGAGCCGTGTGCGCAGCAGGGAAACGGCGCAGCTGAGGATAGATTCCGGCCGGGCAGGAAACGCCCGGCCGTTTTTTGTCCGCGTGCCTTGATTTTCCATGGACTCCCGCTTGACGGCGGGCCCGGCGGCGTGTACAATGAAAAATTAGGATAGTATGCCGAAATGCGCGGCGGCGCGGCGCTCCACGGCAGAAAAGGGGGCGGTGCGATGCCGCGCGGAAAACGTGCGTACCGTGTGCTGCTCTGGGCCGTTTTGGCGGCGCTGCTGGCCCTGGCGGCTTTTGCCGGGTGGCGGCTGTGGCGCGTGTACGGCGACGCGGCCCGTGCGGCGCAGCTGGCGCGGGAAATGCAGCAGACGGCCGTGCCTGCTGCCGGTGAGAGCGCGGCGGGCACAGACGGGGCGGAAATGCCCGCCCATGCTTGCCCTGTGGACTTTGAGACGCTGCGCCGGGATTATCCGGCCGTGACGGCCTGGCTGACAGGTTGCGGAGGGGACATCGATACGCCTGTGGCCCAAGGGGCGGACAACATTTATTATCTGGACCATCTGCCCGACGGGACGCGGAACATGCTGGGCACGGCGTTTCTGGACAGCGCCAACAGCGCGTCCTTTTCCGACGACCAGTCTTTTATTTTCGGCCATCATATGGACACGGGCGGCGGTGTGTTCGCACCGCTGCTGCGGTATCAGAAGCAGGAATACTTTGAAAAAAATCCCACGTTCACGCTGCATACGCCCGGCGGCTGCTACACGGCCTGGGTATTCGGCGCGTTCGTGGTACAGGAGCGGGCGTACCCATACGTGCATGAGTTCACCTCTGCGGACGGGATGGCGGCATTTGTGGAGCGGGTGCGCGCGCAGTCGGATATCATCTCGCCGGTGGAACCCGCGCCGGGAGACAGGGTGCTCACATTGTGCACCTGTACGTCGAAAACAAACGACCTGCGCTATGTGGTGTGCGCGAAGCTCATCCCGCTGGCGTAAGGAAAAGCCCCGTTCCGGGGGCGTGAAAGGAGGGCTGCGGCATGCGCAGGAAAACAGAACGGCAGGGCACCGAGGCCGAGCGCCAGCTTGCATGGAGCAGGGAATACCTGCGGCGGGAAAAGCGCCGCCGCGTGCTGCGCCGCACACTGCTGATGCTGGTGCTGGCGCTTGCCTGCGCCGTGACGGTATTTGCGCTGAACGGCGGCATTCCCGCACTGCGGGTGGGTGGCGCGCCTGCCTCCGGTTCGTCTGCGGCGCAGTCCTCGTCCGCGCCGGCCGTACAGGCGCAGCCCCCGTCATCTCAGGCGCAGCCGGAGCCGGCGGCATATACCGTCGCCTTCGACAGCCGCGGCGGAAGCGCCGTGGAGGCGCTGCAAAATGTGACGCAGGGCGCGCGCATCGCCGAGCCGTCGTCTCCGGTGCGGGAGGGCTATACGTTCGAGGGCTGGTACAGGGACGCTGCGCGGACGGACGCTTGGGACTTTGCCGCGGACACGGTGGAGCAGGATACCATTTTGTATGCAAAATGGGAGGCCGTGCCCGCGCAGGACACAACTTCCGGCGCGGCTCTGCCCCAGACGGGCGTGGCCACGGGCGCATTGCTGTGGGCGTGCGTGCTGGCTGCGGCGCTTGCGCTGGCCGCGGCGGCAGCCTTGCTGCTGCGCAGGGCTTACCGGGGCTGAATCGCAGAAGACAGGCCAAAAAGCCGCTGCAAACGCAGCGGCTTTTGTTGAAAGAAAAACGGAAAGGCGGAGAAAGGCCATGGACGCCGGATTTATAAACCTGACGCCGGAAAATTTGGACGGCGAACATCTGTGCTGCATCATACGCAGCAAAAAAGCGCATCCGGGCGTGGAAGCGAAACGGCAGTGGCTGGCGGACCGCTTGAAGGAGGGCCATATTTTCCGCAAGCTGAACGCAAAGGCTACGGTATTCATCGAATACGCCCCTCTTGAAACCGCATGGACGCCGGTGCTGGGAGACAGCTATTACTATATCTACTGTCTGTGGGTCTGCGGGGAAAGCAAGGGCAAAGGCTACGGACGGGCATTGATGGAATACTGTCTGGCCGACGCCCGGGCAAAAGGAAAGTCCGGCGTGTGCATGCTGGGCGCGGAAAAGCAAAAGGCATGGCTTTCAGACCAGGCCTTTGCAAAAAAATTCGGTTTTCAGACAGTGGATACCGCGCCAAACGGCTATGAGCTGCTGGCGCTTTCCTTCGACGGGACAAAGCCCCGCTTTGCGCCCCATGCGAAAAAGCAACAGATCGAAAACAAGGAGCTGACGGTCTTCTACGATATGCAGTGCCCGTATATTCTTCAGCGCGTGGAGCGGGTGGAACGGTACTGCGGGGCGAACGGCGTGCCGCTGTCCCTCGTCCGGGTGGATACGCTGCAAAAGGCGAAGGAGCTGCCTTGTGTTTTCAACAACTGGGCCGTATTTTACAAAGGAAAGTTTGAAACCGTGAACCTGCTGGACGACGCCGCGCTGCAAAGGCTTTTGAAAAAATGAGACCGGGTATCCGAAAGGGGTGCCCGGCCTTTTGTACGCAAGAAGTTGGAGCAGGCGCTCCGCAGCAAAGACAGAGCCGGCGTTATGGCGGAAGCCTGCTTCAAGGCGGCGGGCTGGTGCTGAAAGCCCTGTTTGCGCAAGGGGAGCTTTGGCGTGCTTTTTTCAGGTGCATCCCGATAAATCGGGATTTGGTCAGTGGATCACTTTATAACGCAATCGTAAATACGACTTTTTCAAAACCATGCATTCTTGCAGCTTCAGCACGCCAATTTTTGATAATTTACTTTCGGACAACAGGGATTTTCCGTCAATGAGTGTGGGCGTATCTTTGCCGCCGATCAAAACAGGGGCGATGACGATATCAATATAATCGAATAACTTTTCATGAAGAAATAAACTGTTTAACGTACCTCCGCTTTGTATCGTTATTCTTTCACAACCGTATTCTGATTTGAGTTCAGCAAGTGCCTCTTTCAGTGAGGGACCATTTTGGCGTATGATATGCAGATTGCTTTCATCTACATCAAAGGCCGGATGGTTTGCATTAGACGTGATTAATACAAATTCTTTTGCTAAGGAACAAAAATAGAGTACGCCATTTTTGTTCAAATGATCATTATCAATTATTACAAAGGAAACGGGTGTTTTGTCGGGCATTTCTTTTGTGTTGACACCCAGTTTAGCTTGGACGCGGCCAGAATTGAGCGACCACAGATCTGTCGTCTGCTCTATTTCATAATATTGATGCAACCCTTCACGAACCCCCGCAATTTTAGGAAAGTCTTTGTCTATGTCCAAATCGTCTGTCGCACCAGTGCTTATTTTGCCATCAACGGACATTAACATAAACAATGTTGTAATTGGTCTGTCCATGCTATCCCTCCAAAATGTCGTTTGCCGTCCTGTTTTATTATATGGGAGAATAGGGCGTCCCTCAAGAAAAACCTTTATAAAGGATACAGAAAAACGGGTGCAACCGGCCGGTTGCACCCGTAAATCGTTTTACGGCGCTGCATCTTTTTTGGGGGGGGATTCATTCTTCTGTCAGGTAAGGCAGCAGCACGGGGAGAAGACCGCGGGCCATGAAATAAAAGCCCAGGTCCGTGGGATGCACGCCGTCCACAGTGTATTCTTCACCGCCGTCCGGCCAGAGCGTGCGGCCGTCCAGGAAAGCGATATTTGCATCGCCGCCCGCGCGTGCCTGCTCCACAGCGTCACGCTGCGCCGCCCGCCAGGCGTCCTTTTGCGCCACGCGGTCCGGCTGTTGGGCCTCCAGAGGACCGAGCGGCGCGCTGACCACCAGAATGGGCAGCCGCGGGCATGCCGCGCGCAGTCGCGCCAGGAAAGCGGGCAGGCGGCCCAGACAGCCAAGCGGCCCGGCATTGGCTTCAGCGTCCACCACCAGCAGGCGCAGGCCCGGCACGCGCGCCAGTACGTCCGCCATCTCCGGCTCCAGGCATGCGTTGCCCGAAAAGCCGAAGTTATAGATCTGTACGTCCAGCGCACGGGCAAGGATGGCGGGGAAAGCCATACCCGGATGGGAAGCGCAGCCGCCCTGGTCGATGGACGTGCCGTAGACGGCGGCCGCGCCGCTTACGGCACGGGGCGCGGGCGCGGCCACAGAGGCGTCCGCGTCAACGCCCACCCATACCTCTTTCACGCCCATGTACAGCGGAAAATGAATTAGAAATTCCTTTTCCTCCCGGTCCCCTCCGCTCCACAATGCGGCGGTATATGCGGTTTCTCCGTGGCCGAACACACTGGGCCCGGCGTAACGCCATGCGCCGCCCGGCCTGCGCAGATAGCAGTCAAAACCGCCCTGTCCGGTGGAGGGCATGTGGTGCATGGCGCAAGCAGCCGCAAGACGTGCTCGGACAAGCACGCGTCCCGTACTGCTGCGAAAACGGATGCAGCCGCCCGCTGTATTTGTGCCCAGCTCGGTGAGGGCGGCTCGCCCGGCGCGGGAAAATACCGCGTCGGAATCCAGCGGCAGGCGGCGGTATGCGCCGTTCTGCTCGAAAAAGGCAAATCCCTCCAGCACGAGGGGCGGTTCAAATGGAGCAAGCCACCGCACGCCCTCCTCCTGTGCGGGGCGCGCCTGCATAAAACGGTCCAGTTTTGCAATATCCATCCGTCGGCCTCCGTTACTTTTTCTTCCGGTTCAGCTTCAGACATATGCCGTTTGCCGCCGCGGCCTCCTGCAGCAGCCGCGCGGCCAGCGCGCCCTTTTCCCGGAGGGCGGCGTCCGGGGGCGTCTGCCGCCGCAGCAGGGACACGGTTTCCCGTACGTCCGCAAGCTCCAGCAGGTTGACGGCCGTGCAGAACAGGCTTTTCCGCCGTCCGTCGTTGTATTCCCGCAGCAAAAAGCGCAAGAGCGCCTCCTTTTCCTCCAGCATGGCCCGATATGCGTCCAGTCCGTCCCGGGCCGCCCGGGCAAAATCTCTTTGCACATTGCGGTGGGGCACGAAGGAGTCATAAGGCTCGGCCCTGGTGTAACGGGCACAGGGATATTCCGTGCACTGGAAGCAGTATTCCACGCCGCCGTGCTCCCGCGCGCACCGCTGCACCGCGCAGGAGGGACGGCCCGCGCCGCCGCAGCCCGTGCAGTGCTCCGTCTCGCTGATGTGGTACATCGGGCACAGCCCGCAGTTCAGGCCGCACAGGGAAAAGCGGGGCTCGGCCCGCGTCTGTTCCTTCATACAAAACCTCCCTCAATCGTTGAAGCGCGCCGCGCCCGGATTACGGCGTACCGGCCGGTTCCGGCGGGCAGGGCCGCCCGTTCAGAGATGCCGATACCAGCGTGCTGCCGCGGTATACCAGCTTAAGAGAGAAAAACGGCGCTTCCTGCGCCAGCAGGCGCAGGAAAATGCGGTCGCCCTCCCAAAGCGGCAGGCCCGGCACCGCGCTCTTTTCCACCCATGCCAGCTCGCCTTCGACACACGGCCCGGCCAACGTGCCCTCGAACGCGTCCGAGGTGAAAAGATGCATATACTCCGTGGGCCACACGTCCGACACGAACGTCACAAGCCCCCGGTACCGCCAGTCCGTCAAGATCAGGCCCGTTTCCTCCCGCACCTCGCGCAGCAGGCAGTCTTCGGGGCTTTCGCCCTCCTCGCACTTGCCGCCTACACCGATCCACTTGCCCTCGTTTTCGTCGTTGGCCTTTTTGGTGCGGTGCAGCATCAGGCAGCGGCTTCCCTGTTCGATGTAGCACAGCGTCGTATTCTTCATTGCCGGCCCCGCGCTCAGAAGTTTCCGCCGTTCCAGCCCCAGTTGGGCGTTTCGGCGTATTTGACGTATACCCGCGCGGGGTCGATGTCCAGCACGGCGTCCAGCAGTTCGCAGACGCGGGCCGTCAGTGCATCGTAGGCGTCCGGCTCCGCGCCGCCGTAAACGGATACCTCCACCAGCGCGGCGGGGGCGTCGGTGCCCTGGAACCACAGCGCGCACTCGGGCTCCACGCCCACCATCAGCCAGGCCTCGCTTTTGCCGGGAATGGCCTCGATGGCCTGCCCCAGCCGTGTCTTAAGCGCCTCCTGTGCGTTTTCGGATACGGGGATATTGGTTTTTACATTGATGAACGGCATAAATATTTCCTCCCTGACGCGCCGGTCCCGGCGCGCTTTTTGATGCAGCGCGCGGCGCTGTACGTCAGCGGCGCAGCCAGCCGGCGGCCAGATCCACCCAGCCCGTGCACTCCGCCTGCACGCCCGCGCCGGCGGTGTTTTCCGTCAGCTCGTTGGCAAGGGACAGCCCGTGCCCGCCCACGGAGTAGATGTGGGACTCAAACGGTACGCCCGCACGGCGCAGGGCCATGGCGAACAGCATCGTGTTTTCCACGGGTACGCCGGGATCGGTATAGGTGTGCCACAGGAACGCGGGCGGCGTGTCCTGCGTCACATGCTGCTCCAGCGATACCTCCGCGCGGCGGGCGGCGTCCGCGTCGGCGCCCAGCAGATTGTCGAAAGACCCCTTGTGGGCAAATTCTCCGCCGGTGATAACGGGGTAGCAAAGCACCATTTTGTCCGGGCGCATGTCCTGGGGGACAAGGCCGGTTTCGGCAGCGAGGAACGGCGCGTTCCAAAACACGCCCAGGCTGCCCGCCAGATGCCCGCCCGCAGAAAAACCGCATACGGAAATCTGCCGTGGGTCCACATGGTTCTCCGCGGCGCCCGCGCGCACCCAGGCCACGGCTTCGGCCAGCGCGCACAGCGCGGCGGGGAAACGGGCGGGCGCGCAGGGATAGCGCAGCACACAGGCGTGGAAGCCGCGGGCGCACAGGGCCAGCGCGATGGGTTCGGCCTCGCGGTCGCTGGTATAGGCGTACCCGCCGCCCGGACATACGACAACGGCCGGGCGGCACGCGCCCGCCTTCAGCTCGGGAGAATCCGCCAGAAAATAGGTGTCCAGGTACGCGCCCTGGGTGCCGAGAGGGATGCGTTCACATTTCATAACATAACCTTCTTTTATATGTCAGTTTTTCTCTCTTTCAAGCCAAGAAACCATCAGGTCGAACCATCCGGCACATTCTTTCTGCACATTGTCTCCTGTCATGTTTTCCGTTTCGCGTGTAGCAAGACACAGCCCGTGCCCGCCCACGGAGTAGATGTGGGACTCAAACGGCACGCCCGCACGGCGCAGGGCCATGGCGAACAGCATCGTATTTTCCACAAGCGCCGCCCGGTCGGTCCAGGTGTGCCACAAAAATGCAGGCGGCGTGTTCGCTGTTACATGCTGTTCCAGCGATACCTCCGCGCGGCGGGCGGCGTCCGCGTCGGCGCCCAGCAGATTGTCGAAAGACCCCTTGTGGGCAAATTCTCCGCCGGTGATAACGGGGTAGCAAAGCACCATTTTGTCCGGGCGCATGTCCTGGGGGACAAGGCCGGTTTCGGCAGCGAGGAACGGCGCGTTCCAAAACACGCCCAGGCTGCCCGCCAGATGCCCGCCCGCAGAAAAACCGCATACGGAAATCTGCCGTGGGTCCACATGGTTCTCCGCGGCGCCCGCGCGCACCCAGGCCACGGCTTCGGCCAGCGCGCACAGCGCGGCGGGGAAACGGGCGGGCGCGCAGGGATAGCGCAGCACACAGGCGTGGAAGCCGCGGGCGCACAGGGCCAGCGCGATGGGTTCGGCCTCGCGGTCGCTGGTATAGGCGTACCCGCCGCCCGGACATACGACAACGGCCGGGCGGCACGCGCCCGCCTTCAGCTCGGGAGAATCCGCCAGAAAATAGGTGTCCAGGTACGCGCCCTGGGTGCCGAGAGGGATGCGTTCACATTTCATAACAATTGCTCCTTTGTCAATGGGATGCGCCGGCCCGGGCCGGAGACAGACGGAAAAGAAAAGGCGCCCGCAGCGCTCCGGCACGGCTGTGCGCGGGGCGAAGGCGGGCGCGGGAACGCGGCAGGGCGGCGCTCATTCCAGCGGCGGCGCAACAAACGCCTCGCGGCCGGTTTGAGCGGCTTCGACAAGGGCGTTTAAAATCTGCACCGGGCGCAGCAGCGTGCCGTAGGGCTCGGGCGGGGTGCGCGTCAGCACGCCCTGCACGAATTTTGCGAACCCCTGCCGGTAGATGGTGGAAATGTCGATGGAGTGCACTGCCACTTCCTTTGCGCCGTACAGCGCAGCGTGAAACTCGCTCACCTCGGCGAAATTCACGCACACGCCCAGCGACGCGTACTTGAACACGGCGATGACATTGCCCGCCGTAACGTCGGCCTTCACACTGATGATATCCGGCCCGAAGGCGGTTGTCAATATCTCAGCGGTATGGCCGCCGTAAAAATACAGCCCGCCGTAAGGGCTGTCCAACTCTCCGGGGAAATTCAGCCCGGCCGAGATCACGCCGCCGTCCGCGCACATGGCGCGGTATTTGTCCCGCAGCCAAAGCACATCCGGGCAGTATTTGCACGTGGAGCCGCCCGCCAGCAGCGCGCCGCTCTCCCGCGCGGCGGCCACCAGAGCGGCGGCCTGGCCGATGTCGGTGGTGAAAGGCTTGTCCACCCAGGTGGAGATGCCCGCGCGCAGGAAGGGCAGCGCCGCGTCATGGTGCTGCGCGCCGTGGCGCAGCACCACCATCACGGCGTCCACCTGGCCCAGCATACGGGCCGGGTCGTCCACAACGGTGTGGATATGCGCTTCGTTTGCCACGAAGGCGGCGCGCTGGGCGCTCTCGCCCCACAGCATGGTGACGCGCGCGGGCAAGCCGCTGCCGCCCTCCTCGGGCGGAAGATTGGCGAGCCTGGAAAAAGCGAGGGCGTGGAAGTTGTCCGCGCCGATCATGCCAATGCGCAGCATACGGAATCCCTCCTTACAGATTGATCACGGCAATGGCGGCCACGCCCAGCAAAATACCGAGCCTGCCGCGCGCCGAAAGTTTTTCCCGGAACAGCAGCACGGAGCACAGCGTCACGCCCACAATGATGCTGCCCTGTACAAGCGGGAACAGGTAGCTGGCATCCACGCGCCCGGCCAGCCAGGTGAGCAGCAGATTGCCGCCCACAGAGCCGCCCGCCAGAAGCACGGCGGCAAGAGCGTTTTGGCGCAGCAGCGCGGCGCCGTCCGCCGCGCCCGCGGGCAGCCTGCCCCGCAGCGCCAGATACGCCAGCGCGTAGCAGGCCGCGGCTGTGCAGAAGCCCACCAGCATCAGGCCCGCGGCCTCGGCGCCGCCCGTGGCGTTTTGCTGGGACTTCTGTACCACCGCGCACAGTCCGTTGCACAGAAAGGTCAGCGCACACAGCGTCAGCCAGCGGGGCTCGGGCTTCTGTGCGCCGCCCGGCGCGACGTTCAGGCACCAGAACGCGGCCAGGAACAGCGCCACGGCTGCGGCAAGCGTGAAAGTGAGCGCTTCGCCGAACAGCAGCACGCCCGCAAACGCGGGCACCAGCATGCTGGCGGAAAAATAAAACGTTGTGTAGGAGAGCGGCCCGCTGGCGATGGCCAGGTTGTAAAACAAGATCGTCAGTGCGAACAGCACGCCGAAGGCAATGCCGTGCCGCAGCGTCGCGGGGCTTACGGTGAACATGTCCGGCACAGCCAGACGGCCGGCGCCCATGGCCGCGGCCGCCAGCAGCGAAAACGCGCAGTTCACCAGAAGCTTCTGGGGCAGATGTTCGGCGTGCTGCAGCTTCATGGAAAGCGTTTGCAGCACGAACAGGATGATCGTGCAGAGAAGGAATACAGCTGTCATGCAGCGGCCTCCAGTCGGATGATTTTTCTGGCGCTTATGCTGCGCCGCCGTCAGCCCTCGCCGGGCTGCGCCAGAATGTCCCGCCACAGCGCGGAATATTCGTCCCGCGTGCGGCGCGGTGCGTCCGCCAGTACGCTGCGGCCCTTTGCCGCGCCGCCGGCAAGCAGGTCGATGACCGTCGCGGCCATCAGCTTGGCGGGCGCCAGATAGGCGAGCGCTTCATCGGCGACGGCAAAGTCCCTGCTGTGCGCCGCGCCGGAAAAGCCGCTCACCGTCGGCTGGATAACAGGCAGCAGGTAGGACACGTCGCCCATATCCGTGCTGCCGCAGAAGGGCAGACCGCGTTCCACGGCAAGCCCGGGCGCGCAAACCGGGACGTTGGCCGCGAACAGTTCGGAAAGCGCCGCGTTCTGCGCCAGCGGCAGATAACCCGGCATATCGTCGATCTCCACCCGCGCGCCCACGGCGTAAGCGGCGCCCCGGGCCGCACGGTTCACTTTGGCGTTGGCGGTGCGCATGGCCTGCACGCTGGCGGCACGCACGTAGCTCTCCATGCGCACATCTGCGGGCACGGTGTTCACCAGGTCCCCGCCCTTTGTAATGATAGGATGCACACGCACATGGTCCTCGTCGCGGAAGGTCTCACGGTTGGCGTGGATGGCCGCGATGGCAAGAGATGCCGCGTTCAGCGCGTTGACGCCTTCCCAGGGCGCGCCGCCCGCGTGTGCCTCTTTGCCGAGAAACCGCAGCTCCTTGCCGATAAAGCCGCCCGCCGCGCCTGCAACCACCGCGCGAGGCTGCGGGGCGTCTGTTTCGCTGTGCACCATCATGGCTATGTCGATATCGTCAAAAGCGCCTTCCGCGATGAGCTGCTGCTTACCGCCGAGATACTGTACTTCGCCCGCGCGCCTCAGCCCGGCCCGCCAGCCGATCTCAACGTATTCCTCCGCGGGCGCCGCCAGCAGGCATACGCTGCCCGCAAGGCTGTCCGCCACGGCCCGCAGGCCCACAGCGCAGCCCAGCATGGAGGCAAGCTGGGCGTTGTGCCCGCAGGCGTGGGCCGCGCCTGTGGCTTTGTCCGCAAACGGATGGCCGGGGCTGAGCACCGCGTCCAGCTCCCCGATAACGGCCACCCGCGGCCCCGCGCCGCGCCAAAGCCAGCCTTTCACGCCTGTGCGCGCGGGCCGCGTAACGTCCGTCAGACCCAGCGAGGCAAAGGCCTCCAGCACCTTTCCGGCCGTGCGCGTTTCCTTATAGCCCAGCTCCGGATGGGCAAGGATATCCCGCCCGAAAGCGGTGAGGCGCTGTGCCTGTGCGTCGATGGCGGCGCACGCCGCGCGCTTGAGCGCGTCTGTCATTGTGTTCATAGTCCGCTCACGCTTTCCACGTTTCAAGATTCTGCGCAACGAACGCGTCGTCGTTGAGATGAGGGTACATCTCATACACGCGGCTTATCTCCTGCTCCTGTCCCTCGCTGAGGGTCTCGTCCGGGTCCAGGCACCACGTGCCCGCCATCAGGCCCTGACGCCGCAGCACCTCATGGACCCCCGGGATGCATCCGGCAAAGTTGTGCGCCACGTCGAAGAACACGCCGTTGCAGTCTGTGACCGCCGCGCCCCGCGCCAGAAGCTCCGCCGGGATGTCGCGGCCGTCCCGGTATTCCCGCAGCTCTTCGTACAGCTTCACAACGCTGTGCGTCCACACCGACCAGTGCCCCAGCAGGCCCCCCACGAACCGCAGCTCCACCTCTTTGCCGTCCACCGGGAACCGGTACGGCGTCAAAAGGTCCGCCACGATGTTGTCGTCGTTGCCCGTGTACAGCGCAATTTCCTCCCGCCGCGCGCTGTATGCCACGCCCCGCACCAGGTCGATGCTCTGGTACCGGTTGAACGAAGCGCATTTGATGGCCACCACGCCCGGCGTGTCCGCCACGGCCTTCCAGTATTCATACGACAGCCGCCGCCCGCCGCAGGCCGTCTGCAGGTAAAACCCGATCACGGGCATCTCTGCCGCCACCGCATGGGTGCGTTCCACCAGCTCCTCCTCCGTCCGGTGCGCCAGCCCGCCCGGGCTCAGCAATACCGCGTCGAACCCCAGCGCCTTTGCCGTGCGCGCCTCCGCGCACGCCTGCTCCGCTTCGCCGCACGCGCCCGCCACGCGCACCAGCGTTTTCCCCGTGCGCGCCTCGTATGCGTCCATCTCCTCTTTCGTCACGCGCAGGACCGGCTCGAACAGGCCCACCTCCGGTTTGCGGATCTCGAACTGCGTGGTGTGCACCGCCACTGCCAGCCCGCCCACCCCAGCGTCCAGATAATACCGGATCAGCGTGCGCTGGCCCGCCTCGTTGAATTTCCGGTTTTCGTCCAGAACCAGCGGGATGGCCGGGATGACCGTGCCCCCGTGCAGGATCTTCAGCGCTTCTTCATGCCGTCCCATACTCAATAGCTCCCTTTCCTCTCTTCAAAGTGCGTGGGCTTGCCCAATGCGCGCCCTCCGTCCAAAATCCACTGCGCCTGCCATTCGATCAGCGTTTCCAGCGGCACCGTGGGATAGCCGAACAGCCGGAACATCTTTCCCGCGTTGTTCAGATACGCCGTGTCCGACGCCTCCCCTGTGAATATGGGCTCTCTGCCCAGCAGCGCGCCCAGCTTTTTCGCCGTCTCCTGTACGCCCGCGGTCTCCGGCCCCGTCACGTTCAGCGTGAACACCTCCGCCGAGGCATGCCCCAGCAGACGCAGCGCCGCCTCGTTGGCGTCCCCCTGCCAGATGCAGTTGAAGCTGGGCGTGGTGATGCTGATGGGTTTTCCCTCCAGGATGTTGTGGGCCATATCGTACAGCACGCCGTACCGCAGGTCCACCGCGTAGTTCAAACGGTAAACCGCCACCCGCGTGCCGTAGGTCTTTGCCGCGTACTCGAACATCCGCTCGCGCCCCTGGCAGGACATGCAGTACTCGCCCACCGGCTCCGTCCGCGTCTCCTCCGTGGCACCCCCGCTGTGCACACCCACCTTCGGGTACAGGTTCCCGCTGGAGAACACCACGATGCGGCTGCTTTGGTACCGCTCGGCTACCCGGCTGGGCAGCCAGGTGTTCATCGCCCAGGTGGCGTATTCATTGCCGTCCGTGCCGAACTTTTTGCCCGCCATGTAGATGACGTTCTCCGCGTCCGGCAGGCTGTCCAGCGCGCCGGGCGCCAGCAGGTCCGCGCTGATCATCTCCACCCCGTTCTCCCGCAGCAGCTCCACCACCAGCGGGTCGCTGAAGCGCGACACCGCGATGACTCGCTTTTCCACTCCCGCCGCCCGCAGCGCGTTCTTTGCCAGAACGCACAGCGTCGGCCCCATTTTTCCGCCCGCGCCCAGCACCAGGATGTCTCCCTCCCACCTT
>OKRR01002380.1_pt1 | contig 13859 bp, 15 predicted proteins | sample 1601211 | NCBI WGS metagenome assembly OKRR01 (sample SAMEA3541525, study PRJEB24748) | human gut metagenome | biome: human gut; feature: human-associated habitat; material: faeces | place: China | collected 2012
ATTCGCAAGAAGCAGACCGATATCAGCAGTCTGGAAAAGATTTTGAAAATTATCATAGAAAAAACGCATTGTCTCCACAGCACAAAGTGCTATGAAACCCGTTTACTAGTTCTAATATATTTCTACATCTTTGAAGAAACAATATTCAGTTTTGATTTTGGATGTCCTTAAGTGCACCCAAATGGAAAATTTCGCCCTAGGGTCTTCAAATTAATCTACATGGATTACATCACCTTCGGTGAGAGCCATTCCGATTAATTTAAAGACCAAAATAATTTTGTGGTGGATGTCCTTATGTGGAGACATAATTTAAAATTTGCTTTTAACAACAATCAGTAGATTTGGAAGAATTCAGAAAGCAATATTTTGTAAATTTAAGAGCCAGCATATCAAGATAGCTGGCTCTTAAATTTACACGATTTTTTTTCTCTCTAAAATGAGCAATCTAGAATAATCTCCAAACTTCGGAAAATCCTCCCAATTACAAGATACATCAACTACTGCTTCTCTCTCTTCTATTTCTCCGCTTAGCAAATCCCTCTTTTCCATATACAACTCACCATTTTGTTTAAAACCAAAAACCATTAACTCGATTTCTTTTTCCGCCTCATAACTATGATAATATGCTGCATTTAAAAAAAGCTTATCGTTTTCTTTGTGAAAAGCATATGTAATATAATTTACCTCATTATCATTCATAAAATGAACAAACACGTCGTTCTTTGCCATTTCCACTACATAGCTTACCATATCATTCTGTTTCAAAACAACAGTATAGTCTTCACCACTTAAATGATTGTTTCTTGCTGTTTCTTCATTAAAAATTTCAATGGATTTCTTTCTTGGAAACCACCATTTCTTACAATAAATTATTTCCATTAATTATATTCCTTTCCATTAACATCCCTAGAGACATACTTAAACATATTATAAGTCAAAATATGCAATCAAGAACTCTTCAAAACTCTGCCATTCAGCTTGCAATACACCATTCAGTAACTTTTCATCACCGCCTTCAAAATCCACCCTATACACTTTATCATCTAGGGTATTTAGCACAATTACTTCATTTGCCACCATTTCTGTTAATACAAGATAATGCACAGGAAATGAATGCTCTATTCTACATTCCATCGTCACACTCTCGATATTTATCTCATCTTCAACTATATCAAGAAATTCCATACCCAATGTTTCTTCCCAAAATGGTCCTGCAAAATTTACAAAAAACTCCTCGACATCTTTAGATACTTTCACACTTAATCGCTGAAAAGTTTGTATTACCTCATCTGGATTTTTTCTTGCATATGTGCTACTATCCAAAATTTCTTTTAACTTACTTATAATGCTCATATTTTATTGTACTCCTTTCATAGCATCTCTTCCTCTTGCTTTCCAATATTCAATAGAATCCACTTTTTGGAATAAACCTCTTCCTTTCTTTGCCCCAGTTGTTCTAACCATATTCCAATCAATATCATTTCTTTGATATACATTATAAGTAAATCCTGTTCCTTCAGAACCTGCATTAAACTCTACAGCTCTAGTAAAATAATTATTATTATCGTAAGTACCAATAACCTTCAATTCTGATGAAGTACCACTCTCCAGCGCATCTCCCACATTCCTTAAATCCCATACATCCTCATATCCAACTTTCTGGGATACCAGCAATGCATCTGCCTTTTCCACTCCTGCCAGCTCGGCACTTGTCAATCCTTCTCTGCTTCCATTCTCCAGAAAATCCAAATACTTTGCTGCATCATCTGGTGACATCATATCGGCAAATGATTCATATATTGTCCCGCTTTCCTTTAACAGCTTTTCTCCAGATGCCACTGCTTCGGCTGTCTCATCCGAATACCTGAACACTTTTACCCCATGCAGCCATGCTCCTGCCTCATCTGCATGCTTTGCCAGCACACCGGCACCATCTGTACTTCTCGCCACCACACTGACTTTATCTGCATTTTTGAACAGTGTTCCTATTTCGTCCGAATATTTTAATGCACCGATCACCGATATTATCCCGATACGATCAAGCGCAAGCATGGCACATACAGTCTCAAATTTTTTTCCGTATTCTCCAAGCAGGCTGCAGTACCCTTCTATCTGTGCCGCGTAGTTTGCATCCACTTTCCCTGCTTTTTCTACTATAACATCCAACTTCTTTGTTGTCACATCATGTTTGTCAAACATATGTAAATGGTAACTGTTAATATCATTGATATAATCTCCGATTTCCAGTTCTTCCATAAAAAAATCTTCTACAAAGTCAAATACTTTCCACTGCTCTTGCCAAAATGCAAAACAGGATACTAATTACCTCAATTCCACAATGCTTGAAAATGAACTGAATGCAGAATATGAAAAACTTGATTTATCTGATGAACAGCAAAATGTCATAATGCAGTGGATAGATGCAATCCATGCACAGGAAGCTACTTATACCGTTGTTGCTTTCCGAATGGGGTTGCAATGCTGTTTTTCCTTACTGATGCAGTTAGCCGACTTGTAAAAACTAACAGAAAAATCAGCGGTACTTCAAAACTTTTTAGGTCTTGGAATACCGCTGATACTGTGTTTTTATTTAGTTATAAAAGGAATCTTTTTTCCCCCTTATACCCCCTGGTGAGTGCCATTGTAACATGGGTGTTTGGGATCGTCAAGGGGAATGTTACAAACTTGTTACATGGATTTTATTACAATTTCAGCATTGACTTCTTTTGCCTTCTCTAATGCATGAGAGAAAACCGTTAGGAAATCATTCCCATCACTTGTTACAAAATAATTTGATAAATCTGTAATGTCTTTACTAATATCATTTCCCCATGGAGGTTGTTTTGACAAATCTTCTATGTCCCAAACGACCTTTTCAGGACTGAATTTTTGTAACTCTTTTTTGATTATACTTAATTCCTCTAATGCCTTATCCGTATTATCGCACTCCAGTTTCCCTTGATATAACTCGTTCATAATTACTGGGAAACGACTTCCCCAATTCCCATTTTCCAAATTATATGCTACCGTAGAAAAGAATGAATGTAAAAAATCACCATGTCCTATTTGATACCAATAAAATTTTACCTTAAATCCAACTGCCATGCTATCCTCCTAGTCCATCTTAAACAGTATTTCAACACCATTATTCGTTCTCCGCATAATGTCATCATACAAAGCACCTAAAGCTTCATCTGAAACATTTTGACCTCTAACATCAATCATAACTGATTGCTTTGTTCCATCGGGCAAATTTTCTATTCTTTGATAATACTGCTTTTCAATATTCCGCGCAAGATTACTTCTACCACTTGCACTTTCTACGTTGTAATTTTTTATATCTACGCAAAATCCATCCTTGTAATAATCCGGACGTACCCTTCCTTTTGTTCCATAAGGAACCTCTCCCTCATTAATTACAGTTGTTGCTTTCCGAATAGGTATGCAATGCTGTTTTTCCTTGCTAATGCAGTTAACCGACTAATAATCGCAAGCAAAAAAATCAGCGGTATTCATAACCGTTTAGGTCTAGGAATACCACCGATACTGTATTTCTATTTAGTTGTAAAAGATATCTTTTTCCCCCTTATACCCCCTGGTGCGCGCCATTGTAACATGGGTGTTTGAAATCGTCAAGTGGAACCATTACAAAATTATTACAGAACACTTTTCTGTTTTTTTATCCCAACATTTCAACAAACTCTGAGAATGTATCTGCTACCTTGTATGTTACAGGAGCAAAATCTTCTGATTCCTCATGGCTCCATACACAAATTGAAGGTTTCTCTTTACTTTTTCTATAATCTAAACATACATAATCTCCTGCGAATAACTCTGCTATTGGCAGAACCTCTACTCCAATTAAATCTTCATTATCCGTCAAACGCTCTCCTATTTGGGATTCTACAGCGCTTATATCATACCAACCATTTTGAGTTTCTTGAACATTCTTCAAAATACACAAAAATCTTGTAACTGCATAATTATGTTTATTACACTCAAATGATTTTTCATTTGGTATACCACCATTATAATTCACAACAAAATTTCTGTAATCCGCTGGCAAAACCAATCTCCATTTTCTCTCTTTTTCTGCTAATAATTCATCAGTTGGTATCGGTTGAATAATCGTATTATCTTGTATCGTCATTTTATATCCTCCTATTATCGAGGGGCATCTGCCCACATTCCAGCAGTTCGTCCTCCATTGTGCGTTGTTATATTATGTATTCCTGTTGGTACTAATTGCATTTTACCTGGTATTTCTGTATGATGCCATGTATATCCGTCTACAGTTCCACCAATTTGTTCATCCAGCCATTTAAACTGCTCTGCATCGCTCATTTTCCACATGTTTTCTGGCAAATATTGTGTTTCCTTTACTACTCCTGCAGATTCAAAATCGGCAAAGCCATATCTCATGCCTTCTACTTTGGTAACCTTTATGTCAGTAATTAATCCAGCATCTATAGCCTGTTGTTTAATAATACTTCTTTGCTTTTTGGTGAGATTCTCTCCTCCTGGTATTGTATCATCCCATGACCACGCTTGGTTGGAGTTAATTTTATCTGCATATACTTTTGCATAATCATCTAAAACATCATCAAATGATTTATTTCCTCCAATAAATTCGTCTATATTTTTTATTGATGTATCTAAGCCACCCTCATCAACACTTTCACTAATTTTCCCCTGCGGAGGACAAGCTTTCCTTTTATACCCACTCGGATCATCATACACCACCGGATTATTCCCGCAGTACGCATACAGATTCAGTCCATCCCCCTGATAGACGTCTTCCTGCATGAAACGCCCGGCAACCGGATTATAATACCTCGCCCGTAAATAATACTGTCCCGTTACATCATCATACTGTTGTCCCGTATAGCGGATGCGGTTATTCAGCTGCTCTGTCGTCTCAAGGGGTACGCCAAAGGCATCATACTGATAGCTGTTCTGAACATTTCTATGTTCATCGGTAACAAGTGCCGTACTCAACTGCTCATCCTTATGATAATAGTACAGTTCCTGCCCTCTTTGGAACGCTTCCATCCCTGCTCCGAGGTGATAACTGGTCTCCTGCTCTTCTCTTCCCTCCTCCTGCAGAAGCTCTCCATCGTGGTATACAAAGCTGGTTCTCCTGCCGTTTTCCAGCAGTTCAAAACGCAGGCCTTCCGCGTCATAGCGGTTCTCCTGCACGTTGCCGGTTTCAGTTTCCACCCTTGTCTGCTGGTGGCGGCTGTTATAGGAGAACAGGCGGATCACGGCTGCATTTTTCTCCTCTATTATACCGCCCTGACGGTCATAAGAAAACTGTTTTCTATCGGCAGGGCTTTCTTCTGCGGTAAGCTGGTTCTTCGCATTATAAAGATAGCGGGTTTCTCCCTGAGCATCCGTCTTCCGGATTCTGTTTCCGGCTTTGTCATAGGCATAGCAGACAGAAGTGCCGTTCCGCCGCTCTTCCAGAAGCTGTCCCCGGACATCATAAGCATAGGAGAGTTCCAGTGCATTATTCCCTGCGGTGATTTCGGATGTAACGCCACCCAGAGTTACACCTGCCTGCATGCCTGTCTTCGCCGTACGGTTTCCGTTGCCGTCATACCGGTATGCAAAGGAGAGCAGGACATTTTCGCCCGCTCTGGTTTCCAGTGTGCGGATGTTACCGTCCCCGTCATAGGTATAGGCGGTCTCCACACCGTTACCATAATAGATGCGGCTGATACGGTTCAAAGCGTCATAGCCGTAGCGCACTTCCAGTCCGTCATTGTTGTAAACACGGCTCCTGCGTCCTAAGATATCGTACTCATACCGGGTGCTGACTCCTGCGGGATCCCTGATCTCCGTGATCTGCCCTGCCCTGTCATGGGTATAGGAAACTAAGCGTTTCCCGTTGGAACGCTTTTCTCTCAGGTTACCTTGTGCATCATAGATGTATTCATAAGACTTTCCATCGCAGACAGCACGGGTCACCCGGCCCAGACTGTCATAGTGCCAGGTACTGATATTGGTATGTTTCCCCTCTGCATCGGACGCCTTCTCATACACAGGCTGTCCGAATACGTTGCAGGCGCGCTGCAGCTGTCTTCCGTCCCGGTCGATGTGCAGGGACAGGTTGCCCTCCTCGTCATACCGGAAGGTCTCTGTGAATCCCAGCTGATCCGTCCGCTCGCTGACTTTTCCAAGGCTGTTGTAGCGGTACTGTACTGCATTGCCGTTACCGTCTATAGTCCTGCTGACCTGCCCGGCGGGGGTGTATTCATAGCCTTCCTTCACCCCGTCCGCAAAGCCAATGCCTGTGATGCGTCCCCAGCTGTCCACATCATAGGAAATGGGATTCTGGTTGCCGTCCACGACTCCGATAATCTGGCCTCTGGCATTATACTTATACTGTTGGAGGATGCGCTGATGGTTCAATTTCGAATAATATTTACTTGTTAAAGTTCAATACCAGAGTTTCGCTAGCAATGTTTTCTTGAGCTAACTGTGCACTTTCTCTTTATGAGATGCCCAAAAGACAGACTTTGGGCACGATATTCGCAAGGAGTAGACCGATATTAGCAGTCTGGAAAAGAATTTGAAAATTATCATCGAAAAAACGCATTGTCTCCACAGCACCAAGTGCTATGAAAACAATGCGTTTTAAATCTTAGAATCAATATTCAGTTTTGAATTTGGATGTCCTTAAATGCACCCATAGAATAAATTTTGCTCTAAGGTCTTTATATTAAATCTTCTTGAATCTTTCTATACTTTAGATCCATTTCAATTAAATTAAAGACCGTTGTTGGATTTTTAAGTGGTGGGCATCCTTAAGTGGAGACATAAATAAAGTTACTATACTGTCCGCTCAATCAACATATTTATTTTGTCACCAAATCTTTTAGGATTATCATTTTTAACATCAACTAACAGTTTTAATATTTTTTCTTTGTATTCCTTTTCCAAATCGCCAATAATTTCAATGTACTTTTCAAAATATTTTTGACTGTTAATTATTCTCTTATTTAACGTCATTGCCCAATCATGAGCCTCCTTCATATCTGGTGTACATATTGCAATCTTCTTTAAGTACTCCTCTCCTTGCAATTGTTCAATCAGATGAATAATTCCAAACATAACTTCATCATCTTTTGTATCATCATCAAAAGCTTTACATATTTCAGCAATATCATCAATCGTTATATTCAAATGCAATGCCTGCAAGGCACCTTCAAATAACACATATTCCTCATCAGTACTCAGCTTCCTGGAATTGATTAATTGTTGTATCTGATTTTTTTTATCCATTGCTTAATTCTCCTCTTCTATTTATCAAATAATTCAGGCATTAATTCCATGTATTTCTTGATATATTCTTGCAATTTCGGTCGTATCTCAGAATATAAACCTTGACTCTGATATATTTGCCTCATATTTGCAATATCGTATGCCAGTGCATCTCTAGGGGATAACGAATAATAATATGCCTTTTCTGCATCTGTCATATTTCTTCCATAAGTGTCGGTCAAACGATGTCGCCCTCCCGTACCTGGACTAGGCATTTCCATATTCATACAAAGACCATCTTCCCTTCCTACTCCATACTGAGACATATATTCCGCAGAAGGCATATGATGTGGTGTAATATTATCTCCAACCTCACCTGCATCTAATAACTCTCTATATGTTCCAATTTCACCTTCACTTGGTAATAAACTATAGGAGCTACTACCACTCTCAATAGCCTCACGCATCGCAGCATCATAATTTGCAAAAATACTTCTTAATTTATTCTGTGTTGCTGCCATCATTCCATCAAGGAATTCTCCTATGACAACACCTGTTACAAAATCTGCCACCATCTGTTCTGGATCAAAAGCATATGCCCACTTCTCATCCCATGACATACTGTCATCAAAGACTGCATACGCAAGTCTTTCACCTGCACTTCGGACATTTCCAGTCGAAATCTCCTCTCCTGCTTTCATCGCTGTCGTAGATAATGCACCAATACCCGCACCTATAAACGCCCCGGCTAAAATACTTCCAGCACCAAGCAAAGAGCCTTAAAAATACCGCTGATACATCTTTAACTTATTACTACTGCCTCATTGCATTCTCCTACTAAACAGTCAAGCATTTGTTCAACATTCTCTCCTGCTTTTTCTAAATACCCATCTGTATAACAATAAAACACATCTTGTTCCGTCATTAACACCATTAAATTTCCTCTACACGCAACCCCTACAGGATATACTATTTCATTAATATCATATTCTTCCAGTAACTCTTCAAAATATACTTTATCCAAATTGCATCCCAGTGCTTTTTCTGGGATAAACTCCAAATTTTCTTTTCTTTCATCATCTTCAAAAACAAGCATACCGTATACCGTCAAAAATTTTTCTACATTCATCGGCATGACAAGCCCAAGCTTCTGATACACATCTTTAATATTAGATATATCTATTGTTCTTTTTTCATCCCAACCAGCTTTTACTAGTCTCTCCTCTGTCACTTTTTCCATAATATTAACATTCCTTTCAATCCTATTGTTTTGGGAATAAACATCCTTCAAATGTCACTTGGCAATTTCGACACGGCAAAGCGTATTTTCCATCTTTAAAATATTTTGTATTAATAAAAATATTATCTAACGTTGCTTGATTTTGTAATGCATTGTTTACAGAATATATTTCTGCACAATTATCTACACTCCACTTTTCAAAGCTCATTCTACTTGCATATTCATTATCAATTGAATTTCCTGCCAGACTCATAGTTCTATTTATTCTTTGTTGTAAATCTGGATGTATTTCTTGAATTGAAGGATTAAACTTATTAGCACCGTTATATCCAAAATATATATCACCAGTATTTAAATCTACAGCAGCACTTATCTTCGCAGGTTTATATGCACCACCTCCCGGCTTAGTTATTCCACCATTTTTAATAAAATCAATTTGATTATCAAGAGCCTCATTACTTATCTTTTCTGCAACATCAAGCCAATGCTCGTCATACCTGGCAACTTCTTCTGGTAACATCAGCTCTCTTAAGCTAGAGTAATTACCACTCTTGACAAAGACTCTTTACCCTTATAATTATCCAAGCCGATGACCATCCTCTGAAAAAAGAATACACTTCTCAAAGCCGACTGTTTCATCTGCTTAAAATAATATCACATATTTGCCATTTTCACTATCTATTTTCGCCAGCACTTTCCACCACTGGCATACGATATTCCGTACCATGCTTTAACATTCCATAAATAATACTGATTAACCGTCTTGAAATGCAAATCAGTGCCTGCTGACTGGTTTTTCCCTCTGCCTTACGTTTCTCATAATATGCCCGTACCACCGAATTTCTCGGTGTACCCTTTGAGGATACCTGCACCATCTGAATTGCAAGGAAGTAAATGGTTGCCTGCAAGCGTCTGTTTCCCTGCTTGGTGGCTACATCCTTACCCTTTCCGCTGGATGATAAATGAAGCGGTGCAATTCCGGCAAACTGTGCCAGTTTATTGGCATTACTAAAGCGTTTGATATCACCGATTTCAGCAAGAATCTTCACTGCTGTGATAACATTTACTCCGGGAATGGTTGTAAGCGTGCAGCCCAGCATCTTATACATCTGTTCCAGCATTTTGTCTACCTCAGCAAGCTGTTTGTCGTAGTGCTGTAAATCACTGACAATACTGAGTGTCACCATATCCCTTGCATCTTGATAAGCATTGTTTTTTACCTTATCACTGGCTACCGCATCCAAGATTTTCTCGCAGGTCTTTGTAGAACATTTATTGTGGCTGACTGGAACAAGTTCTGCCCGTAAATCTTCCACAGACTTGCCCTTTAAGTACTTTCTGGATGGGTAATGCTCCCAGAAATATAATGCTGTTGGTCTGCTAATATCGTTAAAAAACTGCTTGTAAGACGGATACGCAATGCACAACTGCTCATGAAGCTGATTAACCAACCTCGTTCGCTGTTTCATGATGTTATCCCTACGATGCACCAGCTGTCCAAGTGACCAGTACGCATCATTCGGATACGCATCTGGAAGTTTATCCAGCATGTTTAACGTTGCCAGAGCAATGGCTTCCGCATCATCACTGTCGCTTTTACGGTACATGGCACCTCGGTGCTTTGCCTGTCGATGAGAAATAGCAGTATTTACATCCTTAACAAAATACCCCTTATCAATCAGCCACACCGCTAAAGGTCTGCCGTAACCATAAGCATTCTCCAGACCAAAAACTATAGTCTTACCATCCGTATTACATTTTTTCACTTTCGCTACCAGCTTAGGAAAATCGGCTGGTCTGTTTGGGAAAGTAATCTCTCCCAGCTTTTGATTATAGCAGTCAATCATAACTGCTGTGTGGGTCTCCTTATGTAGGTCAATACCCACATAAATATAATTCTCTTTAATCATAAAAATCTGCTCCATTCTCAATGTTTGGCAAAATAGTGGCAATCTCAACTGTTAAGCATCTTTCTAGGAATTACGCATCTTTCAGCAACCAAGTGTGCAAGAGTGGTATAGCCTATCCACTTCTGGTCAGACGCAAAATATCCCGAATGGATACCGCTGACTTTCATGGAGATGGATACATCCTGCAGAACACAGGACTCACAAAAGACTTACGAATCGCTTTCGTGGTGTGTGATGTTAACTCTGAAAAAGAACAGTTACAAGTCAATTTTTTGATTTGGGAGCAGATTTTTTCATATGAACCACTAAAATGAGCAGAATTAGCTTTATGCCATAGACCAAAAACAGAGAAAAACAGTAATAATGCACAAATATAATTTTCAGGCAGGCAAGCCAACTTTCTCTTGCCCTTGTGAGAGCCTGTGTTGCCCCTGTGTGCAATTTTAAGAGCGAAGTCGAGGTAGTTACCCATGATAAACTTTTTAAGGCTTGTTGGGGAAATGTGAGAGATTTGATTTCTTAAGATAGTGCCAAAATAAATAGGGTCGAAAATAGTGCAGGTTAAAGAGCTTATGCCGCCAGAGGACGGTATAAGCCGAGAAACACCCACCGGCAGAGCCGTTGGGAGAAATGTGGTATGGCATAACTTTTTCTGCTGTTCCAAAATATGTTATGCTTCGGGACAGCTTTATCGGAATTGCCATATGACAGAAAAATCGAGAATGTTCCATGACGGTTATCGTCAATAGATCATTCCCGATTCTATGTTTTTATTTAGGTATTACGGGGATTTTTCATCCCCCTTACACCCTCTTGTGCGTGCCATTGTAACATGGAGGCTTTGAGATCGTCAAGAGAAATGTTACAAAATTGTTACATTTGATTTTAGATACCCTTATGTGCACCGAATGGCAAATTTCGCCCTATGGTCATTAAACTACTCCATGGTCAAATCATCGTATGTGAGAGCCATTTCTATTATTTCAAAGTCCATAGTTAATTTTTAGGTGGTTGGTGACCTTAAACAAAGACAAAATTAAAGCAAATATATACCTAATTCTTGGAACGACTCTATACATTCGTCAATATCGTCAAACCATTCCTTTAACTTATTTACTTCGTTTATTGACAGGTTTAATCTACCACTTACACTTATCCTTCTTTGGTATATATCTTCTGCCAGTTCTATCTGTTCATCTGTCATTTCATAGTAATTCTTCCAATATTTTTTTGCATCATCCTCGCTATATAAAAATGGCATGATTGTTTTTTCAGAACTTTTAATTAACTGTTCTTCTGATTGATTCGAGTAATTAGTATCTCCGCTTCCCCAAAATGCAGAAGTTATAAACGGAACTGACTTCCCATTATAATTGACCAGCATATATTGCAAAGCTTCTTCTTTTGCTAAATTCATAATCTTTGCATTTGCTCCACTCAAAATCTCTGGCACATGTTGTTCAATAGATTCATCACATTCCTCATTATTTTGAATAGCACATATATACTCGCCTTCAGCAAAAGATATTACTCCCCTTATCCCTTCCATATTTTGAAAATTATAGTTAAAACCATCCCATGATTGTTCAGATGATAATAAATTATATTTTCCAACCATAATTGCATGTGCTACTGATGCCATCACACACCTCTCATAAAGAGTGTTATATTTCAAAAAATCAAATACAATATTCATACTATTTCACTCCTATTTATTCCATTTTTCTCTATTATATTTTCTTGATACTATCTGACAATTCGAATAACTATTTGTTCCACCTTGATCCTTTGGTTTAATATGGTCAAACTGCCATTCATTTGGTTCTGGTGTAACACCTTTCATACTCTTTTTAGGCTTAGTTAGTACATCATAATAGTCATTTGGATTATCTGATTTTACAACTCCACCATTCCGCTTCATATTCTCTTCAAGCATTTTCTGCCTTTGTGCTGCTGTAAAGTCTTTTCCTGCTCCTACAGTTGGTTCATCTTCCAAATATGCATATGGTCCTGTTTCACTACCACTCAATACCACTCCCCCCTCCCGGCAAAGCCTGCTGTGCCCATCCCTGCACCGCTGCCGGATATTCGGTATACTGCCCCGGAAGGTATGGCGGATTCAAGGCTGGCACTGTCCCGTTTGGCACCACTGCCACTCCCGTTCCTCCCGGCACGGTTAAGCCAGTCTCATTCGGTAACGGCGTGATCTTTGGTCTCTGGTAAGTGTACGGATTCATCAGTCCATAGACCGCGAACTGCATACTTGCCATCTCTGTAAGATCCCGGGCACTGTCATACAGCCAGTTTCCTGTCGGCGCTCCCATTTCCTTACCCGAGATACAGAACATTAGTACTTCCCTCATCTGAAACAGGAGATTCTGGCTTGTGACTATTCCTGCCACAAGCTGAAATTGAACTATTGGGATGACGATTTGGACTTCCACCAGTATGTTGATTTCCTTCTGGATGACCTGGTCCTGGTATTTCATCAATTCCCCCTCCATGTGATACAGTTATTCTGAAGTATTTATGAAGTCGGGAATCCTAATGTATAACCATAATTGAATTTAGAAATCTATACCCCAAGTGCCACTTCGTTATCTGGTTGTTCTTTTAAAATTTCCTTTGATATGTATTTTGCTTCTTCTTCATCAACCAATTTTTCTGGTATATTGTAGAAAAATATTATTCTTTCTAAATTTCTAAGATTTTTTTCAATTAATAATAATTCTCTAGCATGATATAACGCAACCGAATAAGCACCTTCTATAAAACATAATGGATTAAGCATTATGTCTATTGCCAGTTCTATCCAACTTACCTTTCCAGTTCTTTGAATCATATACTGTATAAAACAATATACACATATATTCTCTGTGTCATAAGCAATAGTCATTATCATATCTCTTATACTATTGTCATCCATACTTTTACAAATATCTTCTGCCTCCTTATATTTTCCTTGTAATAAGTTCCTTTTTAAATATTCCATCATAATTTGCTCCTTCTTTATTGATTTACCCATGCATCTGAAATTTTTATTGTACCATCACTTAATTTGGTGTATGTAACTTCTACCTCAAATCCATTAATTGTTGCTTTTTTAGATAAAACTGATTTGTATGGTCCTTCCACACCAGTATCCATTGCATCTGCAATAATATTTTTTATATCACTCCAGTTTTTATCTGGAACTAATTTTTCCCATCCATGATTTGAATTTTTACTTCCATCAATCATGTGATTAATTTTGTTCTCAGATAAATTATCTAATTGCTCCAAATACTTAGATGTACTACCACTCTCAAGCGCATCTCCCGCATTCCTTAAATCCCATACATCCTCATATTCAACTTTCTGGGATACCAGCAATACATCTGCCTTTTCTACTCCTGCCAGCTCGGCACTTGTCAATCCTTCTCTGCTTCCATTCTCCAGAAAAT
>OKRR01002405.1_pt1 | contig 13742 bp, 14 predicted proteins | sample 1601211 | NCBI WGS metagenome assembly OKRR01 (sample SAMEA3541525, study PRJEB24748) | human gut metagenome | biome: human gut; feature: human-associated habitat; material: faeces | place: China | collected 2012
GCTTCTATTTGAATTCAGCGTACACGCAGGCTTTCCCGGTAAGCCGCCGGGCCGCTCTCGTACAGGTTTTCGCCCCGGCTGTCGATGACGACCGTCAGCGGCATATCCCGCACGCACAGGCGGCGCACCGCCTCGCTGCCCAGGTCCTCCCAGCAAACAAGCTCCGCGCTCTGCACACAGGCGGCAATGGCCGCGCCCGCGCCGCCGATGGCCGCAAAGTATACGGCGCCCGTCCGGCGCATGGCCGCCACGACCTCCGGCCCCCGCGCGCCTTTGCCGATCATGCCCGTCTGGCCCATGTCCAGCAGCGTGGGCGCGTAGGCGTCCATACGGTAGCTGGTGGTGGGGCCCACGGAACCGATCACCCCGCCCGGGCGGGCGGGCGTGGGGCCGGCGTAATAAACCACCGCGTCCTCAATGGCAAAGGGCAGAGGCTTGCCCTCTGCCGCCAGCGCGCACAGGCGCTTGTGAGCAGCGTCCCGGGCCGTGTAAATGGTTCCCGAAAGCAGCACCGTGTCCCCCGCGCGCAGCTTTGCCGCATCCGCTTTGGAAAGCGGGGCCGTCAGCTTATATTCCATTACAGCACCACCTCCGCGTGACGGGTTACGTGGCAGTTGATGTTCACCGCCACAGGCAGGCCCGCGATGTGCGTGGGGAATGTTTCGATCTGCAGCCCAAGCGCCGTGGTCCGCCCGCCGAAGCCCTGCGGCCCCGTGCCCAGTTCGTTGATCTTTTCCAAAAGCTCCTGTTCCATGGCCGCATAGTACGGGTCCGGATGGCGGCTGCCCAGCGGGCGCAGCAGAGCCCGCTTTGCAAGAAGGGCCACACGGTCGAACGTGCCGCCGATGCCCACGCCCACTACAACGGGCGGACAGGGGTTCGGCCCGGCCCGGCGCACAGCGTCCAGAACAAAATCTTTCACGCCCTGCTCGCCATCGCTGGGACGCAGCATGGCAAGACGGCTCATGTTTTCGCTGCCGAACCCCTTGGGTGCCAGCGTCAGCCGCAGCTTGTCCCCGGGCACAAGACGCACCGTGAGCACAGCGGGCGTGTTGTCCCCCGTGTTGCCCCGGCGGATGGGGTCCGCCACCACGGATTTGCGCAGATATCCCTCGGTATAGCCCTGGCGCACACCTTCGTCCACCGCTTCTTCAAAGGAACCGCCGGTGATATGCACATCCTGGCCGATTTCGGCAAATACACAGGCCATTCCCGTATCCTGGCAGATGGGCAGGCCCGTGGCCCGGGCCGCGTCCAGGTTTTGGCACAGCGTGCCCAGCGTCTGCTTTGCAATGGGCCACGGCTCGCTTTCATACGCGCCGCGCACGGCGGCTTCCACATCGGGCGGGAGCTGGTTGTTGGCCGGCACGCACAGCGCCTTTACGGCGGCGGTGACAGCGCTCGCAGGGATGTCCCTCACAGCCGCGCCACCCCCGATTCCCGCGCGGCCCGCGCGACGGCGTCAGCTACCGCCTGCGCTACACGCGCGTCGAACGCGCCCGGGATGATGTAATCCTCATTGCGTTCTTCGTCGCTGACAAGATCCGCGATGGCGTGGGCTGCGGCCACCTTCATGGCGCTGTTGATGTCCCGCGCGCGCACCGAAAGCGCGCCCTTGAACACACCGGGAAACGCCAGCACGTTGTTGATCTGGTTGGGATAATCGCTGCGGCCCGTGCCCATCACGCGCACGCCCGCCGCCCTGGCCTCCTCGGGTGTGATCTCCGGCACGGGGTTGGCCATGGCGAATACAATGGCATCCCGCGCCATGGTGCGGGCCATCTCCGGCTTCAGCGCGCCGCCCACGGAAACGCCGATGAATACATCCGCGCCCTTTACCGCGTCGGCCAGCGTGCCGCGCATGCCGCTTTTGTTCGTGATGCCGCACAGCATCTCTTTGTGGTCCACGATGCCCACGCCCCGCTCTTTGTACAAAATGCCGTTTTCGTCGCAGGCGATCACGTCCCGCACGCCCGCCGCCAGCAGCATTTTGATGATGGCCGTGCCCGCCGCGCCCGGGCCGTTCACCACCACGCGGATGGCGCCGATCTCCTTTTTCACCACACGCAGCGCGCCCAGCAGCGCCGCCGTCACCACGATGGCCGTGCCGTGCTGGTCGTCGTGGAACACGGGAATGTCCAGCTCCTTTTCCAACGTTTCCTCAATGTAGAAGCAATTGGGCGAGGAGATATCCTCCAGATTCACGCCGCCGAAGGTGGGAGCCAGCAGGCGCACGGCCTCGATGACCTGCTCCGGGTCTTTTGTATCCAGGCAGATGGGGAACGCATCCACACCGCCGAACTCCTTAAACAGGATGGCTTTGCCCTCCATGACGGGCATGGCCGCCGCCGCGCCGATATCGCCCAGCCCCAGCACCGCCGTGCCGTTGGTCACAACAGCCACTAGGTTTCCCTTGGCTGTATAGGTATAGGCCGCCGCCGGGTCTTTGGCGATCTCCCGGCAGGGCTCGGCCACGCCCGGGGTATATGCCGCGGACAGGTCGTCCCGGGTCTTTACGGGCACCTTGGCCGTCACCTCGATCTTGCCCTTGTGCTGTTCGTGCAGCTCCAGCGCCGCTTTGTAATAATCCATATTTCCGCCGCCCTTTCGGTATTGTTCCATGCAGGTTTGATTTATATTATACAGGTTTTCCGCCGTCTTGGCTACGGGCCGGGCCGTTTCATGCCGTAAAAATCGCGCTCCCCATGCGGAAAAGCCGCAAATCCGCAAATTTTTTTGAAAAATCCATACCTTGTACACAGAATTCGTGTATAATAAGGACATTGCGGCATTGCCGCGTTTTAGAATGATTTAGGAGGCCCCCATGAAAAAGACAACGAAATTTATCAGCGCCGCCCTGGCTGCCGCGCTCTGCGCCGGTTTGCTTGCCGGCTGCAATTCCGCATCCAGCTCTTCCGGCAGCACAAGCGCATCCGGTTCCGCCAGCGCGTCTTCCAGCACATCCGCCAGCGCGGAGAGCATCGATTACAGCAAGGGCCTGGATGAAAACGGCCACATTGACGGCGTCACCGCGCTGGATTACGTAACGCTGCCCGCCGATTACGCCGCCATTCCCCTGGCCGCCGGCACCGCCGACGTGAGCGATGAGGACGTGCAGGCGCAGATCGACAGCATCATGGCCCAGTACGCCAAGCCCGAGCAGATCACCGACCGCGCCATCGAGGACGGAGACCAGGTGAACATCGACTATTCCGGCAGCATTGACGGCGAGAAATTTGACGGCGGCACAGCCAGCAGCCAGAGCGTACAGGCCGGCAGCGCGCAGTTCATCGACGATTTTCTCACGCAGATCATCGGCCATACGCCCGGCGAGACCTTCGACGTGGAGGTCACCTTCCCCGACCCGTATGAAAACAACCCGGATCTTGCCGGCAAGGACGCGGTGTTTGAAGTGACCATCAATTACATCGAGGGCGAGGACGTTACGCCGGAGTTTACAGATGATTTTGTAAAAGAAAATGCGCCGGCCAGCTATGGCTGGGAAAGCGCCGAACACGCGCGGGAAAGCATCCGCGAGGATCTGCGCCAAGGCCAAATTTCCCAGTTTGTCTGGAACTATATGATGGAGAACTCCACCGTAAGCGAAGTGCCGCAGGCTGTGCTGGATTTCCAGAGCGGCGCCATGCTGAACCAGTTGAAAGGCCAGGCTTCCATGTACGGGTTTGACCTTAATACTGCTCTGCAGATGATGGGCGTTGAAAGCGAGGAAGCGTTCTTAGAGCAAGCGGCTGAAGATATCCAGTCCGGTGCCACCCAGCTTCTCATCATCCAGGCCATTGCCGAGGACGCAAAGCTAAAAGCCGACGACGCGGCGCTCGCCAAATATTTTTCCGACAACATGGGCACCGAAGACTATTCCACCTATGAAGAGCATTATGGACGCCCGTATGTGTCCATGGTCGTGTTGCGTGAGCTTGCCAACAACTACCTGATGGACAACGCTGTCAACGCGTAACGCGTGCATATCAAAGCGCCGCCCCATAAAAATTCCAATCTTGCAGGACAGCATAGCCTTTGCTATGCTGTCCTGCTTTTTTCTCCTGCTGAACTTATCCCGCGCATGAACGCCGCGCGGCAGGCTTTCCCAAAGCTCGGAATAAAATTTTCCAAAAGCTTTTCTTTCATCTCGATTTTCTTTACCAATGAACGTTTTCCAATATTCTATGCTATACTGTTTACAGTTTAAGCGTTTGAACGAAAGGGAGATGTGCATGGAACCAAATGAAAAAATTTTCACTTTGGCAGAAAACTTCTCCGCCTCGGCAAAGATATTGACGGCCATCGGTGATGAAACAAGGCAACACCTCATTTTAGAAATGATGAAAATGGGGAATTGCATGGGTGTTCGAGTCGGTGATATTACAAAGAAAACAAACCTTTCCCGTCCGGCGGTTTCCCATCACTTGCAAATTATGAAAGACGCCGGAATTGTTAAAGTACGTAAAGAGGGAACAAAAAATTATTATTATTTTGACCCCGAAATGGAGGCCTTTGAACAGCTGGTTTCCACCTTACAGCTTGCCATGAAAATTTCAAAAAATTGCCGGACAGAAGTTGTGAATAAAGAAACAAAATTGGGGGTAAATTTGCAATGGAAATATTGGAACTTATGAAACAGCGGCATAGCGTCCGTCAATACAAAGATATTGCGATTGGCCCGGAACAGCGAATCGCGCTCAATCACCTGATTGAAGAAATCAACGGCGAAGCGGGATTGCATATTCAGATTTTTTATGACGAGCCGCAATGTTTTGACTCCATGATGGCGCATTACGGCAAATTTTCCGGGGTAAAGAACTATATCGCTCTCGTGGGTAAAAAATCCCCAAAGCTTGAGGAAGCATTGGGATATTATGGAGAAAAAATTGTTTTGAACGTACAGGAACTAGGGCTCAACAGCTGCTGGGTGGCAATGACTCATGGCAAAAGCCAAGCGGATGTTCGCAAGGGAGAAAAGCAAATATGCCTGATCGCGTTTGGTCATGGTGAAACACAAGGCGCGCCACATAAAAACAAACCATTGCAGGCAGTCTGTAATCGTACGGAAAATATGCCTGAATGGTTTTTGAATGGTATGGAAGCCGCACTTCTTGCGCCGACCGCAATGAACCAACAGAAATTTTTCTTTGAATTGTTTTCTGACAGTAAAGTCAATGCGGTTTGCGGTAAGGGCTTTTACACAAAACTGGATTTGGGAATTGTAAAATATCATTTTGAGATAGCTTCTGGCAGAAAACTGCAATCATGAGTCAACAGAACTGCTGCCCAACGGGAAATAAAAACGTTTGTTTTTCCGGCTGTATGCTCATAAGTCAAATAAAAAAGAAAAGCCTAACGGCGGTTTTGAAATATTGAATTTCAAACCGCCGTTTCTGTTTTCCAAAAAAGAATATGCAAGGTATGCTAAAGTTGCTGCCTGAGAGCCGAAAGCGGCAGAAACGGTATTGCAGTATTATTCCGGATATATTAAGCAGCGGTCCGCTTGTCAGGAGCATGTCAACGACGGCATTCAAGGCCGTCCAGGGGTTGTTTGAAAATCAAAAAAGCTGTATTTCCTCCATTTTCAAACAACCCTAATGGGACGACCCTTTTTGCAACACCCTCAATCCGCTGCGCTTGCCGCGGAAACAGAGCCGCTCTCTGAGGCAGGCGCACTTTCCGGAGCGCTCTCCTTCTCTGCGGGCAGCATGCCGTCCAGCGTCATGCCCAGCACGCCTGAAAGCGCCGTCGCGTTCAGCGTGCTCACGGCGTTGGAATCCGCCAGCCGGGCGTAATAATCTCCGTTCGCATCGACGGCGCCCAGGTACAGCACCGAGGTGACGCTCTCCTGTGCGCCGGAGGCGTCGTCCGTGCGCGTCCACTCCACGGTGAGCGTGGCGGAGGGCTCCGCCAGACCATATGCCGCCAGCGCCTCGTCCGTTGGCTTAAAATCCGCGCTGCTGCTGAAATACAGTGTGGCCGCGCTGCTGATGAATGCCTGCGCGGCGGCCGTATCCGGCGTTTCAGTACGTGCTGTGTCGGATGCCGTATATGTTTTGTTCCCGCCCGCGTCCTCCGATACGTCCACCGTCAGCGTATTGCCGCCTTGCTCCAGTGTGGCGCGCGTTACGCTGTCGGTGCTCTCTACGGGCCAGTTCTCTGTCTGCTGCAGGCCGCGCTCCGTACGCGTAAAGGCTGCGGCAAAGCTCTCGGATACCGTATATACGGGTTCTTCGCCCTCCAGCTTGATATAGTATTCTCCGGTGTGGGTATTCTGCGCCCCCACCAGCACCGTACAGGTCTCGCCCGCATCGGTCGCCACTTCAATGCGGTTGGACGGCTCGTCCAGCCCGTAAGCCACCAGGTCGGCCCCGCTCTGTGTTACCAGGGCGGTGGCGTTCAGCGGGGAGAGGTAATTCGCCATGCTCTCGGCGCTTGTCTGGTTCACAGGGAAATCCGCGTCCCGCCGGAGCGTCCAGGTGTCATCCAGGTATTCCAGCGCGATCTCGCCGCCCTCATTTTCGTAACAAATCACGCTGACGGCGCCCGTGGGCGAAAACGCCGCTACACCGGCGGCGGAGGAACTCTCCTCCGCCTGCTCCGCCCCCGTCAGCAGCCCATAGCCCAGCCCAAGCGCCGCGGTGAGCGCCGCAGCGCCCAGCAGTACGGCTGTTTTTCTGTTTTTCATCAGCGTTTCCTCCTCATGACCCAGATCACCACGCCGAGGACGAGCATCGCGCCCGGAATTGCGAACATCAACAGCCCGCTCCACAGGCTGCCCGCGCCGGAGGGTACCGTCAGCGTTTCTGTCGTAAGGGATTTTGCGTGGATTGTGATCCCGCTCTCGCTGCCCGTCAGCCAACTGAAAGCATTCAGCACCAGGTCGCTGTTGGAGCCGGAGACCATCTGGTCCATGGTCTCGTCCAGAAGACCGCTGGTGGAGAGCCACACCACCTTGCCGCCCGTCTCACTGTTCTGCGCCGCAGCCGCCACGTTGAACGTTCCCGTCGGGTCCCCGTCCGCCTGAGCAATGGATTCGGCGTTGTAGGCATCTGTTTTGGAATAGGCGCTGGCGGAAGTGGCCAGCAGCGCGTCCACCGAGACATTCTCCGGCATTTCGTCCAGCACCGTGATGGCGTGGGCCAGCGGTGCGAGCACATAGCTGCCGCTGTCCACCAGCGGCTGAGTGACGTCATGGCTCTTGATATTGGGCAGCAGATAATACGGATAGCCGCTCAAAAAGCGGTTCTGGTCATTTTCAATGACGATGCCGTCCCGCGCGCCCATGCCGTATTCCGCCAGCAGCGCCGTCAGGTTGGGCATGGCTTCCATGCTGTAATCACCGTAGTTCGTCACCAGGAACAGGCTGCCGCCGCCCGCCAGATAGGTGCGCAGGCGCTCGGCCTCCTCGGCGGAAATATCCTTTGTGGGCGCATTCAGCACCACAGCCGCCGCATCCTCAGGCACTGCGTCCGCCGTCAGCAGCGCAAGCGTTTCAAAGCTCATGTTCTGGCGCTCAGCGCCGTCCGTGAGCGTGGCGGAAAGCCCGGCTTCGCCGTGACCGGACAAGGTGTACAGCAGCGGCGCTTCCTCGCTGGCCACATAGGAAAGCGCGCTCGTCAAGGCTCCCTCCCCGTCAAATTCCGTATCATAGGTATAAGTCTGGTAGTTGGGCGTATAGGTGTACAGGTCTCCTGCGTCCACCACACGGTAGCGTTCACCGCACACCGCGATGATACTGCCCACCGCGGCGTCCGCCGCATCATACGCCGCGCCGAAGGTGGGATAAAGCACGGGGTCTTTCTGCACCACCTGGATGTGGGATGAAGCGTCTTTGTACTTGTCCAGCAGCTCGGTAACGGCCGCATCCTCCTGGCCGGTACGGCCCAGGTAGTAGAGCGTTACGTCCTGCGTTAAGGCCGCGCACAGGTCCTCTGTCTCCTGTGAAAGGCTGTACAGCTTATTCTCCGTCATATCGTACCGCAGATACTTCGCAGGCAGCGCGCCTACAAAAAGGTTCAGCGCAACCACCAGCGCCAGCATCACGGCGCACAGCACGCTTGCATAAGCGCCGTTTTTAAATGCGCGGGAGTGCAGCGCGTCCCGCACCGTGCGTTCATTTTCCTGGGGTCGTTTGTTGTCCTGCATCGTTCGCTCCTCCTTTCTCACGACCAGCGGCGTTTTTCAAACCCCTGGCAGGTGAAGAACACAAACAGCAGCGCCACGGAAACAAAATACACCAGGGAAGAAATATCGAACAGGCCGTTGACAAAATTGTCGAACCGGCCGAACAGCGCCAGGCTGTTGAGAAGCTTCGGGAACAGACCCTCCAGCCACGCGGGCTTGAGGAAATAAACGGCGGCCAGGCCACCCTCCAGCACACAAAACACGGCGCTGGGCAGCACAAGGCTTTTCGTCATCCAGTGCAGGAACAGCGCCAGCAGAGCGGCCAGCACCGTGAATGCAGCCAGAGAAGCCGCGGCGCTGCCGGAAATCAGCCCCGCGATGCTGGGCATCAGATACAAAAACAAAAGCGAGCCGAACGTGCATACAGCGGCGATGATCTGGTTTTCCGTCAGGCTGCTCATGAACAGGCCGATGGCAATGGCCGCCGCGCCCATCAGAAAAAACGCCAGCAGCGCCGCATAGCTGCGCGCCAGCGACACCGAGCCGTAGGCGCGCATTACCAGCGGGCATATCCCCACAATGGCCAGCGGGATGGCGTACACCGTCACCAGTGCCAGATATTTTCCCCACACGATCCCCGCGATGGAGGCGCGGGAGGTAAGCAGAAGCTGGTCCGTTTTCTGGCGGCGTTCCTCAACGATGCTCCGCATGGTAAGCAGCGGCACCACCACGAGAAAGATGAATGTGGTGTTGTAAAGCACCAGGCTGAAATCGGCGTAGCCGGACTGCAGGCAGATGGCCGTAAAGTACAGGCTTACCACTACAACGACAAACGCGCACAGCACCCAGCCGATCATCCCGGTGAAGGCGCTCTTCAGGTCTTTTTTGTACACGGCTTTCATTTGCGCTCCTCCTCCCCATTTTCCGGCTGATGTGCGTGCGCTGTGCTTTCCTCCTCGGACGCAATCTCTTCCGGTGCGTCGCCCGCCATTTCCAGCGCTGCCTGTGCGGCGGTCCCGTCTTCATCCTCGTCCGCGCGTCCCGACGTCTCTTCTTCACCGGCCTCCGGCTCGTCCCCGGTCAGCTCCAGGAACACATCCTCCAGGCTTGTTGTTTCGGCGTCCATGCGCAGCACGGCCAGGCCCGCGCCCGCCAGCGCAATGCCCGCCGGTGCGCGCAGATCCGCGCCGCCAGAGCAGACGATGCGGGCCGTGACGGCGTTTTCTTCTTCGCAGGGAACAAATTCGACAGCCTGCGCTCCCTGCTCCAGCAGCGGGGACAGCGCGGCCTGCACCGCCTCCTGCGTTCCCAGCACCGTGATGCGCAGTGCGGCGTGCCCGGCCGCGTGAGCTGTCAGGTTTTCGGGCGTGTCGCAGGCAACCAGCTTTCCGTGGCTCATGATGAGCACCTTGTCGCACACGGCGTTCACCTCGGAAAGGATGTGGCTGGACAGCAGCACGGTATGTTCCTGCCCCAGGGAGCGGATGAGCTCGCGGATCTCGATGATCTGCTTTGGGTCCAAGCCGACGGTGGGTTCATCCAGAATGATGACGGGCGGGTCGCCCAGCAGCGCGCAGGCAAGCCCCACGCGCTGGCGGTAGCCCTTGGAAAGGTTGCGGATGAGCCTGTCGGCCACGTCTGCAATATTGGTGCGCTCCATGCACTGCTCCACCGCCGCCTTGCGCTGCTCCCGCGGCAGGCCCTTCAGCTCGGCCGCAAAGGCCAGGTATTCCCGCGGCGTCATATCCGTATACAGCGGCGGCTGCTCGGGCAGATAACCAATCTTGGCGCGGGCCTCTGCAGGGCTGTCGAAAATATCGCAGCCGTCGATCTCGGCAGTGCCGTCCGTGGCGGAAATATAGCCTGTGATGATGTTCATCGTCGTGGATTTGCCTGCGCCGTTCGGCCCAAGCAGGCCGTAGATCTGGCCCTTGTCCACGGTGAAGCTCAGCGCGTCTACCGCCGTATGGGCGCCGTAGCGCTTTGTCAGTTCCTTCACTGTGATCAAACGTCCCGTCTCCTTTACTCACAAGATTAAAAATAATTTTAAGGCCGGAATATGAAAAACCGGCGCAATTTTTTTGATAGATTTGTGAAAACGGAGCGGACAGGGCCGGTTTTGTTGTCAGTCCGGCGAAAAAGTGGTAAACTGGAGCCGTCCGGAGCTGTTTTTTTGGGGGGTACGCCTATGGAACCTGTTTTGTTTGCCGCTGGCTGTTTTACCGCCGCAGTCGCCCTCGCCGCGGGTATTTATGCTTCCTTTACCGCGCGCGGGAAGGGGCCTGTCCTTTCCAATTCCTATTGGTTCAGCGTTTTAAAGCGGGAAAACGCCAATAAAAAGGCCGAATACCGTTTAGTGACCGTCGTGTTCTCCTGTCTAAGCGCAATTTTTCTGCTGCTCACAGTGGAAATTTTCACCCAATGGCCCTGGACAGCCGCATTGCGCTGGGCCCTGATCGCGTTTGTTCTTATTTACGCGCTTGCCGACGCGTTCCGCACCGTTCTGAAAGGTTCAAAAACTTAGTTGTCCATACGTTAAAAGGGCCGAAGCCGTTTATCACGGCTTCGGCCCTTTTCTTATCGTCCTTCCTGCTGTTCCGCCGCCTCCGGCAGGCGGAACACCCGCGCGCCCAGCAGCGCCGCGTCGCCCTCCTCGTGGGTGATGCACAGCAGCGTGCGCCCGGCCTGCATACGCCGCACATATGCGGCGGCCGCCTGCCGCGCGGCTTCGTCCAGGCCCTTGAACGGTTCGTCCAGCACCACCACGTCCGCCGGAGCCAGCAAGGCCCGCAGCAGCGCCACACGCCGCCGCTGCCCGCCGGAAAGCTCGCCGACAGGCTTCTCCACATCCTGCGGGGTCAGGCCCACAGCCGCGAAAGCCTCCGCCATGCGAGGCTCATCCAGCGCCGCACCGCAGGCAAACCGCAGGTTCCCCTGCGCGGAAAGGCGCTCCACCAGCCTGTCCTCCTGAAAGGCGGCTGCAAAGCGTTTTCCCTTTGCACCGCGCACCGCGCCCGCATCGGGCTTTTCCAGCCCCATAACGATGCGCGCCAACGTTGTTTTGCCGAGGCCCGAGCGCCCCATCACACAAACGGCTTCTCCCTGTGCAAACCGCTCCGAAAGGCCGCGCAGCACCTGCGTTTCGCCAAACGCCTTGGACACGTTCACCAGTTCGATGCTCATGTGCCGCTCCTTTCCAGCAAAACGCTTTCCACCCGTGCAAGGCCCCACAAAAACAGCCTTTCAAACGCAAGGCTCAGCAGCACGATCACCACGGTCCATGCCAAAAGCTCGGCCGTGGAAAACAATATCTTTGCATTGTACAGCGCTTCCCCGATGCTGCCGCTGGTGATGCCGATGACCTCCGCCGCCACGCCGCTTTTCCAGCAAAGGCCAAGGCCCACCGTGCAGGCCGAGCGGAAATACGGCAGCGCGGCGGGCACGTAAAGATACCGCACCCGCTTTGCCGGCGGCACGCGGAATACGGCCGCCATTTCCAGCAGCCGGGCGTCCGTTTCACGGATGCCCGCCAGCGTGTTCGTATACACCACGGGCAGCACCATCAAAAAGCTGATGAACACCGCCAGATTGCCCGCGCTGCGCAGCCACATCAGCGCAAGAATGATAAAACTGGCCACGGGGATGGATTTGATGGTGAGCATCAGCGGCCGCAGCAGCACCTCCACCCAGCGCAGCGCGGCGGCCAGCGCCGCCAGCGCAAGGCCCAGCGCCAGCGCCAGCAGGAAGCCGCCGATGATGCGCCCGGCGCTGAACGCCGCCGTCTGCCAGAAATCCGCCGTGGGCAGCAGCGCCAGCAGCGCACCGCACACCTCCAGCGGCGAAACCAAAATCAGCTTTTGCCCGATGCAGACGCTGGCCGCCTGCCAGGCACAAAGCCAGAAGCAGACAGCCAGTGTGTTTGCGATTCGGTTTTTCCGTTTGTTACGCGCCATAATAGAATGCGTCGTCGGGCAGCGTGCCGCCCACGGCCTCGGGGTTCTGGTCGTACAGCACCTTCAGGTAACCGCTCACCTTCGCTTTCATATCCGCGCCGCTGATGAAAGTGATATTGCACTCCGGCAGCGCCTTTTGCGCGATGGGCTCCTTGGGCACGATCTCATAGCCCGCCACCAGCGCGGCAGCCTCGTCCACATTGGCGTTCACGAACTCGGTGCTGGCCTTGTAATCCTCCAAAAACTCGTTAAATGCGGCCTCGTTCTGCTCCACAAACTCTTTGCGTGCTACCACAACGCCTGTCACCAGCGCGGAATCCGGCGAGACCTTGTCCCATTCCTCGGTCATATCCAGCGCCACCTTCAGGCCTTCCATCTGCATCTGGGCAGTGGTCACATAGGGCTGAGGCAGCATGGCAACGGGATAGCCGCTGGACGCCTGCATCGCCGCCAGCACCTCGGTGGCCTCGCTCATGTATTCGATGGTCACGTCCTCGCCCGGGGTAAGGCCATTCTGCGTCAGCACATAGTTGAGCACATACTCCGGCGTGGTCCCCTTGCCCGTGGTGTAAATGGTTTTGCCCGCCAAATCGGCCACGCTGGTGATGTCGTCGCCTGTGGTGACGACATACAGCACGCCCAGTGTGTTGACGGCGGCCACTTCGACGGCGCCCCCGGTCTTGTTGTACAGCACGCCGGCCAGGTTGCACGGCACCAGCGCCACGTCGATATCGCCCTTTATAAGCTGCGGGGCGATCTCATCCGCCGCGCCGTACATGGTCACTTCATAATCGTGGCGGGCCTCGCCCTTGTCGGCTTCGTCCATCAGCTTTACAAGGCCCATGGTCGTGGGCCCTTTCAGGCTGGCGATGCGGAAAGCCGTGCGCTCGGCCGCAGGTGTGCCTGTGCTCTCGGGCGCGGCGCTGCCTGCGGCGGCAGAGGACGAAACAGCGGGCGCACCGGAGACGGACGCCGCAGAAGAAGCGGGCGCACCGCTGCAGCCGGCCAAAAGGCCCAGCGCAACTGCCAGCGCCAGCGCGGCAGAAAGCATTTTTTTCATGTTTTTCATAACTCCTTTTCCCTTGCCGGATCTGCCCGGCCATTCCCGCGCGCACAAATTCATACAGCGCGCTTGCGGTCTGTGCCCTATTCTACTATAATAGAGCAAGGAATACTGTTGCTGCAGCAACAAAAGGTGAAAAAGATGGAAGAAAATTTAACGATCTTACGGCGCTGCAGTCTGTTTGCCGGCCTTTCGGACACGCAGACAGCCGCTTTGCTGCAAAGCCTGCATCCGGTGCGCCGCAGCTTTTCAAAGGGCGAGGTGCTGCTGCTGGCCGGGTACGAGACGCAGGAGCTGGGCGTGGTGCTCTGCGGACAGATCGAGGCGGAAAAACAGACGGCGGACGGCGTGACGCTTACGCTGACGCGCATGGGGCCGGGCGGCATCTTCGCGGACATTCTGGCGGGCAGCCGGGGAGCAAAAAGCCCGGTGACCGTGACGGCCGCAACGGACGTGACGGTACTGCTCATCCCCTACAAAAGCCTGCTGCGGCCGGGCGTTCCGCTGGACGCCGCCCACGCGGCAGTGCTGCAAAACCTCGTGGCGGCCATGGCGGACAAATACTTCGCGCTGGACCGGCGGGTGGAGCTTCTGATGCT
>OKRR01002406.1_pt1 | contig 13740 bp, 12 predicted proteins | sample 1601211 | NCBI WGS metagenome assembly OKRR01 (sample SAMEA3541525, study PRJEB24748) | human gut metagenome | biome: human gut; feature: human-associated habitat; material: faeces | place: China | collected 2012
CATAGTCAAACGCAAAAGAGCCCGCTTTGGCTCCTTTTCAGGCAAAATGGATCGCTCGGCGCAGACAGACAACACTGCGGTCCTTCAGAGAGGATCGCAGCATTGCCGTCTGCACGTCATGGCGCTTTTCCCGGTGTCGCTCGTATGGGCGGGAACGTACCTGCCGTGCTGGTATGCGGTTGTCAAGCTACAAGTGAACTGCGAATTTTTCGCCGTTCACTTAGTAGCCCAGGAAAAAGGGCAAAATATAACGCATCTCAAAAATATTTTTTCAGTTTTTTTCGGAGCCGATAAATGCGCATACTGACCGCATACTTATCTAAGTCCATCATATGGGCAATTTCTGAATCGTTGTACCCCTCCGTTCTCATAAGTAAGATTTCAAGAGTCAGTTTATCCGCCTTTCTCAGAATATCAAACAACTGCTCATTTCCGATTTCACCCAGTAAATCTTCCACTGTCCTCACTGGTGGGACCAGTTCTTCTTGTTGCTCGATCTTCTCTGTTCCATCCCTCCATCGTTGTTGGTACTGCCGCTCCTTATTAAACTGCTGCCAGTCGTATGTGTGCAGGCGCTGGATCGTGTCCTCATCCACGCCCAACTCCCTCAACTGCTTTTCTTCTTTCTCTTTCCAATTGAGCCATTCTATTTCTGCCTTTCGATGGTTGTATGCCATCGCCTTTTCCTCCAATCAATCTGAAATTCAAAAATTCAGATTGATCGGAGGTGCACGTGACCAATATACTGCCATATTTACCGCTGGCTATGAAATATCAATATCATTAATAAAAAAAGAAAGCAGCCAAGCACGAACTGTGCATTGGCTGCCTTAAAGTATGTAGAGCATAAATTAGCTCAAATCTTATTTCATAAACGCCCAAGTGTTATAGCAACTGATTCCAATGATAACAAACATCAGCACGACAAACAGCTTCTCCACCTGTTTATTATCGATTCGCTTGTTGACCAACCGCCCGACAACACCGCCACCGATTCCCCCGACCACCATCAAAACCAGCCAGAGCCATTCAAACTCCGGCACGGTTTTTGTAAACAGCGTTGTCGCAATACTTGTAATCTGAGAAACTAAAATAATGTACAAACTGTTCTGGGCTGCTGTTTTTGTGGACATAGAAAAGAAATAGTACAGAACCACCAGATTAATCGGCCCGCCGCCGATTCCCAAAAAGCTTGACATAATACCAAGTGCCACGCCTATTGTCACACAGGGAATTGGCCCTTGAATCTGACGCGTTTTTATATGCGCTTTGTTTGCCGTATAGGCAAGCGTATAAATTGTGATGATTGCGAGACATCCGGCCTGTACACCCCCCACCATATTCGGGTTGGAAGCGGCTTCCTTGACGGCAGTAAACAGTTGTTTTCCGAAAACACCACCAATTGCCGCGCCCAGCGCCAGCGGTGTCCCTGTTTTGAAGTCCACTGTACTGTCATGTGCCAACAATCCCCTGCCAACAGAGTACAAACTCATCGAAAGCACGGTACAGCCCGATAAAAAGCTGATCGTAGACACACTGGCCATTTGGAATAAATCCAGAGTCGGTTTGATGATAACTCCGCCGCCAATCCCGCAGATTGCACCTGCTGTTGACGCCAGAAAACTGACCAAAAACGCTAAAATTGACATCCTGTAAATCCTCTTTCTAGCCTCTTATCACTTCTTCATACACTTCGCCCAATTTTGGCCAGGCATATTCAAAGAAGTGCTCGTAGGCGGCACAGTAGTAATTTCGACCAATGCCGTCTTGATAATAGTCTCTATCTCTTCGGCATCCTCCACGGCACAGTTCATACCATTTGCATATCTTGCACTTTTCGTCTACTGCACAGCTCTGCTCTATAAAGCCAATCTCTTTCCGTCTGGCATCTATTTGGGCAAGTGTATCTGTATTCAAATTCCCCAGCTTATACTGATCCAGCATATAGAAATCGCAAGGATACACACTGCCGTCTGCTTCCACAACATACTGCATCCCGCATATTCCCAGCATGCCGCAGGCCTCCGGCGGCTGACCGTTCAGCATCAAAAGCAGATTATCAAAATAGCGATGATAGCGCTTCTTTCCCCTCATTGCATCTTGATGCCAGCAATCAAACGCCGTCTTAAGGTATTGCTCAAACCGCTCCGGAGTCAGTGACCACGGTTGCTGGCCTCGTGGTTCACTCAAAGGATCCAAGCAGGGGATATATTGCTGATAATCAAACCCGCTGCGAACGAAAAAGTTATACGCCTTACGATAGTTCTTCGCAGTGTCCGCTGTAACAACCGTTAAGATATTCGTATTCACTCCATGACTTTTCAACAGTTGCAATGCGTGCATTACTCTGCTGTATGTTCCTTTTCCGACAGTGTCCGGCCTGTTTGCATCGTGCAGCTCTTTCGGGCCGTCCAATGAAATCCCGACCAGAAAATGATTTTCTGCAAAGAATTCGCACCATTCATCATCAATCAAAAGGCCATTCGTTTGTATGGCAAAAGAGATGCTGCAATGATTCACATTTTTTCCTTTACAGATGCTGATTGCCTGCCGAAAGAACGGCAGACCCGCCAATGTTGGTTCTCCGCCCTGGAATGCAATCGTGCATGACCGAGTTGCTTCCGATAAAACTTTTTCCAGCACAGAATGGAGCGTGTCGAAGGACATAAGGCCATAATTCGCTATGGCGCGCTTTTTTGTTTCATCCGCATAAAAGCAATATTTGCAACGCATGTTACATATGCCACTAGCCGGTTTTAGCATAATACATATATTTTCTCTTTTCATATATATGCTCATTCCTTCCGTTACACGAAGAATTCTATATAGACCATACGTTTTCCTACAAATGCCCTTTCATCGCTGACGGATCAAACTTTTTCTGCTTTATTATTGCCTCTATCTTATTGGTGGCTCTTCCCTTTGGCCAAATCGCGACAGTAATATTGCGCCTGAAAAAGCCCCATGCCTTGCGCGATCTTTTCTTTCACTTCATCCTCATATCCTTGAGGGCACAACAGTTTCACCCTCTCCCAGATCATTCTACGGCTAAACCGTTCGTTTGTTTGAAAAGGTACGATATCGCAAGTGTTTTGATACCACGCCAATATCCGTTCTTTCATCTGAACGATCAACGGCGCATATTCCGGCCAATCCACTCGATTTTGCTGTTCTTTTGGGTCCTCTCTCAAATCATAAAATTCACATCGCGCTCCAGCGCGATAAACGTATTTATAGTCCTGCGTACGTATCATCACGCCTTTCGCATGAGCCTCGTCATCCCACTGGGCGGCGTAGCGCGGCCAATAGATGTTGCGGCGAAAACCTCCAACAGCGCAAGGATCGACGGCTTCACTGCAATGGCGCTCTTCTGCCAAACGGCCACCTTCACAGAAAACGGCGGCGCGGTGCGGTGTGCAACGCTGTGCCAGTACAGGAAGCAAGCTCCTCCCTTGATGGGTATGGTCGGGCTGTATGTCCGCCAGGGCCATTACAGTAGCATACACGTCCACCAGTTCAGCTAAGCTATCTGTTACTCCAGGATCTACCTCTGTTCCCTTGGGCGGCTTGATCAGTAGCGGCACATTGGTCAAGCAATCCTCAAAGGTATTCTGCGTTTTTTCCGTTAGGCCATAATCACCGGTATAGTCCCCATGATCGCTGAAAAAGAAGATCGCGGTGTTGTCATACTCGCCGTTCTGTTTCAGAGCATCACAAACCTTTTTAAATTGAGCGTCCACCTTCATGCACATTCCCAGGTAAACGGCGCGCAATTCATCCCAGTCGTTCTCCGTGTATGCCTGCATGTTCTGATACTGGCGGATCAGCTTAAGTATCTTCGCCTTGCCAGCGTTGTCATCCGCCGGGATCCGCGGTGGTAGCTTGGAGCGGTCGATTGCAGAAAAATACGGTTCTTCCACTTGATAAGGAGGATGGGGATACATTAGCCCAAGGAACATGCAAAAGGGGCGCTCATCGACAGGGTGAAGAATTCGATGAACAACCGCATCTACATCCTCGTCATCTGTCGTGTAATTTTCGGACTTTTCATCAGTTTCGAGCCTACCGTTAAAAAAGGAATAAAAATTCTTTTCGCCCATTTTGCCGCGTGGATCTTCTCGTACCGGCCCAGGTGCAGGCGTAGCATTCCCACCATAATAAAGTTCTGTTACATGTCCTTCTATCAGCCCCGGAATTTCTCCCGCCACCAAATCATTGCGGGCATTGGACCATACGTAATAGCCAGCCCTCTTGAGTTCCATCAGCAAACTGGATTCATTCTGGCCCAATAAATGCCCCATCGTTCGGTGTCCTCTGACATGAGGGTAAAGCCCCGTAAAAAAGCTGCACCGACTGGGCACACATACTGGATTTTGACAGAATGCGTTTCGAAACGAAACTGCCTCGCTTGCCGCAAAAGCATCCAGATAAGGTGTAATGCTCGCTGCATTACCAAGATGTCCTATCGCATCCGCACGCATCTGATCCGGATTAAAAATCAATATATTGGGACGTTTGTTCATATTCATTCTTCCTTTGTATTTAATCATGACATTTTCCAATGCCCTTCACTGACAACGCGTCAATTTAATTCCACGCTTTAGGCATCAACACTACGGCAACTGGTTTTCCGCCGGGCTCGTACAAGTCTTTATAAAAGGGCCGTCCCATTTTCTACGGGACGGCCCTCTACGGATTTATCTACAGCGTTTATGCCACTGGATGCACATAGGAAACATCCATATAATTCAGTTTGCCGAGCTTCAAGCCATCCAAATTCTTTGACAAGCCATAGCAGTCAATGGCATTGCACAGGCCCTTGCAGTAATACTGGCCGAACACCAGATCATACAGTTCGTCCCAGCCCTCCTGTGCCGTCGTCTCGTCTGAAGAAGACGCTTTTTCAATCATTGCGCTGACGTCTTTGGAATCGTCTCGATAACCGCCCACAGTAATGCCAATCTTGGCAGGATCCAACTGATTGAAGTTGTCCGGGCTCAAAGTACCCGCAGTGGTGGCTCCCACGTAGCAGTCATATTCACCGTTTCTTGCCGCTTCCACATAAGCGCTCTGCTCCATCTGCTCGATCTCCATGTTTATTCCGACTTGGCGCAGGCTTTCCTGCAGAACCGTCGCGATCGATGCCGTGGCTGCCCCCGTGATCAACGTGCAATCAAATCCATCGGCATACCCGGCCTCTGCCATCAGCGCTTTCGCTTTATCGACATCCTGCTGCAAATAACCGTCTTCATAATATTCACGGTAATACGGGTGTGTGCTCGCCCACTGTCCCTGCACTACCTGGCCTTGGCCCATATTCTGCAGAGCGTTTACGGCATCAGCATCGATTGCATAAGCGACTGCTTCACGCAAAAGCGAATTCGCAAAGACACTTCCTTCCGACACATTGAAAAACAGGTTGAAAATGCGATCCGTGGCAAAAGGTACGCCTTTGGCGTTGGGGTCGTTCTCCATCGCCATATGATCGCTCATGGTAATCCTCGCCGCCACGTCCACATCACCGCTCTTCAACGCCAACACGCGGGAAGCTGCGTCGGGAACAAATGTGAACTGGATTGTCTTGTAATAGCCAGTATAGTTTTTATCCCAGTAATTCTCATTTCGCTCCAACGTTATATATTGGCCGCTGGCCCATTCCTTAAACACATATCGGCCACAGCCGATTGGTGGATTGTGGCCGGCCTCGTCGACACCTCCAGCCGCTTCCACATTCGCCTCGCTGGTAATCGTGGCCGCAGGGTTTGCAAATAGTTGTTCCCAGCCAGGCACATACTGCGTAAAAGCAATGATGACAGTATGATCGTCTTCTGCAGATGACTGCTCCATGTCCAGATAATTCGTGAAGCCCACAGCGTTCGCTTTTGCCAAGGTAAAGGAATACAAAACGTCTTGGGCCACAACGGGCGTGCCGTCAGAATAGCAAGCATCTTCTCTCAAATGGAAACGCGCATGCGTATCATCCACCAACTCATAGTCATCTGCCAGACTGGGATAAACTTCGCCCGTTTCCGCGTCAAATTCCAGCAGCCGCCCATCCATGGCATTTTGAATAATCAGCTGGTTTTCCAGCGAAGACCCTCCCAGAGAAAACAAGGTCGTTGGTTCGCCTGCCAACGCCACGTTCAATGTCTCATCACTTTTTTCTGTAGTGTCTACTGCCGCTGCACTACCAGAATCCGATGCGCTTGAAGAAGCAGGCACTCCACTTGCGGCACTCCCGCTTGAGCCGGACTGTCCGCATGCGGCAAACGAAAATGCTACCGCTGCAGCACATAAGAAACTGATTGCTCTCTTTACAAATCTGTTCATTGTTTTTCCTCCTTAATTTGATTCTTTTATGACTGCTGCTCTTCCACTTTGTGGCAGGCAACACAGTGCCCTTTCGTGATTTCTCTAAATTCCGGTTCACTGGCGAAGCATTCATCAGTCGCATAGGGACAACGTACTGCAAACCGACAGCAGGGCTTCGGATTGATGGGCGAAGAAAGCTCCCCCTTGAGCAGAATTTTTTTGCGTTGTACATGAATGCTCGGGACAGGAATCGCAGAAAGCAATGCCTGCGAATAAGGATGCAGCGTATTTCGAAACAATTCCTTTGCCTCGCAGGTCTCAATAACCTGTCCCAGATACATCACAGCAATTTGATTGGATATATGTTTCACTACTGACATGTCATGCGTAATGAACATATATGTTAATCCCATGTCTTTCTGTAAGTCTTGCAGGAGATTGAGTATCTGAGCTTGAATGGATACATCCAACGCTGAAACCGGCTCATCACAGACAATAAACTTCGGCTTCAGCGCCAGAGCGCGCGCCACACCAATGCGCTGTCGGCGCCCGCCGTCCAGTTCGTGAGGGTAGCTGTTCTTTAGGCGCTTGGCTAAGCCGACCAAATCCATCAGCTCGTCTACGCGTTGGTCAATCTGCACCCTGTCCGTCAGAGTTTTGGATACCTCCAGTGGCTCTGCAATCAACTGCGCAATGCTCATACGCGGATCCAGTGTAGCGTAGGGATCCTGAAAAATCATTTGAATCTGATAGCGATACGGGCGGAACGCCGCAGCAGACAGCGGGGCGATATCCACTCCCTCAAAACAGATTTGCCCGGAGGTTGGCTGTGTCAGCTTCATGATTGTTTTGCCTAATGTAGATTTCCCACAGCCAGACTCCCCGACCACGCCCAAAGTGCTTCCCTTCTCGATTGAGATATTGACATCATCCACCGCGTGCAGCATTCCATTGGGCACTTCAAAATATTTTTTCAGATGTTTTGTTTCCAGCAGCACGCTCATCGCACATTCTCCTTTCCAGCAAAGAAGCATTTCACCCAATGCCCAGGTTCCACTTCCATTAGCTGTGGATCACCATCCTTACACTGCTGCCCTTTTTGGGGACACCGGTCACAGAAGCTGCAATGCTGGGGCAGATTTGTAGGATCAATCATTAAACCGGGAATAGGTTTTAGCCTCTCCACGTCCTTGTCCAAGCTCGGGATTGACTCCATCAAGCCAATAGTATACGGGTGCTGCGGACGGTCAAAAATATGCTCCAGTTCTCCGTATTCCACAATCTCTCCCGCATAAATAATAGCACACTTGTCGCACATCTCGGCCACGATTCCCAGATCATGCGTAATCATTAGCATCGCCGTATCATGCTTTGCCTGCAATTCTTTCATCATGTTCAGTACCTGAGCTTGAATTGTCACATCCAACGCTGTAGTAGGCTCGTCAGCAATCAGGAGCTCCGGCTGGCAAGCCAGCGCGATAGCAATCACAATACGTTGCTTCATACCTCCGGAAAACTGATGGGGATATTCCTTGTACCTCTCAGGATGTATACCCACTGTACGCATCATCTCGCAAGCGCGTAGCATGGCGTCTTTTTTTGAGCACTTATCATGTAGCAAAATCACCTCTGCAATCTGATCCCCAACATATTTCACTGGATTCAGAGCCGTCATGGGGTCCTGAAAAATCATGCTAACCACATTTCCGCGAATTTTTTGCATCTGGTGCTTGTTCTTTTTTAGAATATCTTCTCCGTTCAGCAAAATCGAGCCTTGAATCACATGGCTTGGCGGCACCGGCAATAGGTTCATCATACTCAGCCCTATTGTCGTTTTTCCCGCTCCGGTTTCGCCCACCAGGCCAAGCACCTCACCTTTTTGGATTTTCAGAGATACCCCGTTGACCGCCTCCACAATACCTTCGTCTGTCTCATAGTGGACGGTTAGGTCTTTGATTTCTACCACAGGAGCTGTTCTGTTTTCAGTCATCACGTCCACCTCCGATTACTTCAGCCGCGGGTCCAGCGCGTCGCGCAGGCCATCACCCAGCATATTGAACGCCAGAATGGTCAGCAGAATCATCAACGCGGGGAATAGCACCATATGTGGGTAAGATGTGAAATACCCCTTGGCTTCACTGAGAATCAAGCCCCATTCGGGCGTTGGCGGAACCAAGCCCACACCCAGATAACTCAGTGATGCCATAATATTGATGGACGCCCCCATCATACCCACCACATAAATCACCATCACGCCTACCGTGTTGGGAACCATATGTTTTATAATCATGCGCGCCTGATTGACACCAATTGCTTTCGATGCCTCCACATATTCCGAATTCTTTACGTTTAGAATCGCCGCGCGGCAGTTTTTAGAAATGACCGGCATAGATGACACCGTGATGGCTGTAATCATTTGCGGAACACCATTGCCCAGTGCAGATGTCAAAGAGATGGCCAAAAGCACCTGTGGGATTGACTGCAGAACATCCATAAAACGCATGATAACTGTTTCTGTCGTACCACCAAAGTAACCGGCGATAATGCCTAGTGAGCCACCGGTAAAAAAGGCCATGGTAACACATCCAAGGGCCAGCAGCAGCGTATATCTTGCTCCGTACAGGCAGCGACTGAAGATATCGCGGCCATAGTTGTCTGTACCGAACAGATGTGCCTCCGTGGGACCTTGGAATGCGGACGTATAATCCTGCACCTGGTATTCATAGGGCGACAGGACCCCTGCGAAGATTGCAACGAACAATAGAATCGTGATGATCACAAAACCTACGATTGCATTTCGATTGCGACAGAAGCGTCTCAGCGCTTCTCTGCCGGGAGAATACTTTTTCGGTTTTCTGTTCCTTTTGGCATAGCGTATCATCGCCGGTGTTGGCGTTTTGATTTTTGCCATTTTTCTTTCCCCCTCAAACCATCGCTTCGATGTTTTGTTTTCTTTTTTTGAGCCATCTGTCCAGTCTGCTGGGCTTGCTGTTCAGAATGCTGGATTTCAGGCGAGGATTAATGAATACAAAACTGACGTCTACCAGCAGATTTACAAGAGTGAACACAAATGCCAAAAACAAAACACCACCTTGAATAGCAGGAAAATTGCGCGCTGTGATTGCATCCCCGATATACTTGCCGATACCTGGCATACCAAACACTGTTTCCACAATCAAAGCGCCTCCAAGCTGATGGCCTACCTGGTTGCCAATCTGCGCCATAATAGGAATGAACGCATTTCGGAGTGCATGGTGCAATGTGATTGAGCCTTCGGTCTGCCCTTTTGCACGTGCCGTTCGGATATAGTCTTGCCGAATGACCTCCAGCATGCTGGAGCGTGTGATGCGGGTATACTGCGCCAAACTGGTCAACCCAATGGACGCCATTGGCAGTATGAAGCTGGCCGGGCCTGTCAAGCCCACTGAAGGCAGCCAATGGAGCTTCACCGAAAAGATCATGATGAGCACCAAGCCCAGGCAGAACTGCGGCGTGGCAGCCGCGATCATGGACAGAATTCTGATGATACTGTCCGTCCAAGAGTACTGCTTCAACGCGGATATAGTTCCCAACGGAACACCGATGACTACGCCAATGGCCACCGCCCCGAAACACACTGTCAGCGAGATCGGCAGACGCGTCAGCAACTCATCCAGCACTGGTTGCTTAGTGGTATATGATGTACCCAAATCCCCCGTTACAACATCTTTTATGTAGAGCACGAACTGCACGAGCAGAGGTTGATCCAGGCCTAACTCTTCTCTCAACTCTTGGCGCTGTTCTTCTGTTGCATTTTCACTCAGCAAGTGGTCGATGGGATCGCCGGGTGTGATTGCACGGATAAAAAAAACAATCATCACTACCCCCAACATAATAGGGATCAGAAATAGCACGCGTTTTATTATGTATTTTAACACAATATTTCTCCTTCCTTATCCAACAGGCGATTACAGTAGCTAAATCCGGGTGTCCCACTGCCCACACCAAACATTTTCATCAAAGCTTCCTTGAAACGCTGAACGGCCAATCACTTTTTCAATTGTCGCTCGAACATACTCACGCGTGTCTGCATAGGCGTTGATATAGGTTTTCATCATAGGTACATCAAACAAGTGATTTGTATAGTTCAGCGACACACATAACGTAGGAACTTCCTGTACATACCATGGAATCTCATTAGAATGTGAGACAGAATATTTGACGCGGATATTGTTTTCCTGCGCATATCCTTTCATATTGATGAACACCATTGCCAGATCATACTGCTTTTTAAAGTTCTCCGCCGATCCTGCTTCTATCAGTTTATACCGATTGGACCAAGCCGGATGCTCTGCCTCTAGCTCATAGTAGTCTTGATTTGCATCAACCACAAATCCAACCCGCTCCAGTTCCTCAATCACAATTTGTTTTGCTCTGTCCATGCCGTCCACCACTGAAATGGGAGCGCTCTGGAGATAATACAGCTTCACCCGATTTCCCTTTTGAAGGCTCCATGGGAGCATATGCTGGGTGTCTTTTACCAAGGTAATGCTCTCATCCGCTACTTGAGCCGCCACCGCATGATGCTCCAAGCATCCAATCTTCTTCAATCCTTCTTTGGCAGGAAATTCTCTCTTATACAGGTTCAGTTTAGCTTTTAAGCCCAAAATACGATGCAGCGCGTCCGACAAACGTTCTTGGGTGATTAGTCCAGAGCGCACACCTTCTAACATATAGTTGAAGTCTTCATCCGGGTCATTGAAAAACAGGAACATGTCGCAGCCAGCAGCAATAGCGCCGGGTACTTGATAGCTGCGAGGCGCAGCAGTGGACAGCCCTCCCATATGGGACGCATCCGTGACAATCAGCCCATTAAAACCAAGCTTGCCGCGCAAAAGATCTGTCAGCAGTTCGGGCGCCAAAGATGCCGGCATCAACTCTTCATTCTTGATTCCTGGGCGCAGTCTCTTGCTGTAGGCGGGCAACCGGATATGGCCAATCATAAAGCTCTCGATACCGGCGTCGATCAAAGATCTGTACACCTGCCCAAACGTGGCATCCCACTCTTCACAGGACAGATTGTTGTTGCCGGTTAAAAGGTGTTGATCTCGTTCTTCCACACCGTCGCCCGGAAAATGCTTGGTACAGCAGGCGACTCCACTCTCTGCCATCCCTCTCATATAGGCTTTGCAGCGCTCGGTGACCTTCTCGGGATTGCTGCCAAAGGACCGTGTGTTCACAATGGTGTTACGCCAGTTCATCAACAAGTCTGAAACCGGTCCGAATGTCCAGTTGCATCCAATGGCCGCTGCCTCTTGTCCCCCTACGCGTCCCATACGATAGGCGGTTTTCTCCGACGAACCAGCTCCGCAAGCGGCCTGCGTGGCTATCAAAGTTCCCTCTTTTACAGCACCATTCCCACCCGACTCACAGTTCGCCGCAATCAAGACCGGCACCTTGCTCTCCTTCTGGAACAGACAATTTTGCTCATATACCTCCTCCAGCGTTCCCCCTTGCCACCGGATTCCTCCTACATGATAAGTTTGGCACACATGTCTAATGTATTCGGGATCGCGGTTTACCGTAAAATTGATAAAAAGCTGTCCCACCTTTTCTTCCAGCGTCATATCGCCGATTGTCTGCTCCACCCAAGCGATCTGCTCACCGTCCAAAAAAAATGGACTGGCTTTCAAGTCCACCATTCTTTTTTCTCCTTTCGCTCAAGACCGATAACTACATTTTGTTTAAAATGATCAATCCTTGTTCTTTCTAAATAAATTATATCTTTCCCTCCTAATTGAAAATAGAATATTTCTATCATTAATATCAATATTATCTCACTTGCACATAAATAATCCACATCGTTTTTTGTGCCCATTGCACAAATTCAAAATGTACAAATATATAAATATAATCCTTTAATATAAATGATAAACGCGTCAAAAATTCACTTTAAAGTTCGTTCTAAAATAATAGCATTCGATCGAGTTATAAAAATAGTTCATAGCAAAACGATGGCCCTACAACTTTTCCCTGATTCGTTTTTTAGAAATTCAGCAGGCACTTTATTGATAAGACTAACTATTAAAAGTCAAGCCTCAAAATCAGGAGAACCGGAGAATCGGCAAGACGGCAAGAAAAGCGCAACTACAAAGGCGTCCGTAGAAGGCGCCCTAAAGAAGCAATAAGTGAAAGAGTTAAGCTGCCCGATAAGCCTGCCCGGATCTCTCCATGGCAAATATCAAGCGCACAAGCTTTTTTGCGGCATGAGAGATGGCAACATTATAGTGTTTTCCTTCTGCACGTTTCTTGGCAAGGTAGGTGGCAAAAGTAGGATCCCAAAGACAAACGTATTTTGTTGCGGTATAAATTGCGAACCGAAGATAACGCGAACCGCGCTTTTCCATGTGGGCATGGCCGCTTATGTACTGGCCGGATTGGTAAATAGATGGTGAAAGGCCAGCATAGGCAAGAATCTTGTCTGGAGAATCAAATTGCGAGAAATCGCCAATCTCGGCTAAAATCATGGCTCCCATGCGTGTGCCAATGCCAGGGATGGTGATGAGGGGAGAATTGATTTCAACCATCATAGCCTCAATCTGCACTTCAATCTCGTTGATCTCCATATCCATCTCTTGAATGAGGCGAATGGTGTGTTGCAGTTCCAAGGACTTTGCAGGCATTCGAGAACCAACAGATTGCCTGGCAGAATTACGAATCTCAATGGACTTATCTCTGCCGTAGCGGCCTTTGGAGGCGTCGGCAAGGATGGTTTTCAAGTGCGTCAGGTTGCAGGTGGTAATTTGGTAAGCACCGGGTAGTTCACTGAGAAGTGCATAAACAGATGCCACGTGAAGTGAAGGAACCAACTTTTCGAGTTCTGGGAAGAGAATATTGACCAGCCTGGCAACAGACTGTTTGAGCTTGGCTCGTGCCCGGACTTTGTCAAAACGGTATCTCGTGAGTGACTTCAGCTCTTCGTTGTGGTAAGCTGTGTCCGTGTAGGACTTGAGATCCACATCAGACATGAGCATAGCTGCAATCGTTCGTGCATCCACACGGTCTGTCTTGGTCTTTCTAAGGCTGAGGCTTTTCCGGTAAAGATTAGTGTGCAAGGGGTTAATGACAACGCTGTCCAGGCCATTGTCCAGAAGAAACCCAAGAATGTTGTAGCTGTAGTGTCCGGTAGCCTCAAGCCCTACCTTTATTTTCTCGGACTTCCCGGCACAGGAACGGATCCTCAGCAGTAAACATTCAAAGCCGGCTCTGTTGTTGGTAATGGTAAACACCTCGGCAAGAACTTCGCCTTCTGAGCTGATGATAAAGCAATCATGCTTGTCCTTTGCCACATCGATTCCAACGAAAACCATTACAATACCTCCAGAATAAAATATTCGGACTGTAAAGTTAAATGAAAGTTGAGGACCCGTCAGCCCTTCTGGTACAATG
>OKRR01002415.1_pt1 | contig 13706 bp, 13 predicted proteins | sample 1601211 | NCBI WGS metagenome assembly OKRR01 (sample SAMEA3541525, study PRJEB24748) | human gut metagenome | biome: human gut; feature: human-associated habitat; material: faeces | place: China | collected 2012
GGTGTGAGAGGTCGGCTAATCAACTAATGATTAGCCTCCTACTCGATTAACGGGTTAAAGTCCCAAATCCGCCCGGTAGTGGAAAGGATATAGCCGAAAGCAAGGGTGTCCATCGTGAGATGGAATCTGAAGGAAGCTGGATGTGAGAAACATACTAACTCATGGGCAAATCTCTGGTCTGACGAACAGAAATCTCATATAAGGTTATGCATGAGGACAAGGCTGCTCATCAAGTCGAAGTCCAATAACTACACGGAATCATGCATGATAAATGAGGCAGATGGATGGAGAGGAAGAAACGTGTGGTACCTAGGGAGGTCTGTGCGGTACGCCTTGAAAGAGGTAACCATTGCATAAAGCAATGCTGAATGCACAGAAGTCAGCAGAGGTCATAGTAGCCGAGAGGTGAAGGACCGAATCAGTAGGAGTTTTGAGTATGACCGAGAAAGGAGGAATGACCGTCTATGGCAGAAAACATTGAAAACAATGGCTGTTCGCAAAGAGATAATGCGGAACATGAAGGGTATGTGAAAGCGTCTAGGTCATTCAATCGGATATGGAAAGAAAGAGACAGTGCACAGCCGAGACTTTTGGAAGCGATACTGTATAAAGACAACTTTAACAGAGCGTATAAGAGAGTTAAGGCAAACAAGGGAGCGCCAGGAATTGATGGCATGACCATTGAGGAGGCTCTTCCATATCTAAAGGAACATCAACAAGAGTTATATGCCATTTGATGCGATTAACAAAATTGATAATAATTTTCATTATAAAGCATTGTATTAATACCTGTACATATGATATACTCCTATAAGTTAGCTAAGACTAACCAACACTGAAGGAAAAGGAGTTCTGATGTGAAAGTAATTAATGTATTGTCTGCGGCTGCTTGCGCTGCGCTCATAGCGGCGTCTTCTGCAGGGACCGCAATGGCTGCGGAAACCGTAACTGGGGGGGCATGGAAGACGTCTTGGAGTTATGTAATGCCAGATGGCTCTCGTGCGAAAAATGTCTGGGTGCAAACACCTGATGGAAAATGGTATCATATGGATCAGGATGGTATTATGCAGACCGGATGGTTTTATGATCAGAATGGAAAATGGTACTACCTGAAGCAAGATGGTTCTATGGCAACAGGGTGGCTTCTCATTGGACAGCGCTATTATTATCTCAATCCATCAGGAGATATGGTTGCCAATGGGAAGACACCTGATGGCTATACAGTAAATGCGGATGGTGCCTGGTGTAATCCAGATGGAAGCGCAATTGTAGTTAATAACAGTAATTCTGGAACCGCAACCACAAGGAGCTCTGGAAGCTCTTCTGGTGGAGGAGGTTCAAGTAGCAGTTCATCCAATAACGGATCTAACAGCACAGATAAAACTGATCCAGAACAGCCAAACAAACCGGAACAGCCTGATAAACCAGAAAATCCAGAGCAGCCAGATAAACCAGACCAGCCAGAAAATCCTACTGTTCTGCACGGATCGGCAGCAGTGGGCTATGGTTATTATGCAAAGGTGGCTGTGACTGTAAATGATGATGGCACCATTCTTTCTGTGGAGGATGATGGAACGGTTCCGAAAGAGGATGGACTCAGTCCTGCATTTTGGAATAAAGCCTTGCAGTTTTTTGATACCGTAGTTGGCAAGAATCTCTCTGATTTAAAGGCAATGAAGACAACTCCTGGCGGCTCAAAGGAAGAGAAGGCGGACGCAGTTTCTGGAGCTACCTATTCTTCTAACGCAATCCGTCTTGCAGTATTAGATGCTTTGGGAGAAAGCGAAGATAGCGATGATTTTGTGATAAACGATGAAAATGTTTTGACAGAGTACACAGGTGATTCCGAGTTGGTTGTTATTCCGGATGGTATTCAGGCGATTGATGAATACTCCTTCTCCGGAAAAGAAAATGTTAAGAAGATTGTAATCCCTGCCTCCGTTACATACATCAATTCCAGCGCTTTTGAGAATTGTTCCAGTCTGAATGATTTTGAAGTTGCAGAAGATAATGAAGAGTATTATACAGAAGATGGAGTAATCTACGACAAAAAGGCAGATTCACAGCTTGTGCTTTTCCCATGTGGACGAGATGGCGCTTATTCGGTACCTGATACAGTTAAGACGATCGGTGATGGGGCATTTTATACTTCTCGTTTGGAAAGCCTTAAAATCCCAGCTTCTGTTGAAACAATTGGCAGTGGCATTGTAGACTATTGCTCTTTCCTTACTACTATTACCGTATCTGAAGATAATGCGATATACTCAAGTTCGGATGGGATTGTTTATGATAAGAGTCAAACACGTCTTGTAATTGTACCTCCGGGGATTAGTGGCGAGCATACGATACCGAATACAGTAACAGAATTAGAAGATTTTGCATTTTATAGTTGCTATAAACTGACAAAGATCAATCTACCTGGAAAGCTGAAGACTCTTCCGATGGGAGTATTTGCCGGTTGCTCTGGATTAAAGACTATACAGCTGCCGAATGGTCTTGAAACAATTGAGGATCGCGCATTTATCGGCTGCACATCTTTAGAGAGTATTACGATTCCAGAAGCTTTGACAAATTTTGGAGCCTATGTATTTACACAGTGTACAAGTTTGCAGAGTATCAAAGTTGATGATTTGAATTTTGAATTTAACTCCAAAAAGGGAGTTCTGTTTAATGCATTCGGAGATACTTTATATGCTTATCCAACAGGAAAATCAGGAGATTATGAGATTCCATCTGGAACAGTAATAATTAAACAGGGTGCTTTCTTCTCTGCTACGGATTTAGGGACAGTAACCGTTCCGGATTCTGTAACAGATATTGAACCAATTGCATTTGTAATGCCTGGTAGTGATATGCGTCCGGCTAATTTGAAGCTTAAGGGAAGTGCTGGATCAGCGGCTGAAGAGCATGCAACTATATATGGTATTGAATTCGAAACAGTCGGTGGCAGCCAACAGCCTGTAATTCCGGAAAAAGGACTTACTGAAAAAATTGATGGTGTAAGCTATCGTACATTTGATGGTAAAACAGCCCGTGTAGTTTCTGTTGATGACGATGTAAAAGAGATTATTATCCCGGACAACGTCACAATTCAAGGGATGGAAGTTGTTGTCAATCAGATTAATGTACAGGCATTTGCGGGATCTGCAGTTGAAACGATTGTAGTTGGTGACAATGTTGAAAAAATTATGGATTTGGCGTTTATGGAATGCTCTAAACTACGTTCAGTAACCTTAGGAGCTAAGGTTTCAAAATGCGATTATTCAGTATTTAATGCTTGTTATGCACTTGAAGAAATAAGTGTATCATCTGAAAATGCAACATTCTTTGATAACGACGGAGTGCTGTATGAGGATATAGATGAGGAAAATTGGACTCTTGTACATTATCCAAGTGCTCGTGCCGATAAAGAATATGAAATACTGAATGGTACGACAAGTGTTGCAGACAGCGCTTTCGAAAAAGCTAAAAACTTAAAACTCGTAACTTTCCCGGAGGGCGTTCACGAAATTGGTGATGACGCATTCTACGGACACAATGCGGAGCTTGTTATTGCAGCTCCTTCTGGCAGTGCAGCAGAAAGTTATGCGGAAGAGAACGAAATCACCTTCAAATCTACGGATGAAGATGAAAAGGTTGAGTCTGTATTAAAATCAAACGCTGATGTAGTAGCAGACGTTATCCCAGAAGTAGTCGAAAAGGTTGAGGATACCAAGGATTCTGAAAATGATGGCATCACCTCTAATACAGAAGAAATCAACAAAAACGATTCAAAATCCGAGGACGAATCAAACAAGGATGGCTCCGATAAGGTAGAGGATATCGATAAAGATGAATCTGGTAAGTCCGAAGAAAGCAAAGACGAAGCATCAGAGGATGAAAAGTCCGAAGAAAGCAAAGACGAAGCATCAGAGGATGAGAAGTCCGAAGCGAGCGGAGACGAAGTTTCAGAGGATAAGAAGTCTGATGAGAGTGAAGACGAAGTTTCAGAGGATGAGAAGTCTGGCGAAAATGGAGACGAAAGTTCAGATGAGGAAATCTCTGACGAGCAGGAAGAAAGCACAGAAGCTTAAGGTTTTATGACAAAAGAAATACCGTTTCATGGTCTTAGGATCATGGAACGGTATTTCTTTTTTTGATAAGCATTTAAAATTTCATTGTGCGTTCAAATGCCTAAATAAAGCGATACAAGTACTTTCTGTGCATCCAGATGGACAGCAGCAGTGTCACAAACTCTGCCACAGGAATAGCCAGCCATGCCCCATTGACCCCGAAGAACCGCGGAAGCACCAGCAGTGAGATCACGGTGAAGAGCAGAGTACGGCAAAAGGAGATGATGGCAGATGATTTTCCGTCGGACAGGGCGGTGAAAAAGCCGGAGGAGGCAATGTTAAAGCCGCTGAATAAAAAGTTATAGGCAAAGATCCCAAATCCGGTCACGGCCAGTGCATGAGTTTTCGGATCATCCGTGAAGATAGTTACAATACCGGTCGAAAGATAGACAGCGGCAAAGGCTATGATCACAGAGGAAAGGCTGACAAAACGGAAGGAAATACGGTAAATGCTTTTCAGCTCCTTCCGATTTTCGGCACCGTACTGATATCCCACGATCGGGCTGATCCCAATGGAAAAGCCCAGGTAAAAGGCATTGAACAGAAACTGTCCGTACAGCAGGATCGTGATGGCAGCTACACCATTCGGACCTGCCAGACGCATCAGGATGATGTTGAACAGAAAGGTGATCACGGCATTGGAAAACTGGTTTACCATTTCAGAGGAACCGTTGTAGCAGGCCTGGATCAGTTCTTTTGTGTGCATGGTGAAGCGAGTCAGATGAAGAGCATGCTTCTGATTCAGAAAAAAGACCAGTCCTGCCAGGGCCGGTACCATCTGGCCTAGTCCGGTAGCCAGGGCAGCTCCGGCAATGCCAAGATCGCAGGATACGATAAGTACATAGTCCAGTCCCGCGTTGATGATCCCGGCGATCATGGTGAGGAAGAGTCCGAGGTGCGGCGCTCCGGCAGTTACCAGATAGGACTGGAACAGAGTCTGGAGCATGCAGGCCGGAGCAAAGCCCATGAGGATGCTGAGGTAGGTGCGGCAGTCTGCTAACAGCAGATCGTTGGCACCGAGTGCCCGGCTGATGAAATCCGGAAAAAGCAGGGACAGGATGGACATCAGCAGACTTAACAGAAAGCCAGTCAGAGTAAAAAGGGAGAGACATTCTTTTGCCAGCTGTATTTTCTCCTCGCCCAGATACCGGCTGATGACTGCATTGCCGCCAGTGGCCAGCATGGTGCCAATGGCAATGACGATGCTGTCCACCGGATAGACGATGTTTAAGGAGGACAGGGCATTACTGCCAATAAAGCGGGAGATGAAAATACCATCCACGATGGTGTAGAGGGACATAAACATCATCATAATGATAGAAGGAAATGTAAACTTCAGCAGACTCCAGGGAGAAAAATGCTGGCTGATGGATGTACTCATAATCAAAAACTCCTTATAAAAAAGAAATAGCTTGAAAACTTAAGTGACCTTTGAGAGAATAAACCATAGGGTTACCCGATAGTCAAGAGGTTTGAATGTTTTTTTTGAAAAACGGTCGCTAAAAAATCAGGATAGTAGCGAAGGAGAAATATGTATGGACCGTAATTTGTATATGACAACAGGAGAGTTTGCCGCGCTGATGGGCGTTTCCAAACATACGTTATTCCATTATGATGATATTGGCCTGTTTTCTCCGGAATATGTGGCAGAGAACGGTTACCGTATGTATTCACTTTATCAGCTGGAAACTCTGGAAACGATTCTGATGCTTCGGGATCTGGGTATGCCGCTGAAAGAAATCCGGCAGTTCCTGCAGGTGCGAAGCCCCAAAGAGCTGGTCCGGATCTTTGCGGAAAGGGAACAGCAGATTGAAAAAGAATTGTCCAGATTAAAAACGATGCAGGGGTGGATCCGGCAGCGGCGAAAAAAGATCAGCATGGTAATGCAGCAGGATTTTTCTGATATTGGGATCCATCATTTTCCGGAACGTTATTATCTGATCCGGCAGATTGACGGGACATCAGAGAAGGATTATATGGAAAAAACCAACCGGCTGATTCTGGATTTTAAACATGCGGAACAGCGCAATGATTACGAAGTGGCATATCTGCAGTATGGAAAAAATCTGTCCAGGCAGATTTATAATGCGTATGACAATGTACTTCTTCTTCTGGAGCAGAAACCGAAGCATATGGAATACCGTATCATGCCGGAGGGAGATTATCTGACGGGATTTCATGTCGGACACTGGAATGCAATCGGAGAAGCTTATGCGCGCATGGAAGCTTACCGGAAGGAACACAAAATTCAGACAGATATGGTGTATCTGGAGCGTGACATGGTGGATCAGCTTGCGGTGACAAGCGTGGAAGAGTATGTGACGGAAATTGCGGTTCGCATTGTGCACGAAAACTGGATTGATTGAAAAATATAAAACTGGATATTTAAAACAATCCAGATAGCCGCTATAATCTCCATCAAGATAACCGATGCGGTCCGGAACGCAGGGAATCATACGTTTACGCAAAGGAGACAGATGGAATGAATACAGAGAGATATGAGTTAAATAAGCAGCTGGCACAGATGTTAAAGGGCGGCGTTATCATGGACGTTACTACCCCGGAGCAGGCAAGGATCGCGGAAGAGGCAGGCGCGTGTGCAGTTATGGCGCTGGAGCGTATTCCGGCGGACATCCGCGCGGCAGGTGGTGTTTCCCGCATGAGCGATCCGAAGATGATCAAGGGCATTCAGGAGGCTGTATCCATTCCGGTTATGGCAAAATGCCGGATCGGTCATTTTGTGGAGGCACAGATCCTCGAAGCCATCGAGATCGATTACATTGACGAGAGTGAAGTTCTCTCCCCGGCGGACGATGTGTTCCATATCGACAAGCGCAGATTCAACGTTCCATTTGTCTGCGGTGCGAAGGACCTGGGTGAGGCGCTTCGCCGCATCAATGAGGGAGCTTCCATGATCCGTACCAAAGGTGAGCCGGGAACCGGGGATGTTGTGCAGGCTGTCCGCCATATGCGCAGGATGAATCAGGAAATCGCTAAGATTACCTCTATGCGTGAGGATGAACTGTTTGAGGAGGCAAAGGTTCTCCGGGTTCCGTATGATCTGGTGCAGTATGTACATGACAATGGACGTCTTCCTGTTGTAAACTTCGCGGCAGGCGGCGTGGCAACCCCGGCCGATGCAGCCCTGATGATGCAGCTTGGTGCAGAGGGTGTGTTTGTTGGATCCGGCATCTTCAAATCCGGAAATCCCAAAAAGCGTGCATCAGCCATCGTAAAAGCAGTTACCAACTTCGAGGATCACAAGATGCTGGCTGAGCTTTCCGAGGATCTGGGTGAAGCCATGGTCGGCATCAATGAGCAGGAAATTGCGCTGCTGATGGCAGAAAGGGGCAAATAAGATGAAGATTGCAGTCCTTGCAGTCCAGGGCGCCTTCATCGAACATGAGAAAAAGCTGGGGGCTCTGGGAGCAGAATGCTTTGAGCTTCGTCAGAAGAAGGACCTGGACACCGGATTTGACGGTCTTGTGCTTCCGGGTGGCGAAAGCACGGTCCAGGGAAAACTTCTGCGGGAGCTTGACATGTTTGATGCGCTGAAAGAAAAAATCGAGAGCGGCATGCCGGTCCTCGGTACCTGTGCCGGACTCATCCTTCTGGCAGATCAGCTCACCAATGATGGACATGTGTATTTTGGCACACTTCCGGTTTCTGTGCGTCGCAATGCCTACGGAAGACAGCTGGGAAGTTTCCATACCGTGCAGGAATTTGCCGGAATCGGGAAGGTTCCCATGACGTTCATCCGTGCTCCTTATATAGAAGAAGCAAAAGCAGGTGCGCAGGTGCTGGCTGAGGTGGATGGGCACGTTGTGGCGGTGCGCAGCGGAAACCAGTTTGGAATGTCCTTCCATCCGGAGCTGGATGCAGACAACCGGATTCATGAATTATTTTTAAAGACTGTGCAGGCATGGAAAACACACCGATAATCTGGAAAAACTAAAAAAGAAAACCCGAACATTCACCGGAAAGGCGTTGGTTCGGGTTTCTTTTATAAAAGGATTGACGTTTATTCTGCAGCAGGTTCAGCAGTACAGAGCTTTTTGAGTGGCAGTTCAAGAAGGGAACGCCACAGGCGAACCAGCTGGCCGACGCAGAGTGCGTTGATCAGGGTACCCTCTCGCACACCGTTGAGCTTGTGGAAAGCGATGAGTGCAACTGCCATAGCCAGAATGGTCAGGGTACTGTCAAAGGCAACCTTGGCATTTCCGAAAGGAATACCGGCTTTTTTCGAAAGCTCGCGCACGAATGCTTCGGCCGGAAGCATGATCACATCGGCAATTACCTCAAAGCTGATGCCAAGTGCCATGATAATGCATCCGATGACCAGGTAAACAAAGGATGGACCCCATGGACCGCCGAAGCGGGTCGGGATAAAGCCCATGGCCGTATCAATGCAGAAGCTGAAAAAGAATGTCACCGGAATCTGCAGAGCCTGCTGGATGGTAAATTTCCTGCGAAGAATGGCTTCCAGCATCAGGAACGTCATATTGAATAAAAACGTGTAGGTTCCCATGGAAATGCTGGTGATCAGGCTCAGAACAAACGGAAGACCGGATACCGGCGAAGTGCCGAGACCGGCACGCGTAATAAAGGCAATGCCGGTGGCGCTAAGGATGACTCCGGTCAGGAACAGAGCATAGCGCCGGGTGTAAGTGTGAATAGACATGACTGTAAACCTCCCAATTGTCATTGTCTATATTTTAACTGCAATCTAACTATTTTTCAAGCATAATAAAAAATATTTTGGCAAAAATCACTGTTTCAGGTCCTGAAGAAAATGGATCAATTCAGCAGAACAGTTATTTTTGATGATGATCATGCCCTGGTTGGCAGCTGTCATCAGATAAAAATGGGTTCTGGTTTCTACCAGGTGGGCAATGCTGCTGTATGGAACATCAACGGACTGCTGATTGCTGGTCTCCTGAAGATGGTCTTCATAAAAACGCATGACAGAATGGCGTTCCTGCAGCTGAGGATTGGCATTGTAGACCCTGCGGCACTGGCGCTTGGAAACATACACCAGTACAAGCGGTATGGCAAATACTACAAGCAGGTAGGTAAAAGCCGAGGTACCGGGGGCTGTAAAAACCCGCAGGAAACCGGAGAAGATCATAAGAATGTAGCATACAGCCAGGATCTTTGGGCGGTATTTGCTGATCCGGAGTGGAACGATCATGTTGAAGCGTGTAAATTCTTCCAGGTTATAATCAGTAAAGGTCTGGTATAAAAATTTCATATTTGAAAGCCTCCTATCATCCCGATTATAGCGAAAAGTGATAAAAATTACAACCTGCATTGTGTATTTTATACAACTTTTTTATTGTGAATACTACAGGGGAAACCTGTGAACTTTAGATAATTAAGAAAAATATAAAAAAATAGATAGCGATAGTGTGCAAAATAGAGAAAGTAATGACGCTAACTTGACTTTTGTAAAGTATCATGCTATCATACGTGACAAGACAAAGGGGTCTACATCAGATAAGGAGATGTAGGCCCTTTTTCGTTCTATCTTAACAACATTTTAATAAAAAGGCCCCCATTGCAACCCCAAAACCCTTGCATCGAAAGAAAGGAGATAGACTTGATGAAAAAACTGATCGGACTGATTCCTTTGTATGACGATGACAAGGACAGCTACTGGATGCTTCCCGGATATATGAAGGTTCTCGAAGCCTGCGGAGCCCTTCCGGTCATGCTTCCGTTAACCACGGATCCGGAAGAACTGAATGACTGCTTCAGTCTTTGTGATGGCATCCTGATGACAGGCGGACACGATGTGGACCCGGCACTTTACGCAGAGACGGCAAAGAAAACCTGCGGAATACCATGCAGCAGCCGTGATAAGATGGAAGCGTATCTGTTTGAGAAAGCATTACAGGAAGACAAGCCGGTATTTGGAATCTGCAGAGGCGTACAGCTTATGAATGTACTGCTTGGCGGGACTCTGTATCAGGATCTTCCTACAGAACATCCATCTAAGACGGAGCATCACATGGCGTCTCCTTACGACAGGCCGGTACATAAGGTTACAGTAAAGGAAGGAACATTTCTGGCGGACATCATTGGAGCCGGAGAGCATGGCGTGAACAGTTATCATCACCAGGCGGTAAAAGACCTGGCACCGAAAGCCGAAGCCATGGCATACTCTGAGGACGGACTGGTGGAGGCCATTGCGGTACCGGACAAAACCTTCATCGTGGGTGTGCAGTGGCATCCGGAATTTGCATTTGAAAAAGATCCGGAGTGCAGGGCAATCGTTCAGGCCTTTGTGGATGCCTGCAGTAAAAAAGAATATTGATCCTTGACCGGCTATGGCCGTTGGGATAGATCGGGTGGAGAGGCTTCTTCACAGCGTAAAAAGAGAGGAGAATTATTATGAAAAAGAAAGTAATGGTTATGGTAATGGCAGCAGCAATGGCAGCAGCAATGACAGCATGCGGCGGTTCCAAGAGCGCAACTGCAGATACTACCGCGGCAGCAGCAGATACCACCGCAGCAGATACCGCAGCAGAATCTAAGGCAGATGATACCACCGCAGCAGCAGACACTTCCGATAAGACCTGGGTCATCGCAACCGATACAGCTTTTAAACCTTTCGAGTATACGGATGAGAGCGGCAATTTTGTAGGTATCGATATGGATATCCTCAAGGCAATTGCAGAGGATCAGGGCTTCAAGTATGATGTACAGGTACTTGGCTGGGACGCTTCCATCGCAGCATGCCAGGCTGGTCAGGCAGACGGTATGATCGCAGGCGCATCCATTACCGATGAGCGTAAGAGCTCCGGCTGGATCTTCTCTGATGGCTACTATGATGCAAATCAGAGCATGGCAGTTGCAGAGAACTCTGATATTGCCGGCTTTGATGATTTAAACGGAAAGAAGGTTGCAGTTAAGACCGCATCCATGAGTGCAGATTACGCAGAAAGCATCAAAGACCAGTATGGATTTGAGATTACCTACTTTGAGGATTCACCGACCATGTATCAGGCAGTTGTAGGCGGTCAGGTAGCTGCATGTTTCGATGATACCCCGATCATGGCAAGCAACATCAAGGATACCGGTATTGCCATGAAGCTGGTAGATGGCACCGGCAATGATCCGGCTGAATACGGCTTTGCAATCTTTGATGACAGCAAGCAGGAGCTGGTTGATATGTTCAACGCCGGCCTGAAAGACATCAAGGATAACGGCACCTACGATGAGATCATCGCAAAATATTTAGGTGAGTAATATCGCTTAGAAACTAGAGGATGCGCCGCCGGCGCTTCCACGATATGGAAACAAGGCAGGCCCGTGCAATGCGGGCCTTGCCGGCTGTAACATTAAAACATAGAAAGAAAAAGGTGAGGCATTATGATCAAGATTATCACCACCTACGGACAGCTTCTTCTGCTTGCAATGGGACGGACCCTGCTGCTTGCATTCTTAGGTTTGATATTCGCTTGTATCCTGGGAATGATCTTCGGACTTCTCAGTGTAGTTAAGAATAAGGCATGCAACATCATTGCACAGATCTTCGTATTCGTAATACGTGGTGTGCCGATGATCGTGCTGGCCTTCTATGTATTCTTTGGTATTCCGTATCTGCTCAACACAATTCTGGGTATCGGAAACGGCTTTACGCTGTCAGCACTTCAGGCCGGCGTTATCTGCCTTGCCTTAAACTGCGGCGCTTATATGGCTGAGATCATTCGTGCCGGCATCCAGTCTGTGGATATCGGTCAGATGGAGGCCGGAAGATCTCTGGGTCTTCCATATTGGAAAACCATGAGAAAGATCATTCTTCCCCAGGCAATCCGCACCATGATCCCGAGCATCATCAACCAGTTCATCATCACCGTAAAGGATACCTCCATTCTGTCCGTTATCGGTTTTCCGGAGCTGGTTCTGGCTGCAAAGAATGTGCAGGCAGGTACCTTTAAGTCCTTTGAGACCTGGACCATTGTCGGAATCATGTATCTGATCGTCATTACGATCCTGTCTTATCTTGCAAAAATGGTAGAGAGGAGGGTGAACCGTGGAGTTAAACGATAAAACTGTAAAGATCAAAGTCGAGAAGCTTCGCAAATGCTTCGGTGACCTGGAGGTTCTGCGGGATATTTCTACAGAAATCCATGAGGGCGAAGTGGTTGTTATTCTGGGACCGTCCGGTTCCGGTAAATCTACCTTCCTGCGCTGCTTAAACAAGCTGGAGACTACGACTGCCGGAAGCATTGTGATTGATGGCGTTAATATTTCAGAGAAAAAGGTAAACATGAATAAGGTGCGTGAGAACATCGGTATGGTGTTCCAGCATTTCAATCTGTTCAACAATATGGATGTGCTCCATAATCTGATGCTGGCTCCGACGGAGCTGAAAAAAGCAGACAAAAAAGAAGCGAAAGAGCGGGCGATGGCTATGCTGAAGCGGGTCGGTCTTGCCGAAAAGGCAGATGCGTATCCATCCCAGCTTTCCGGCGGACAGAAGCAGCGAGTTGCCATTGCGCGCGCACTGTGCATGAAACCGGACATCATGCTGTTTGATGAGCCGACCTCTGCACTGGACCCGGAGATGGTCGGTGAGGTACTGGCGGTTATGAAGCAGCTTGCCGCAGACGGCATGACCATGGTCATCGTGACCCATGAGATCGGTTTTGCCAGAGAAGTGGCAGACCGTGTTATCTTTATGGACGGCGGTTACATTGTGGAGGAAGGAACTCCGCAGGAGGTTATCTTAAATCCAAAAGAGGCACGTACCATCAGTTTCCTGAATAAGGTACTTTAGACGGAGGTGCAGCCATGGAAAAATATGTGATCACCATCTCCAGACAATACGGTTCATTCGGACGCCTGGTGGCAAAAAAGCTTTCAGAGCAGCTCCATATTGATTTTCTGGATCGTGATATTGTCGAGGAGACCGCGAAGCGGATGAATACCTCGGTCAAGCAGATCAGCCGGGAAGAAGAAATCACCCACTCTAAATTTTCGTATCTCAGCTATCCCTTTGGGCTGGGTACACCGGATGTGAGCGATGAGATCTTTCTGGTACAGCAGAGCATCATTGAGGATTTTGCCAGAAAGGGCTCCTGTATTATCGTGGGACGCTGCGGCGCCTACTGTCTCAGGAATGAGCCGAGACTTCTGCGGGTTTATATTTATGCACCTTATGAAGTCCGCTTAAAGAACTGCGTGGAGTACTTCGGCATGACCGGAAAAGAAGCCGTGCGGGCCGTGAATGAGTCCGATAAGGCGCGGGAGCATTATCACAAAAAATATATCCCCGGATATCAGAGCGATACGTTAAACAGCGACCTGTGTATCAACAGCGCATACTACAGTATCGAGGAAGCAGCTGAGCTGATCACGCAGGCAGCGAGGATGAAGTTTGGGGAGATATAAAAATACAAAACAATGAACCTGTATTTTTTAAACAGCCAGGGGGCTTGGGCCTCCTGGCTGTTTCTGCTTTTTATCTTTATTTTTATAAAAATATATGAGATAATAAAAAGCAAACAAAAGTTCCTGTAATTTTCAAATCCATAAAGCAACGGGACACCCTTTGTCTCTGCTTCATATTTGCTCCAGATATCGTAT
>OKRR01002422.1_pt1 | contig 13648 bp, 10 predicted proteins | sample 1601211 | NCBI WGS metagenome assembly OKRR01 (sample SAMEA3541525, study PRJEB24748) | human gut metagenome | biome: human gut; feature: human-associated habitat; material: faeces | place: China | collected 2012
CATGCCCAGTGGATCGCTTCTGTCTTGAAGTAATCGCCGAAGGAGAAGTTGCCCAGCATCTCAAAGAATGTGCCGTGGCGGGCTGTCTTACCGATATTCTCGATATCGCCGGTACGGATACATTTCTGACATGTGGTGACTCTGCGTCTCGGCGGGATCTCCTGTCCTGTGAAGTACGGCTTTAACGGTGCCATACCGGAGTTGATCAAAAGTAAGCTGTTATCGTTGTGCGGAACGAGGGAGAAACTCTTCATCGCAAGATGTCCCTTGCTCTCGAAGAATTCAAGGAACATTCTCCTCAGTTCGTTTACACCATATTTCTGCATGGTACTGCCTCCTGGTTACTGTTGTGTACTTTTTTTATCTCTGAATTTCTTACCCAGAACGATTCCCGCCAGGGCAACTGCGGCCAGAATCACAGCTTTGACGGCTGTTGAAACAAATGATGCGAAAAATGCGGACATAAAAACGCCTCCTTTTCCGGCTGTCCAAAATTCAGACGCCTGTGTTTAAAATGACACATTTGTACAGTTTCTATAATATTATTTTTTCGGGATCTGCCCATAAAGCCGGTGGTCCGGTCTTTGGCGCAGATTCTCATAACTTATACTATAATCGTTTCTTGTTCGGTTGGCAAGATGTTTTTTACTTTTCCCCCGGATCTTCCCCGGGTTCCAGATAGTCCCCATAGTTCTTTAAGAGTTCATAGCACCGGTCCATTGTCATATTGGCCGATGTCCGGACATACTCGACGCTCTGGGCAGGTGTGCCGGATCTTTTTGCGCTGGCCTTATCTGCCGCAAGATCCCTCTTTTTGATCCACTCCACCTCCTCGCGCCGGAGCGATTCCGCCGCATTCTCGTCCATCGCTTTGTGGATCTCTGCGTAGATCATGTTCAGCTCCCGGTCCCAGAGATTCCGCACATACTCCGCCTCCGCATACCGGGAAGTCTGGCTCATCGACGGATCATCCTGGTATTTTTCCGCCTCGGTCCGTGCCGTCTCAAGGCGTTCTTTAAAGTCTGAGAGTGTATATTCCGCCGCAGATTTCTCGTTCTTCTGCGCCTCCGAAACGTCACTGCCTGTTTCCAGCGGGGATTTCACAGTCTCCTCAGAAGCCTGCAGATCTTCTGCTGCGCTCTCCGCCGCTGCCCCTGTTTCGCTCTCCTCCACTGCCATCTCATTCTCTGCCATTGCAAGGGCACTGACTTCTGCATCTTCCGGAGTCTGTGGATCCGGCGTTCCCGCCGCCTTCATCTTGTTTTCTGCCGCATAAGGATTTCCCGCGTCCACAGGCCCCTGCGGCAGGGCATCCGCCTCAAAACCAACGACAGCCGCGGTATCCACTCCCCGCGAGGAAACAAAACGTTCCACTGCCCACGTGATGGATACCCCGGCTATCAGGATCCCAATAATGATCAACCATATTCTGCGTCTGCCCATATATGCTCTCTCCCGGTCTTTTCAGTCTCTTGTAACTGTTCGGTACTCTCACAGTTACAGCCCCTTTTACAGCTGCTGTCCTTCTACTAAAAAGATACCATATCGGAAGATCTTTGTGAACAAAAAACGCAAATTAGTAATAGATTGTAAGACTTTTGTAAAAAGTGTCATCAAGCGACCGTGCAGACCAGCGGACTTGCACGCTGGAATACCCGGGCATTTGACAGTCCTAGTTTCCTACTCCTTCATCCACCAGCAGATTTCCTCCGTCTGCGGCGCCGGTGGCCAGCCGGTCACAGCGCTCGTTTCCGGGATGTCCGTCGTGGCCTTTGACCCAGTGGAACGTCACTTTATGCGGGTTCATCGCGGCAAGCAGCCGTTTCCAGAGGTCCGAGTTCTTCACCGGTCCCGTCTTCGGGCGGACCCAGTTGTTTCTCACCCAGCCATCGATCCATTTCTGGTTGAAGGCGTCCACCAGATATTTTGAATCCGAATAGAGGTCCACCTCACAAGACCTGTTTAACGCCTCAAGTCCCGCGATCGCAGCCATCAGCTCCATCCGGTTATTGGTTGTCCGCACATATCCTGCGGACAACTCCTTCTCGTGGAGAACCCCGTTTTTATCGATGAACTGGAGCACCGCTCCGTATCCGCCCGGCCCGTCCGGGTTTCCGCGGGCTGCTCCGTCCGTATAAAGTGTCACTTTCATGTCGTATTGTTTCCTCTCAGGATGTCTTATTTCATGATATTCCGGGCTCATGCAGTCTTAAGCTGCTGTTAGAGATCCCATTTTTCGCAGAGTGCATTGACCTCCGCCGTAAACTTCTTGATATCCTTGTTTGCACAGTCGCGGTTCTTCTGGATGATCCGCACCAGACGTTCTCCTGCAGCCACGAGAAGAGCGAAGATCGACTTGTTCTCCTTCTGTCTTGCAGTCTCCTTCTGGATCGGAACGCCGACGGTCTGTTTGAGCCATACACCCGCTGCCAGATCGAACTCCGATCCCGAGAACGGTGCATCCGCCACAAGATCGTAATCCGTCCTCAGAAGGTTTGCAAACTTTGTACATACAAGGTCATCACCGTGTACCATGAACACACGGTCCGGTTTTTTCTTGAACGCGTTGATCCAGGCGAGAAGTCCTTCCCTGTCGGCATGACCGGAAAGTCCGTCCAGACGAACGATCTCCGCCTCGACATCGATCGTCTCGCCGAAGAGCTTCACGACCTCAGCGCCGTCGATCAGGCTCCGCCCCAGGGTGCCGACAGCCTGGTAGCCTGCAAACACGATCGTACACTCCGGTCTCCAGAGGTTATGTTTTAAGTGATGGCGGATTCGTCCGGCATCACACATGCCCGCTGCGGAGATGATGACTTTCGGCTCGGAATCAAAGTTGATCGCCCGGGAATCATCGCTGCTGACGGAAAGATTCAGTCCCGGGAACGCGATCGGGTTGATCCCGCGGTTCACGAGATCCATCGCCTCCTCATCAAAGCACTCGGAAATGTTCTTATTGAACACATGAGTCGCCTCGACGGCGAGCGGACTGTCGACATAGACCGGGAAGCCGTCATGTCCGGTGACAAGTCCCCCTTCCTTGATCTTACGGATAAAATAGAGGATCTCCTGCGTTCTGCCGACCGCAAACGCCGGGATCACAACGTTTCCGTGACGATCCAGTGTTCTCTGGATGATCTTCGCGAACTCTTCGATGTGCTCGTGGGTCCTGTCATGGGAGCGGTCGCCGTAAGTGCATTCCATCACCACATAATCTGCCTCATCCGTATACTGCGGGTCCTTGATCAGCGGCTTATTCTTGTTTCCGATATCGCCGGAGAACACGATCTTTTTCTTTACGCCGTCCTCGTCGATCCAGATCTCGATGGACGCGGAGCCGAGCAGATGGCCGACATCAGTAAAGCGTACCTCGATCCCTTCACAGATCGTCAGGATATCGCCGTAGTGGCACGGGACAAAGTGCTTTAAGACGCCCTCAGCGTCATTGACCGTGTAGAGTGCCTGAACTTCCGGATTTCCGGCACGTCTCGCCTTTCTGTTCTTCCACTCTGCCTCCATCTCCTGGATGTGGGCACTGTCCTTTAACATAATGTTGCAGAGATCACAGGTCGCCTGGGTCGCAAAGATCTGACCCTTGAAGCCCTTCGCGTAGATCAACGGCAAAAGGCCCGTGTGGTCGATATGGGCGTGGGTGATAAAGATGTAATCCACATCGGAGAACGGGATCGGAAGATCCGCATTCTCATAGACGTTTCCGCCCTGTTCCATACCATAATCGATCAGGATGTTTTTTCCAGCCGCATTGAGATAATGGCAGCTGCCAGTCACTTCATGATCCGCGCCGATAAATGTCAGTTTCATGGAACCCCTCCTCGCGCTGCAAATCAGCTGTATTATTTGCATCTATTATAGCAAATTTCAGATAATTATGCAAATCATTCCGCCATTACTGTCATTGATAATTTTCTGCAGCGTATCCTGGAGTTTCATCTGGCAATCCTCTGTCATCTGGGAGATCTTCGCCTGCATGCCGTCCTCCACGATCTGTTCCACGGATTTTCCAAAAATATTCGTATCCCAGACGCCGTCCTCCGTCGCTTCCCCGTCCTTTATGTACGCGATCAGATCCTTCGCCTGCTGCTCGTTTCCGACGATCGGGGCGATCTCCGTCTCGATCCGCGCTTTGATAAGATTGATGGACGGAGCCTGGGCATGGATCTTCACCCCGTATTTGCTGCCGTGGCGGATCAGCTCCGGCTCATCCAGGGAAATCTCCGTCTTATCCGGCAAGACGATGCCGTATCCTTTCTGCCGGACCTCCGCCAGGGCATTTTTCACTTTCTCATACTCGCCCTGCATCTCCGCTGAATCTTTTAGGATCTTAAACAGGCTGTATTCATCGCGCACCGGCAGTCCGGAGATGTCGCTCAGGACCTCGAAGTACGCATTCTCGTCGACCACGACCCGGATCGTCACGCGCCCGCTCGCAAGATCGAGTTCATCCGCGATCAGCTTTTTCACCGCCCGGTCTTCTCCCGGGACCGTCTCCTTCGGCACGTCTTTCATCTGAACAGAACGTTTTAAAAGCGTTTCCGCCTCCGCGATCATGTCCGCCTTGATCGCATGGGTATCCGGCAGGATCTCCGCCCACTTCGGGATCTCAAGGTCGAGTTCCGTCACGGGGAACTCCAGAAGGACTGTCCCCAGGATCTCCTCAATGTCCTCCTTCTTTAACTGCTCACAGTTCGCCGCCCGGACCGGAACTCCATACTGGTTTTCCATCTTAAACGCCAGCGCTTTCGTCTCCGCCGCATACGGTCTCGTGGAATTGAGCACGATCAGGAACGGCTTTCCGATCTCCTTTAACTCTGAGATCGTCTGCTCTTCCGCTTCCCGGAAGTCCTCCCTAGTAAGCTCCCCGAAGCTCCCGTCGCAGGCCACGACAATGCCGATAGTGGAATGGTCCCGGATCACCTTTCTCGTCCCGATCTCCGCCGCCTGGGTAAAGGGGATCTCGTAGTCGTACCAGGGAGTCTTCACAAGCCGTTCCTCCCCGTTTTCCGTGTGTCCCGCGGCGCCTTCCACCATAAATCCCACGCAGTCGATGAGCCGCACCTTCGCCCGGATCCCCTCCGCGAGTTCCAGCTCCGCCGCCTCCTTCGGGATAAACTTCGGCTCCGTGGTCATGATCGTCTTCCCAGCGGCGCTCTGCGGGAGTTCATCCCTGGTCTGCGACTTTTTCTGCCCGTCCGGAAGGTTCGGGAGAACGAGAAGTTCCATAAACCGCTTGATAAACGTAGATTTCCCGGTGCGCACGGGTCCCACGACGCCCACATAGATCTCGCCGCCCGTCCTCGCCTCGATATCCTTGTATACATGGAAATCATCCATAAAAATACCCCCTCGCATATACTGTTTCAGTGTATGCGCGAGGGGGATGTTTTTATTCACTCATGCGGCAGGTCTGTCCGGATCTTTATTCCCACGGAAGGTCACTGTGCTCGATGCGCTTATCGCGGAGCATCAGGTCCGCAACAGCCTCTTTCGCCGGTTTTCCTTCAAACAGAACCTCGTTAACCTGTTCAACGATCGGCATGGAGACGTTATATTTCTTTGCAAGCGCTCTCGCAGCCTTTGCGGAATAAACGCCTTCCACCACCATCTGAACTTCCTTCATGGCTTCCTCCATCGTGTATCCTTTTCCGATGAGGATCCCGGCACGTCGGTTTCTGCTGTGCATGCTTGCACATGTCACGATCAGGTCTCCGATCCCGGAGAGTCCTGTGTAAGTCTGATATTTTCCGCCCATGGCAACGCCAAGTCTCGCGATCTCCGCCATTCCGCGGGTGATGAGGGCTGCTTTTGCATTGTCCCCGTAACCAAGACCGTCAGCGATCCCGGCCGCCAGGGCAACAACGTTCTTTAACGCAGCTCCTGTCTCGATCCCCAGGACATCCGGACTCGTGTATACACGGAATACCGGACTGATGAAGGTGGACTGGATATACTCCGCGATCTTCTTTTTGTGGGATCCCGCAACACAGAGCGTTGGGAGTCCGCGGCTTACCTCTTCCGCGTGGCTCGGTCCGGAGAGAACGGCCGTCTCAGCCATCGGGAGCTCCTCTTTGATGATCTGCGTCATTGTATCGAGAGTATTCTCCTCGATCCCCTTTGCGACATCGACAATGAGCTGGCCATCCTTACAGAACGGTTTCATCTTCTGCGCCGTACTGCGCACGAAAACAGACGGGACTGCCATCACAAGAAGATCTTTATCCGCCATCGCCTTTTCAAGATCCGCAGTATAGACGAGTTCTTCCGGAAGTGTCACACCCGGAAGATTCTTGTGGGTCCTCGTCTTTGCCATCTCCTCGATCTCTGCCGGAATCGCGGACCAGAGTGTCACCTCATGTCCGTTATTTACCAGCAGTACCGCAATTGCGGTTCCCCATGTACCGGAACCGATAATACCAATCTTTTCCATGTTCAGGAACTCCTTTTTCTACGCCCTAAGGTTGATTTTCTTATGTACGCACCTGATGCCGGTTTATTTCTTTCCGCCCCAGAGCTTATTCTCCGTACCGGATAACAGTCGTTTAATATTTGCCCTGTGTCTCCAGATCGCCATCGCCATCAGAATAAAGGAGATGGCAAAAAACTCCATGAGACTTCCTTCGGACACACGGTAATCCCCCCATGATCCATAGATCAGCATCTGGATGAAGAATGAGATCACGACCAGGATCGATCCCAGGGACACATATCTTGTGATGATCACAGCGCCGAGGAACAGAGCCGCACAGACGAGCGTCACGCGCCAGTCCATGGACACGAGGATCCCCGCCATGGATGCGATCCCTTTTCCGCCTTTAAAGTGCAGATAGCACGGGAAATTATGTCCAAGGACAACCCCGAGACCCGCATAGAGCACGTAGAGGTCTGTATCCGGGCTTGCCTTAAAGATGATCCGGGCTGCAAGACATGCGAAAACAGTCTTTAAAAAGTCGCCCGCAAAGACGATGAGTCCCGCCTTCTTTCCGAGAACCCGGAGCGCGTTTGTCGTTCCGGAGTTTCCGCTGCCGTAATTTCTGATATCGATATGGTTCATCTTCCCGTAAAGATATCCTGTCTGGAATAATCCAAACACATAACCCATAACAAGACAAAGCACTCTGCCCATCGCTTAATCCTTCTCCTTCCTCTCACGGATGATGAATTTCAGGGATGTTCCGCGGAAGCCAAAGGCCTCACGGATCTTGTTTTCCAGGTATCTCGTGTAGGAGAAATGCATTAACTCCTTATCGTTCACGAAAATTACGAAGGTCGGCGGTTTTACCGCAACCTGGGTCACATAGTAGATCTTTAAGCGTTTGCCCTTATCGGACGGCGGCTGCTGCATCGCGACAGCTTCTGTCACGATCTCGTTTAAGACGCCGGTCGCCACACGGAGCGTCTGGTTCTCGCGGACCATATCGATCAGCTCAAAGAGTTTTTCCATTCTCTGTCCGGTCAGGGCGGACACGAAGATATACTCCGCATACGGCATATAGGACAGGGTCTCTTTTAATTTTCTTGTGTACTCATAGATCGTCTTATCATTCTTCTCGATCGCATCCCACTTGTTGACAACGACGATCACGCCTTTTCCGCGGTCATGGGCGATCCCGGCGATCTTCGCATCCTGCTCGGTGATCCCCTCAACGGCGTCGATGACCATGAGGACCACGTCAGCGCGCTCAACGGCTGTTACCGTGCGGATGATGCTGTAGCGCTCGATATCCTCTTTGATCTTGCTCTTTCTTCTGAGACCGGCCGTATCGATAAAAATATATTCCGTGCCGTTTCTCACGATCTCCGTATCAACGGCGTCTCTCGTTGTTCCGGCGATGTTGGACACGATCACACGGTTCTCGCCGAGAAGCTTATTGATAATGGAAGATTTTCCGACATTCGGTTTTCCGACGATCGCGATCCTCGGACGGTCGTCCTCGCTGTCGTCATACTGGTCCTCACGGAAGTATTTTACTACCTCGTCAAGGAGCTCACCGAGACCGAGTCTCGACGCTGCGGATACCGGAACCGGATCGCCGATTCCGAGGTTGTAGAATTCGTATACATCATTTCCGAATTTTGCCATACTGTCCACTTTGTTAACCGCAAGAACGACCGGTTTCTTGGACTTTCTGAGCATGTCCGCAACCTTGGAATCCGCGTCAACAAGTCCCTGGCGGACATCGACGATGAAAATGATCACGTCCGCGGTATCGATCGCGATCTGAGCCTGTTCCCGCATCTGGGCAAGGATGATGTCCTTGGAATCCGGCTCGATTCCGCCTGTATCGATCAGGGTAAAGTTGTTGTTTAACCAGGTGCAGTCCGCATAGATACGGTCTCTTGTCACACCCGGAGTATCTTTTACGATCGAGATCGTGCTGCCGGCAAGTACATTAAAGAGTGTGGATTTTCCCACATTCGGTCTGCCGACGATCGCCACTACTGGTTTACTCATATTTTTTCCTCATTTCTATACTTCGCTGTCCCAGTCCGGAATGACTTCTCCGTCTTCCGTGAGTCCGGCGTCTTTCATTGTAAGCTCATATGCCCCGTGTTCCGCAGTCTGCTCTCTCGCCGCTTCCGGATCGAGGATCGCATCGACAAGGTCATATCCGCTTGATTTTACTATATTTATCGGAATCTGTAAAGCATCTTCCGCCTGGGTCTTTGTGATGTCATCCAGGAAAACTTCTTCTCCGCTTTTGAACATGACGGCCGGAAGAAGCAATCTCTCTCCCAGCGGTCTTTCTTTCAGCTGTGCGATCAGATCCTGCCCCGTGATGAGGCCGGCCACCGTGATCTTCTCCCCGAAGAAGTCATTCCGGATCCGATATACATGGACGTTTCGTCCCGGATAGACCTTTTCGATCTCCCTCACAAGCTTTTCCAGATACGGGTACGGCAGGTATCCCGTCGCGATCGAGAGTTCTTCCTTCACCCCGTCGTCCTTCTTCCCGTCCAGGGCGTCCATCACCTCTTCCTGAAGGAGCCGCAGCATGCCGACGCCATTTTCCAGCTGGATGTATCCGTCATAGCGTCCTTCCTCCGGCATCTCCCGTTCCGCCAGAATATACCACTCGTCGCTTGCATGGATAAAATGGATCCCGTGGCGCTCATAATTGATCTTCTGCCATTTTTCGATCAGGTCGATGACCTCACAGGCATCTTTCTTTGTAAACGGTTCCAGCGGATAAAGGCCGTCACGGTATTTGGAGAGTCCGACCGGAACAACCGACACACTCTGCATTACCGGCGCATACTTTGAGAGCTGCTCGATCGTGTACGCCAGTTCCTTTCCGTCATTGACGCCTTTGCAGAGAACGATCTGCCCGTTCATCTCCGTCTCCGCCTCGTAAAGCCGGTCGATCTTCTTTAACGCCTCCCCCGCAAACCGGTTGTGGAGCATTTTGCAGCGCAGCTCCGGGTTCATCGTCTGGACCGAGATATTGATCGGAGCCAGATGGAAACGGATGATACGCTCGATATCCTTGTCCTTCATATTTGTCAGGGTGATGTAGTTTCCCTGGAGGAACGAAAGTCTCGAGTCATCGTCCTTAAAGTAGAGAGTTTCACGCATTCCCGGCGGCATCTGGTCGATAAAGCAGAAGATGCACTTGTTGGAACATGACTTGTAGTCACTCATGAGTCCGTTCTCGAAGGTGAGTCCTAAGTCCTCCCCGCCGCTCTCGATCTCAAGTTCCCACTCTTCGCCGTCTGCTTTCCGGACGACCATCACGAAGCTCTCAGCGTCCGTCATATAATCATAGTCGAAGATATCTTCCAGTTCTTCCCCGTCTATGGTAAGAAGCACATCGCCCGGCTCCAATTCCAGTTCTTCTGCGATGGAACCGGGAGCGACTGCCGTAATTTTATGTCCCTGATATTTCACTTTATTTTCCCTTCCTGCATGGTTCTAAACACAATCATACCAATCTTCCTCCAATTTGTAAAGGAATGTTCTGACGAATTTTCATGCGAAACTATTGACGAAAAATGTCTGAAAATGGTATACTCGGCGTGGAATGCCTGCTCATCCCGCATAAATAAGGAAATGCAGGTCAAAAATATGATCGGACAGTCTGAACCGACAAGGGATCAGACCGCACCACTAAAAATCGGAGGATTATCTGACATGTCTAATCAGTACGTTTTCAACGACCGTCTGCCGCTCGCACCGCTTAAGATCGCTGCTCTTGAGAGCTGCCGTGATCTTGCGCAGAAAGTCAATGACCACATCGTAAACTTCCGCCGCAACGATACGGAAGAATTAATTCGCCGTCAGGGCAATTTACAGTACCGCGGCTACGATGTTGACTCCTACCTTCTCGACTGCGCATGCCCGCGTTTCGGAAGCGGTGAAGCAAAGGGAATCGTAAATGAATCTGTTCGCGGAACCGATATTTTCTGCATGGTCGATGTGACAAACCACTCTCTCACCTACAAGATGTCCGGATATGTAAACCACATGTCCCCGGATGACCACTACCAGGATCTTAAGAGAATCATCGGCGCTACAGCATCCACCGCACACCGTATCAACGTTATCATGCCGTTCCTTTACGAGAGCCGTCAGCATAAGCGTACTCACAGAGAGTCTTTAGACTGCGCAATGGCGCTTGAAGAGTTAGTAAGCATGGGCGTGTCCAACATCATCACATTTGATGCACACGACCCGCGTGTACAGAATGCGATCCCGTTATCCGGTCTCGACAATTTCATGCCGACCTACCAGTTCGTGAAAGCACTGTTTAAACATGACAATACCTTAAAGATCGATAAAGACCACTTAATGGTCATCAGCCCGGATGAGGGTGCTATGAGCCGTGCCGTATACCTCGCCAACAACCTCGGCGTTGATATGGGTATGTTCTACAAGAGAAGAGACTACTCCAAGGTCATCAACGGAAGAAACCCGATCGTTGCCCATGAGTTCCTCGGAAGCTCTGTAGAAGGAAAGACTGTGATCGTTGTCGACGATATGATCGCATCCGGCGAGAGCATGCTCGACACCGCAAAAGAGTTAAAAGAGCGCAAAGCTGAGAAGGTTGTTGTATGCTGTACCTTCGGTCTCTTCACTGCAGGCTTCGACAAATTCGACGAGTTCTACCAGAAGGGTTATATCGACAGCGTTGTCACAACAAACTTAAACTACCGTTCCCCGGAACTCTTCACAAAGGAATGGTATGTGGAAGCTGATATGAGCAAGTACATTGCTGCCATCATCAACTCCTTAAACCACGACGTTTCCATCGGAAACTCCCTGTCCCCGACAGACAAGATCCAGAAGCTCATCAGAAAGTACAACGAGGGACTTCTGTAATCCTGAATTTCAGAAAATCTTTTACGCCGCCCGGTTTCTATTATGGATCCCAGGCGGCGTTTTTTAGTTGCATAAGAAAGTGCGGACTTTGGCTCGCTGTTCGCTCAAACTGGAAAAAGGGCGGGAACCCTGACACTTCTGCCGGGATTCCCGCCCCTTCTTATATTATTGCAATTTTTAGTTTCCGTTCGTACGTCTCACCTTGCTGATATCCAGCTTATCGGCTGCGGAGGAGTCAAACTCGACCGCAAACTGTACATTGTCAGGAAGTGCTTTCTTCTTCAGAACCTCGAAGTACTGGGATGCATCCTTGATGACAAGTCCTGTTGTATTCCAGTTGTCGCCCGGAAGGATCCATACCTTTACGTTTGCAACTTTCAGCTCATACGGAAGCTTCTGGGATACCCACTCGGTCTTTCCGTATTTGGACAGACAGTTATATACATCGCCCATCGTAAGTTTTCCAGTCGATCCGTCAAAGAGTTCCGTCTTCTCGTAAGTGTTTGTTCCGCCCTTGTCGCTTGCCTCCTGGAGCGTATCGGCATTCAGTTTCAGATTTCCGGAATTTACGGCTGCTGCCTGTGTCGGCTGCGGATTTGCCTTTGTAGTCTCCTTCACAGTTTCTTTTACCGCCGCTGTCGTCTCCTTTGCCGCAGCGGAAGTTTCCTCTTCGGTCTCTGCCGCCGTTTCTTCTTCCGTTTCATCTGCAGCATCCGTCTCATCGCCGGCTGTCTCATCATCCTCATATGGATTGTGATCCAACAATTTTCCGTCCACATCCGCGAAACGTCCGTCCGGAGTCGTGTCGTCCACCAGCATTCTTCCGTCATCCTCGAAGTAATATACCGCGCCGTCAAGCTGCTGGTATCCTGTCACTGCACTCGCATAGAGGCGTCCGGCCGCCGAGCTGAAGTAATAAGAGCCGCCGGTCTCATCCGTATACCATCCAAGTCTCCAGGAACCGTCCTTGTTAAGGCAGTATGTATAATCTCCACCGCTGATCACGCCCGCGTCATAGTTGGACGGAGCCAGTGCGAACGCACGTTTGTAATATTTGGAAGCGCCTTCCACATCTCCGGCCTCCAGGAGTTCATCTGCTTTCGCATATGCCTCATCCGCTGCGGAAGAACGATAACTGTCCAGTTCCTCTTTATAGCTCTTATTTCCAGGTCTCATGGAAGCTGCCTTCTCCCAGAATTTCAGGCATGCATCCATATCCTCAAGTTCCATATAATAGGAGGATGCTGAATTTAAAAATTCATCCAGCTGCTCATCCGTCACCGTGGAATTCTGGTTGACAAAGCGCTCCAGTCCGCTCTGGACGATGCTCTCCGCCTCTTTTGCCTTTCCGGTATCAACATACACGGTAATCAGCATGGAATACGCATCAATCCGGTCCGGAGCCTCATCGATCACGGCCTTTAAAGTCTCGATCGCCTGGTCATTTTTCCCTTCGTCATAACAATACTGCCCGTAGGAAATTCTCGCCTCCAGCAGAGCACTTTTAATACTCTCATCGTTCTGATCCGCTTTCTGGAGGACTGCCACTGCGTTTTCGTAGTCATCCATCATGGAGTACGCTTCTGAGAGTTGTAAGGAGTTCTCCACGGTAACCCCGTCGATCTCCTGAAGCTTTAAGAGCCACGGGATCGCAGTCTCATAGTCTTCATTGTCTGTCAGGGCCTGGCAGATCGAGCGGATGCAGTTCTCCTGTTCTTTCTCCAGGGACGGATCTTTCGTCTTTTCATATCCCTGTTTTAAGATTGCCTCCGCCTCGTCATATTCCTCATTTCCGATATATGCCTTGGAAAGCTGGATATAAGCTTTGCTGTAATTCGGATCGAGTTCAATACATTTTAACAGTGATTCGATCGCACTCTCATAATCTTCTTCTCCAACATACCCGGCTCCTTCCTTATAAAGGCTCTCCGCTTCTGTTGAACTTGCCTGCGCTTCCTGGGTCACACCGTTCACCGAAGTGTCTTTCTTTCCGCACGCGGAGCAGAGTACAAGCGCCGCGGCCATAATCAAAAACCATTTTCTCATTCTAATTCCTCATTTTCTGTCGGAGCATTCTGCATCCCGGAAATCTTTTATCCGATCAGCAGGCTGTCACGTTCCAGTCTTTGTTCATAAAACGATCATCCATAAACTGTAACGATTTTTCCGTTCATTCGTCTGCATTTATAGCTTATCAGTTAATAACTATACCATTTTTCTCTCTTTCTGTCCAGATGGAAGTCAATGGAAAACTATGGCTGAAACTTTCAAAAGTAAATTCCACTGCCCGCTTATGCGGTGGAATTTACTCCT
>OKRR01002424.1_pt1 | contig 13648 bp, 11 predicted proteins | sample 1601211 | NCBI WGS metagenome assembly OKRR01 (sample SAMEA3541525, study PRJEB24748) | human gut metagenome | biome: human gut; feature: human-associated habitat; material: faeces | place: China | collected 2012
TGCTCTGCTTGGCAAACGGCACATTGACAGGCACACATAAAAGAAAGAAAGAAAGAAAGAAAGAAAGAAAGAAGGAAAGAAAGAAAGAAAGAAAGAAAGAATGAGAAAGATTTAATTAATAAACTACTAAAAAATTCCTTGTAATGAAAAAAGCTAATTTAAACATATATCAAATAAAGATTCATAAATTAATAAAATATAAATTGCTTTTTAATTTAATAAGCGTTATAATTAAATAGTAATGATTACTATTTAATAAATTTGGAGGAAAAGAAGATGAAATACGTTTGTAAAATTTGTGGATTTATTTATGATGAAGCTACTCAAGATGCTAAGTGGAATGATTTAGATACTGATTGGGTATGTCCGGTTTGTAAAGCTCCAAAAGAAAAATTTGAAGCAGTAGCAGAAACTAGTACTAGTAAATATGCGGGAACAAAAACTGAAAAGAATTTAATGGAAGCCTTTGCTGGTGAATCAATGGCTCGTAATAAATATACTTTCTTTGCTGAAGCAGCTCGTAAAGAAGGATTAGAGCAAATTGCTGCAATTTTTGAAGAAACAGCTGATCAAGAAAAACAACATGCTAAAATGTGGTTTGCCGCATTTCATGGAATTGGAACAACTGATGAAAATCTAGAAGCAGCCGCTGCAGGTGAAAATGAAGAGTGGACTGAAATGTATGCAAGAATGGCCCAAGAAGCACGTGAAGAAGGTTTTGAAGAATTAGCAATTAAATTTGAAAATGTTGCTATCGTTGAAAAATCCCATGAGAAACGTTATCTAAAATTATTAGAATCATATAAAAACGGCACAACATTCAAAGGCGATGCCCCAAAAGGATGGAAATGTCGTCAATGCGGATTCATTTATGAAGGAGATGAAGCACCTGAACATTGTCCTACATGCGGATATCCTAAAGCCTTTTTTGAAAGAATGTGTGAAAATTACTAATAAGAATTAATATAACTATTTTAAAAAGATGTAATTAAATATAATAATTAAATATTTGGATTGATTACTTTATAAAGAAATCAATCCTTTTAATTTATGACTTTTTGATTATATTATTCTAAATCCATACCTATAAACTATTTTAAATCTGATTAAAAACTTCTCATCTAAACAGTTCTCTTTGATATATAAATACCCCACAAGCTAGAATAACGGTTTACCGTAGAATAGCTCTACACTTAAGCCTGTCTTATCCAACTGGTGAGGTTTACTCAGGATTATTATATTTTTGCTTTTAATACGTAGATTCTAGATAAATAATCTCCATTAGTCCCATCGTATTTTTCTTTATTTTCACCGCAAGAACTATCAGTTGTAATTAAACCCAAGTTCATTAATTCATCACCATAATGAACTGTATTATTAAGATTAACATGATATTCTTTATCCGGATCTAATCCCAACAGCTTTACACGACGGTAACCAACATTAACTTCCTGCAAAGTACGATAATATCCAATAATAGCAGTATTCTGATCCTGTGATACAACCATCCAAACAGTCTCATTACCTTCAAATGGACTTTTTAAACGGTAAAACGTTCCAAACTGAATAATCTCCCGATAGTCCTTCATAAAGGTGATTTCTTCTTTAACTTTTATCTGTTCATCCATGCTTAATTTATTAAGATCTAATTCGTATCCAAAAGTACCAAAATAAGCAACATTTGCCCTTGTTTCAATCGGTGTATTTCTCAACAACTGATGATTTGGCGCTGCCGATACATGAGCTCCAAGACTCGAAACAGGATATACCATTGATGTTCCATATTGGATTTTCAAACGTTCTAGCGCATCAGTATCATCACTGGTCCAACATTGTGGTGCATAATACATCATTCCTGGATCAAAACGAGCACCACCACTAGCACAAGATTCAAATAAAATTTCAGGAAAACGACTTGTTAACAATTCATATAACTGATACACTCCTAAAATATATTCATGCATAACTCGTCCCTGACTCTCACTATCGTGACAACTAGAGTAAACTTCTGTCATACAGCGGTTCATATCCCATTTAATATAAGAAATATTTGCTTTATCAATTACTTCTGTCATCATATTATAAACATAAATAACGACTTCTGGATTTGAAAAATCTAATACAAATTGATTACGTCCATGACTACTAGGACGGTTTGGTGTTTCTAAAATCCACTGTGGATGATTACGATATAAATCAGAATTTTTATTGACCATTTCTGGTTCAAACCACAAACCAAACTTCATTCCCAGATTATTTATTTTTCTTGATAAACCACTAATTCCACTTGGTAATTTTTGTAAATTCGGATACCAGTCACCTAACCCTGCAACATCATTATTACGTTTACCAAACCAGCCATCATCAAGAACAAATAACTCGATTCCTAATTTTTGAGCAGTTCCAGCAATATCCATAATTTTTTCTTCATCAAAATCAAAGTACGTTGCCTCCCAATTATTAACTAAAATAGGTCGTACTTGATCACGATATTTCCCACGAGCCAATCGTCTTTGATAAAGTTTGTGGTAAGTTTGTGACATTTTATTTAGTCCATCATTTGAATACACCATGACTACTTCCGGAGTTTGAAAACTTTCTCCTTTTTCAAGACTCCAGCTAAAACAGTGGGGATGTATTCCCATCATCACTCTTGTAACATCATAAGTATCAACTTCAACCTGAGCTAAAAAATTCCCACTATATACAAAACTAAATCCTAAAACCTCACCAGCATATTCATTACAATTTTCACGCTTTAAAGCGATGAAAGGATTAAAATTATTACTTGAACATCCTCTTAGAGAATATATAGATTGAATTCCATGCTCTAGCTTTCTCTCCTTAATGCTCCTTTCACGAGCCCAAGCACCTGTTAATTCAATCATCTCATATTCTTTGTCGGGTAAATCAAGTGACATACTCATCACTTGCTCTAAAGTTATTTTTTGTTCACCGCAATTTTCAATGTAAGCATTTCTTGTAATTACCGGCATATTTTCAAAAATTGTGTAACTTAAAATAATTTTTGAATCAATTATATTATCATATAAAGTTATTAATAAAGTTGTTGCTTCATCTGGTGATTCAACATATGTCGCGGGTAATTTATCTAATTTAGGCTTACCACTTATAATAGTATGCCCCTGATAGTTAAACGAAATGATTCGACTACCATTTGCTTGAGCGATTTCAATCGCAGGGTGACGCATATCACCAGAGCCATAAGCAGGATATTCCTGTTTAATATGTTCTAAAGAAAATGTTAAATCGCCTTCAAAAGCACATGATGCCATTGGTCGCTGCATAGTTTCAAATAAATGATCAAAATTTTCACGATCTTTGATTGCTTTACCATAATAAAGTTGTCCTAATTGATTATTTTTTAAAATTTTAAAAATATAACTTATCTCTTGATTATATAAATGAAATATCTTAGTTGTTTTATGAAATTTAATTGGCATATTTCTTCTCCTTTAAATCAATAATCGGTTCATTTGAATTTTTTATATCTTCCGTTACATCATCAAGAATCATCTGATTTTCTTCTTTCCTTAAAGCGATTATATTCATAATTCTTTGATAGTACGCTCCGTTTAATTTGTAATACTTTTTATAAATAATATAACTTATTAGCACTAAAATAATTGGTAATGCAACCATAATAATACGCATTCCATTTTGAGTTGCCATAGTTTGAGAAGCTCCAGCAACATATCCTGTGGCATCTAAAGCAAAACCTGTAAATAAAGCACCCATAGCTGAAGCAAATTTTACTAATAAGGTTTGAATTGAAAAAATTACAGACTCATTACGTGTCCCTAGCTTATATTCTCCATAATCTACAACATCGGCTAATACTACTGTCACTGTACCTAATTGTAATCCAGAACCGAATTTGACACAAATCCCTGCTACTGCTGTTAAAATATAATTTTGCGGAGCAATAAATCCTGTTACTAATAAAATGATTAGACCAACTACTGGTATTCCACTAGCTAAAGCATACACCTGTTGTTTACTTAATCTTTGAGATAACTTTGGAAAGATGATCAAACCAAAAATCTCTGCAAATCCTGCAAACATTGTAAAAACAGAAAATAATCCCTTATTGCCTGCAACATAAATAAAATAATAAGTTTGAACCCCAGCAATACAATTCATTCCAAAATTAAATGTTAAAATCGTTGCTATTGCTACTAACAGCTGATCATTTTTACGAATTATTTCGAACATCTTTCTAAACGAAGTCTTTTCTGGTTTCTTTGTTTCTACTCGATCAGCTGATTTAACATTAACTACAGTAATTCCCACAGTTACAATAAAAATAATGGCAATGACAATAGCAAAATTTGTATATCCCACTTGAGCATCACCATTTCCAAGGAAATCCATGATTTGTAATCCAAACCCACCAACTAACAGAGAACCCCCAATCGATGCAAAAATTCTTGGAATAACAGCTACACGATCTCGTTCTTCTGGATTTGATGTTAAATTAGGTAACATTGACCAATATGGGATATCCATGACGGTATATGTCATTCCCCATACATAATAGCAGCAAATATATACAAACTAGTTCCTGATAATCCCCAATCAGTAAATAAAGCAACTAAAATAATTGCATTAACAATAGTTCCAATTGCTAACCAAGGTCTAAATTTACCCCATCTACTATGGGTGTTATCAACAATCATTCCCATACCTAAATCATTCCCATACCTAAATCATTCCCATACCTAAATCATTAACAGCATCCCAAAATTTTGCTAAGAAAAACAATGTTCCTACAAATGAAGCTGATAATTTAAGAACATCTGTAAAATACAACATACAATAAGTAAAGATAATTCCACAGCACATATCCTTACCAATTGCGCCTACCCCATATGAATATTTTTCCTTAAATGATAATCTATCATTATTCATTTTTCTATCCCCTTTCAACGATAATAAATGGTTCATTTAAATTAACCATACCATATCTATTAACAGTTATATTTTTACGATTTAAATTTGTAAAAACAAACGGTGTTGCATCAATACAACGATGTTTTTTTAATATTTCTGAATCAAAAGTTAACAAAATATCACCCTGTTTAACAACTTGATCAGGATCTACAAATATTTTAAAGCCATCCCCGTTTAGTTGATTCGTGTCCAAACCCACATGAATTAGAAAATCTATTCCTTGACCTTTCAAAACAATTGCATGCTTTGAAGAAAAAATAAAATTTATTTTACCATCAATTAGTGCGACAACTCTATTACCAGTTGGAAATATTACAACCCCTTCTCCAGTCATTCCTTTTGAAAAAACTTCATCAGGACAATACTCTAAAGGATAAACTTTTCCTTCTATCGGACAATTAACTTGAATTTCCTTTTTAAATACTCCCATCACTTTCCTCCTCAGTTTACTGTAAGCGCTTCTATATCGACAATTATAACATTTGGATATATTTATAATAGTATTAGATGTATTTTAAATATGTCAATTTGTTATATATTCCCTAATTACAAAAGGAAAGTAATTGAAATAAATTTATTTATTAATATTATATATTTTCAAAATACAACATTAAGACATATTTTTATAACATTTTAACTAAAATTATAAAGTAGCTTTTTTATTTTTTTACCTTTAACTTTAAGATTCATTGTATTAGAATAAACCACGAGGTGAATTATTAAATGGAATTTTCAAAACGAATGGAACTTTTTCAAGAAAGTATTTTTACAATTTTAGCAAAAAAGGCAGCATTAAGACGTGAAAATGGAAAAGAAGTAATTGATTTTAGTACGGGTACGCCAAATATTCCCCCTACCAAAAGAATAAGAGAAGTGCTTGCTAATGCTGCCCTAGATCCTAAAAACTATGTTTATGCGATTAATGATTTACCAGAATTAATCAAGGCTGTAATCGCTTGGTATAAAAAACGTTATGAGGTCATTTTAGAAGATGATGAAATTTGTTCATTACTGGGTTCTCAGGAAGGCTTAGCACATCTAGCAATGACATTGATCAACGATAGTGACATTGTCTTAGTTCCTAATCCTAGCTATCCTATTTTTAAAGACGGGCCGTTGCTTGCTAATGCAAATATTGTCGATATGCCTTTAAAAGAAGAAAATAATTATTTGATTGACTTTGATAAAATTGATCCAACCATTGCTAAAAAAGCAAAATTTATGATTGTTTCATATCCTAACAACCCTACCTGTGCGATTGCAAATGATAAGTTTTATTTAAGATTAATTGACTTTGCTAAAAAGTATCAAATTATTGTATTACACGATAATGCTTATAGCGAACTATTATTTGAAGGCTTAGGTAGAAGCTTTTTATCATATCCTGGCGCTAAAGATGTAGGTATTGAATTTAATTCCTTATCAAAAACTTATGGGCTTGCTGGTGCTCGAATTGGATTTGCAGTTGGCAACAAAGCAATTATTGAACAGCTTAAAACATTAAAATCTAATATGGATTATGGCATGTTTATCCCTATTCAATTAGCAGCAATCGAAGCCATTACCGGTGAACAAAATTGTGTTATAAAAACAAGAGAGGCTTATCAGCGGCGTCGCGATATCTTTTTAAAATGTGCTCAAGAAATTGGCTGGAATATTAAAGAGACAAAGGGAACTATGTTTATTTGGGCAAAAATTCCCAGCTTATATCAAAAGTCAATTGATTTTGTTAATGATTTATTTGAGCAAACCGGTATTTTATTTATTCCTGGTAGTGCTTTTGGCAGCGAAGGAGAAGGATATATTAGAATTGCTTTAATTCAAGATGAAGAAATAATAAAAAAGGCTTTCATTAAAATGAAAGCAACTAATATTTTCAAAAATTAAATTTTAAATATCAATTAGCAAACCTCTTTTTGGTTAGAATCAAAAAGAGGTTTTATTGCTCAAACTACTTTTATCATTATTTATAGATATAATAGAAAAGCAAACCCGTTTGGGCCTTGCTTCATTATGTTAATTTTTCTTACATGTATGTAAATGTTGATAAAAAGCGCCTAATAGATTAGCATCATTACGATATTGACAAGGAACAACTACAGGGCGTGCAATTGGTGAATTAGCCTTTAATCCAGTTTGATACATTTCTTCTATATGTTTCTCAACTAATTCTAATAATAATGGTTGTGCTGAGATACCACCACCAATCGCAATTTTTTCTGGGTCGAAAAGTGCTTGTAAATTATAAATTTGAACAGCTAAACGATTACAGAATTTATCAAGCCCAGCAAGTACCTTTTTATCTCCACTATTTGCCATTTCAAAAATCTCTTTACCATTATATTGTTCTTTTGTTCCAACAGACTCTTGAACTGCCTTTAATAAGCCAGGAATTCCATTCGTAGCTGCCCATACACATTCAGGGTTATTGCCATCTTCCCCATTAGTCCGCATCCATGAAAATTCTCCTGAAGAGAAATTTTTACCAATATGAACTTTACCATCACGAACAATACAACCGCCTATTCCAGTTCCTAAAATTATTACAGCAGCATCATCAACATCTTTTAAACATCCAAATCCTACTTCCGCATTAGCCGCACATTTAGCATCATTACCAATCGTAATAGGCAACGGGCAACGTTCTTGTAAAATTTTTACAATTTCCATATCTTTTATATATTTATATGCACCACCAGTATAAGCAAAGCCCTTTTGAGGATCTATTGCACCCGGCATAGAAATTGCCATACCAACAATTTGTTCAGCATACTTATCATACAGTTCTCCAATTACCTCAACAAACTGCTCAATACTTTGATGAGGTGCAATTGTACTTCCTTTTTCAATAAACTCTCCCGTTTCATTTAATAAAGCATACTTGATTGAACTACCACCAATATCTAATGTTAAATAATTCATATTATCTCCTTTCATATTTCGCTCTTACTTTTAAGTATAACGATATTTCCAACAAGATTCAATAAATTATCAAAACACGAAAATAGATACACATTTGTGTACCTATTTTTTACTATTTCACCATCGTGGCGGACGTGGTGGCGGTCCTGGGGGTCGTGGCCCTGGTCCTGGGGGACCTGGCTGCCATGGTGGTCGTGGTCCCGGTCCTGGTGGGCCTGGCTGCCATGGTGGTCGTGGTCCCGGTCCCGGTGGGCCTGGCTGCCATGGTGGTCCCGGTTGCCATGGTGGAGGAAATAACCACCAAAACCAAAATGGAATAATTGGCTGCCGACTATCTAACTGATTATCAATCATGTAATATTCATCTTGAAGCGGATCCATTTAAACACCTCACTTTATTATACAATATGTATCCCTTTAAAGAAGGCATGGGCTTTTACCAATCAAGATTAACTTTTTTTCCTTTACGATAATATTCTTTATCATAATCATTAATTTCGCGAATTACTCGGCATGGTACCCCATAAGCAACAGAATTTGCTGGAATATCTTGGGTTACAACACTACCAGCTCCAATAACACTATTGTCACCAATCGTAACCCCCGGTAAAATAACACTATTTGCACCGATCCAAACATCATCCCCAATTACAATCGGCAATGAAAATTGCGTTCCACCTCTTCGATATTCCGGATCAACAGGATGACCAGTTACTGATAATGTAACATTTGGAGCAACCATTACATTGTTACCAATATGAACTTCAATATCATCAACAACAACCAAATTAAAATTAGCATAAAAATTTTCACCAATATAGGTATTACAGCCGTAGGCAAAATAAGCGGGAGCTTCAATCCATATATTTTCACCAGCATGGCCTAGTAACCCTCTTAAAATATCCTGTTTTTCTTTTTTATTATCAGGATGACAATGATTATACTCGAACATTCTTGCTTTACAATTTAATCTTTGACGTTCAATTTCTTTTTCATACTCTTGATCTTCTATATTTTCATGGCCAAATTCCCGATATAATTGACCGTTCTTCATTTTATCTTTTAATAACATATATCCTCCTTATGATAAACACCCAGCTAAGCTGGGTGTCATATCCTTAATATTATTTAACACGAACTAACTCTAAATAGCTAGTATCCCCTTTAAGTCCTGGTTTACCACCAGTAACTAAAATAAGTTCTCCCGATTCAACACCATTTTCTTTTGCAATGATTTCAGCATAATCCATCATACTTGAACGTGTTTTCATTGTTTTGCATTTTACTGGTTTTACTCCCCAGTTAATTGCAAGGGCTCTAGTAGTTGCTACTTCAGGTGTAGCAGCAATGATCCGAGCTTCAGGACGATAACGAGACATTTTTCGAGCAGTAAATCCACTTTCAGTAAAAGCAATAATCGCTGCAACTTGGAATTTAGAGGCAATTTCTGCAACTGACATACAAATAGCTTCAGATGTATCTTGTGGAGCAGTTCTTACAGCTTGACGATGTAATGCATCATAATCTAAGCTATTTTCTGTTTTTAAAGCAATCTTACTCATTGTCATTACTGCTTCTTGTGGATATAGGCCTGATGCAGATTCCCCAGATAGCATGATTGCATCTGTTCCATCAAAAATAGCATTGGCAACATCACTTACTTCTGCACGAGTCGGGCGAGGATTTTGCTGCATACTTTCAAGCATTTGAGTAGCAGTAATAACTAATTTTCCCATATCCTTACATTTCGTAATGACTTCCTTTTGAATCAATGGGACATCCTCTGCAGGTACTTCAACTCCTAAATCACCACGGGCAACCATAATCCCATCAGCTATTTTTAGAATCTCATCTATGTTTTCAACACCTTCGCTATTTTCAATCTTAGCAATGATTTGAATATCAGGTCGACCATTTTCAACCAAAAGTTTTTTTACATCAAATACATCTTGTGCACGTCTTACAAAAGAAGCAGCCACATAATTGAATGGTTGTGTACATCCATAAGTTAAATCATCAATATCTTTTGGTGATAGATAATCGAAACCTAATTTAATTCCCGGTACATTGATTCCCCTTTTATTTTTTACAATTCCGTTATTAGCACAAACACATACAATGTCTGTACCTTCAACATGATCAACTAGCAATTCCACTTGACCGTCATTTACCAAAATAAACCCACCAGGTTTTACATCCTTATATAATTCTTTATAAGTGATTGTAAAACGATCACTTGTTCCGACAATATCTTCTTGACAAATTGTGACAACCTGACCTTTTTTAAATTCAGTTGAACCATCGATAAAATCACCTGTTCTAATTTCCGGCCCTTTAGTATCTAATAAAATAGCAACGCTTGTATCCAACTCCTTATTGATTTCAGTAATCAAATCAATTTTTGCCTGATGCTCAGGATGAGTTCCATGAGAAAAATTAAGTCTCATTACATTCATTCCAGCTTTAACTAATTTAGTTAACATCTCTTTGTTATCTGATGCTGGTCCTATCGTACATACAATTTTTGTTTTACTCATTACTTCGTTTTTTAGCATATCGTCATTACCATCCTTTTCCTTCTCAATTTATCATACATGTTTATTATAGCCCATCTAAAAAACACTTGCGAGACTTTTGATAACATTTATCAAAAGATTTTTAGTTGATTAACGCTTACAAATTTCGAAAGCGTATTCAACATCTTCTTCACCTTTAATACAGTATTCTTCGAGTATTGGAGCACCCCAACTATCATCACCGCCAACACCCATTTGAGCAGCTAAAATAGTTACAAAGGTAAAATATGATTTTGGTAATTCTTCTTGATGCATTGCAGCTTCTAAAGTCTGCAAGCTATATGGAAGAACAGTTGCTTCGAATGGCTGATCGATCATTTTGAAACAAATTCCTTGATCTTTTTCATCAGTTATTGCTAAATAACGCAAATCACAGCGATTTCCACATTCTTGTGGAACTAAATATGGCGATAAGTTATCCTTAACAAGACAATCATAAACATCAATTTTTGCTCCATCCTTACGATCAATATAATTTTCTAAAGGTCCACGACCTAAATATTCAAAACGATCAACTTGATCATACAGTTTAAAACACATTCCTATTAATGGTAATTCTGGTAATCCTGCTTTTCCATGATAATGATAATCAACCCTAATAATACCTGGTGCCCGTACTGTAAAGACTATATCAACAGTAGTTGCAGGAATTACCGGTAAAGTATACTCAAAAAATACTTTTACACTACTATAATCAGAGGCAACTTCATAATTAAACTTAGTACAATTATAAAAAGTTGAAGCCCCAAACCACATTGAACTATTCACCTCATGTTTATACCCGCGTTCATTATCAGTTGATGCTCGGCTAAAAACAGGACGTGGAGCTCTTGCGATATATTCATGGTTCCCATATTTTAATGAAATTAATCCTTCACTATTAGCAAACATCACTTCAAAATCATTGTATCTTATACCGATATTACCATCACCAATAATAACTTTTAGCGGTTGTTTAGAAACTGAGAGCGGTTTATATTCACCAACTATAGTTTGACCGAAAGCAACTTCAAAACCAGCTTTAGCCCAAATTTGATCATCTTTCAATAAAGCACTAACTGTCTTAACAGCTTCTTTATCTAATTTTGTTAACCACGGAATCAATATTTCTTTAGAGTCTCCAGGTTTTACATCGGCTATGAAACATCCCTCCTGTAAAACTTTTTTACCTTGTTTTAATTGATAAACAAATTGATATTTACTAGTATTACTAAACATCATTTTATTTGTAATTATGACACCTGCATCTGTCGGCTTAATAATAATATCTTGATATAAATATTTAACTTCTTGAGCTTTTGGCGAAATAGTACGATCAGCAAAAACAATTCCATCGCCACAGAAATTATAATCAGTATAGCGTTCTTTAAAATCTCCACCATAACCAAGAACTTTTTCACCATAACCATTTGTATAGTACACTGCCTGATCAATATAGTCCCAAATAAAACCACCTTGATATTGAGCATACTTATCTTCTAAATCAGTATAATGTTTCATTCCACCTAGAGAGTTTCCCATAGCATGCATATATTCACAACTAATATACGGTTTTGCAGGATTGCCCTGTAAATATGTTTCAATTTCTTTCGCTTTTGCATACATACGTGATTCCATGTCAGTTGCTTCACAATAATCACGATTCCATACACAACCTTCATAATGAACTAAACGAGTCGGATCATTTTCTCTAAAATGATTAGCCATAGCAACAATATTTGTTCCCGCGTATGATTCATTACCACATGACCAAATTAAAATCGAAGGATGATTTTTATCACGTTGTAGCATTGTATTAGCACGATCAACAACGACATCATGCCATTGTGGCAGGTTTCCTGGAATATTCCATGACGGTTCACAAGCACCTAATTTTTGCCATGAACCATGACTCTCTAAATTTGCTTCATCAATTAAATAAATTCCATACTCATCACATAGATCATACCACAATGATTGATTTGGATAATGAGATGTTCTTACTGCATTAATGTTATGCATTTTCATAAATTTGATATCGTATAGCATATCCTCTTTTGTAATAGCCCGACCTTTATCAGCAGCAAATTCATGACGATTAACACCTCTAAAGACAATTCTTTGACCATTTAACTTCATTATCCCTTGATCCATTTTAAACTCTCTAAATCCAATTTTTTGTGGTATAACTTCTACTAAATTATCATCATGATCATAAACGGTTAACAATAGTTTATACAAATATGGATTTTCACTTGACCATAAATTAACATTAGTCAGTCCAAACGAAAAATTAGTTAATGGCAATTGCTTTGCTTGATAAATAATATTATTATTCTGATCATATAAAGCAGTATTTAGATAGCCCTCTTTTTTAGCAATTACATCTAAATTGACCGATACCTGGACATCTTTATAATTATTTTTTAAAGTAGTCTTAACAAACAGATCATTAATATGAATGTCTTCTATAGCATATAAACTTACATCTCTAAAAATCCCTGAAAAGCGCCAAAAATCCTGATCTTCTAACCAGCTGGCACTAGAGCGTTTATAAACCTCAACCGCTAATTTATTTTCACCATCTTTTAAAGCATAAGTTACATCAAAACTTGATGGCGTAAATGAATCCTCACTATAACCAATAAATTCTCCATTTAGCCAAACATAATAAGCCGTTTCAACTCCATCAAAAACCAGACGAGTTGTTTTATTCTTTAATGCTTCATTTACTTCAAAATAGCAAACGTAACTTCCTACAGGATTATCGTCACTTGATATATGTGGTGGTCTTAATTTCTCATGCCCATCCCATGGGTATAAAGTATTAATATACTGCATCTGATCATAACCTTGCATTTGAATATGACCTGGTACATCGATCATATCAAAATAATGACAATCAATATCCTCTTTATAAAAATCAACAAATCTTTCATTAGGATTTTTAGCATAATTAAAATACCAGCGTCCATTTAAAGACTGCTTTAATTCCATTGCATCTCCATTCAATGCTTTATCAATATCGAGATAATAAGAATGATCACTATAAGCATTTAAGCGATTTACCGCAAAAACTTTAGGATCTGCTAACCAATTTAAATCTGCTTGTGTTCCTTTCATAATAGCCTCCAATTTTACTTATATTTTAGTGAAATACATATATATTTTACTAAAATATAATAAATTTTTCAATT
>OKRR01002426.1_pt1 | contig 13637 bp, 10 predicted proteins | sample 1601211 | NCBI WGS metagenome assembly OKRR01 (sample SAMEA3541525, study PRJEB24748) | human gut metagenome | biome: human gut; feature: human-associated habitat; material: faeces | place: China | collected 2012
TCTTGAATATTGAGCTAGGAACTCTGCTCTTTAATTCAAGCTCGGAAAAATAATGCGTCTCCTGGAGCACCCAGGTCGGGAACAGGGTGTCGTATACTGTGTCCAGGGAGCCGCGGCCGATCCCGACGGCGCGACGCCTCTCCTACTAAAACTCAGTATTTCCTACCGGGACTTTCTTTTGTTCTGTCCGTACATCAATGGGGCAATACAGTGCAGGAGGGCACTTTTTCATGCTTATTTCAGCTCAACCCGGATATCGCCAAACAGAACATGATCCACCCGTTCCAGGAGGACGGGCGCGTCAAAGTAGGTGGTGCCCTGGATGTAGCCGGAGGTCAGGAAGCCGGTACCGCAGTCCACGGACACCCTGCTGCCGTCGTCCAGCACCAGGTAGATGCCCAGGTCATACAGATCCACGGCCTCCATATTGTCGTAGGTGATGCGGTAGTCCAGGCTCAGGGAGGAGAAGGACAGCCGTTCCAGTGTCAGAGTGCCCTGGCCGGCCTCGTCATGCCACACCGCCCCAGCGGTATCCACCTCCACCGTCTGTCTGGGGGCGTCTGGCAGCTCCAGCCGGTATTCCCCGAACTGGATGTGATCCAGCTGGGTCAGATCCAGAGGGGCGTCAAAGGAGTGGACGCCGGTAAAGTAGACCACCCCGCCCTCCCCATCAGGGCCCTGGCTGGTATTTCCGCTGCCGGAGTCAAAGGACACGGTGGAGCCGTCCTGAAACACCAGCTCAATCTCGGCAAGCGCAAAGATCGCCCACTCATCCCCCCAGGTGGGGTAAGAGGTGGTGAAGGCGGCCGACAGGGGGGAGAGGGTCAGGCCCTCCAGGGTGACCATCCGCTCCGTCTCCTCATCCCAGCAGGCGGCCCCGATGGGATTGACTTCCACCGCCTTACTGGGGTAAAAGCCATCCAGGGAGAAGCTCCATTTCCCGTCCAGTCTCATGCGCTCACCATCATCGGGAAACAGAGCCAAACCGGAGATCGTCAGAGTTTTGGATGTACCGTCGATCCAGTTGGCCCCGTTTGGCCCGCCCAGAAGCATGAACACCAGCTCCAGGGAGTTGTCCCCAGGGGTGTCGTCCGGGAGGAACCGGGCCTTCTGCATGCCCCAGTTGAGCCGCTCCCCGGTGTCAGCATTGACCAGCTCCACATCGTAGGCGATGTGATCCGCCTGCTCCCCCATGTCGGGCAGGACGGTGCCCTCCGGGGCCTCCAACCGCAGACGGAGGTAGAGGGTGTGCTCGTCGGCGATGGCGGCCAGGGGGGTGAGGGTGACGCCGTTGCTGGTAACGGGGGGCAGGTCGGTGGCGCCGATCTGATCCAGCAGCTCCTTCTGCCCGCCGTTCAGCGGGGCGCTCTCCAGGGTGAAGAAGGGGTCGAACAGCTCTCCCGGCCCCCAGAGGTGATAGGCCGCCATGGCCGATACGGTGAACACCGCCGCCAGGGCGGCGCAGGCCAGCAGCCGGACGCCCATGCGCCGGCGGGGCCGCTTGGTTTGTCTGATTTTTTCCATCGTTCTCTCCTTGATCCGCTCCGGGGACATCCCGGCGGGCGGCGGCAGCTCCACCGAGCCGTCTTCCCAGCCGTCCAGCAGGTCAGTCATCCGCACAGGCACAGGAATACCCCCTTTCCATCAGCAGCTCCTTCAGCTTCTTCCGCCCCCGGTGCAGGCGCACCTTCACCGTGGACGGCGGCATGGCCAGGGCCGCTCCGATGTCGGCGGCGGTCTGGCCGTAGTAGTAATGGCGCAGGAAGATGGCCCGGTCCTGGGGCGGAAGTCCGTTCAGCAGCGCCCGGATCAGCTCCGCCCGCTCGGCCTGCTCCACGGCCTCCGCCGGGCCGGGCCGCCGGTCGGGCTCCAGCGCCAGCCAGTCCTCCTCCAGAGGCAGCTCACCGCCCAGCGCCCGCAGGCGGTTGAGGGCCTTGTTGCGCACCACCCGGCCCAGCCAGGGGCGGAGCTTGCCCGGTTCCACCTGCCCGGCGTGCTCCCACAGGGCCAGGAAGGCGTCGGACACCACCTCCTCCGCGTCCCTGGGGCGGCCCCGCAGAATAGAGCCCGCCAGGCCGCAGGCAAAGCCCATGTCCCGGTCCATCAACTCCTCCAGGGCGGAGGGGTCCCCCCGCCGCAGGCGGCGCAGCAGCTCCCGCTCCTCCAACCATACCACCTCCCTGCTCCGGTTTCGAGCGCGCTCTCACTGATCTTAACACAGAAACCGCCCCTGCGGTTTCATCCCTTCCCCTCCTTTTTCCCGGCGCGCCGCGTTCCGACCATATTTTTCCAAATACTGGGTTATACTGTCACTCAACGAGGGCGGACAAGCCTGATTTGGAAAAGGAGACGGAACCATGGCGACAAAAGAGAAACTCAAGACAAAGGCGGCCCGTGTCCGGGAGGAGGCCCGGGAGACCGGCAAGGTCATTCTGCGCGCCCCCGCCCTGGTGCGGGCGGCCGAGTGCGTCATCCGCTTCCTGCTGGGGGCCATGCTCTCCGGGGCGGAGATTTTCGGCGGATACGCCCCCTTCGGGCTGGGGCTGGTGGCGGCCTCCGGCTCGGGGCTGGACGGCTTCTGCGCCCTGCTGGGGGCCTGCTTCGGCTATCTCTCCTTCCAGGGCTTCGCCGAGGGGCTGCGGTACGTGGCCGGCTGCATCCTGGCCTTCTCCCTGGCCTTTGCCTTCTTCGACGTGAAGGCTTACCGCAAGAGCTGGTTCATGCCCCTGGCGGCGGCGGGGATGGACGGCATCACGGGCTTTGTGTACTTATCTGACCGGGGCTGGTCGCCAGAGGGCCTGATCTTCTTCGGCACCGAGCTGCTCCTGTGCGGGGCGTCGGCCTACTTCTACCGCATCGCCTTCACCCCCTGGACGGAAAAGCGGGAGGAGGAGGGCCTCACCCCCCGGCAGACGGTGAGCCTGCTCATTCTGGCGGGCACCCTGCTGCTCACCCTGTCCAAGATCACCCTGCTGGGCAACCTGTCGGTGGGCCGCTGCGCCGCCGCGGCGGCGGTGATGGCCACCGCCTACAAGGGCGGCATCGGCGTGGGGGCCACGGTGGGGGTGGCCTGCGGCCTTGGGATGGATCTGGCGGCGGGAGGTATGCCCTTCTACTCCATGGCCTTCGCCCTCTCCGGGGTGATGTGCGGGGTGTTCCACCGGCAGGGCCGTCTGGCCGCCGCCCTGGCCTACGTGCTCTCCAATGCCCTGGCGGTGCTGTGGACCTGGTCGGAGGGCCTTCACCTCTCCCTGCTCTACGAGGTCTTTATCGCCTCGGTGGTCTTTCTGGTCCTCCCCGAGCGCGCCCTGCGCCAGGTGGGGGCGCTGGTGGCCCGGGAGCCCCGGCACGACACCCAGGAGCGGGCCCGCGCCTATGTCCGCGCCCGGATGGAGGCCACGGCAGCCGCCTTCAAGAGCCTGTACGAGTCCATGCGGTCGGCCTTCCACCCCGCCGCCCCCAATGACAACGACGCCGCATCCGTCTTCGATCGGGCGGCCGGGCGGATCTGCAAGCGCTGCCCTCTGCAAACCGCCTGCTGGCAGCGGGACTACGTCTCCACCTTCAACGCCCTCAACGACGCCCTCCCCGCCATGCTGGAGCGGGGCCGGGGGGAGAGTGGAGACTTCCCCGCCTACTTCTCCAACCGCTGCATGAAGTTCCCGGAGTTTCTCTCTGCCGCCAACGAGGAGCTGGCCGCCCTGCTGTGCCGGCGGCAGTTCCAGAGCCGCCTCAGCGAGAACCGCTCGGCGGTGTGCCGCCAATATGCCGAGCTGGCCGGGGTGCTGAACACGGCGGCGGCCGAGCTGGGGGCGGAGCTGGTACCCGACCCGGTGCGGGAAAAGCGCCTGCGGCAATACCTGACCGCCCAGGGCATTGATTGCCGCCTGGCCGCCTATTACGACCAGGCCGGGCACCTCCGCCTGGAGCTGGAGGGGGCGGGGCTGGCCCCCCTCCGCACCGAGGAGGGGACAGCCAAGCTTTCCAAGCTGGTGAACTTCCCCCTCCGGGCCGTGGAGGAGGGCCGCCGGGACCGGCTGGTGCTGGTACAGAGCGAGCCGTTGATGGCCGTGGCCGGGGTGGCCGCCAAAAAGAAGGACGGCCAGACCGTATCCGGCGACACAGGGGCCTGGTTCAAGCACGACGACGGCTCCCTCTATGTGCTCCTGTGCGACGGCATGGGCTCCGGCTCCCTGGCCGAGCAGGAGAGCGCCCTGGCCGTCCGCCTGCTGGAGCAGTTTCTCCGGGCGGGCGTCCGGCCGGAGAACGCCCTGCGCACCCTCAACTCCGCCCTGGCCCTGCGCAACGACGAGGCCGCCGGCGGCTTCACCACCATCGACCTGCTGCGGGTGGATCTGTTCACCGGTGAGGCCGGGGTGTACAAGTACGGCGCCGCCCCCACCTATGTGAAAAAGGGCTACTCCGTCAGCCGCATCACCGGCACGGCCCTCCCCGCCGGCCTCACCGCCGGAGAGGGGGTCTCCCCCGACGTGACCCGCCTCCAGTTGGAGGCCGGAGACTGTGTCCTTCTGGTCACCGACGGCGTGGCCGGCAGCGCATCCGACCAGTGGGTGCGTGACCGGCTGGCCGCCTTTGACGGCGGCAGCCCCCAGGAACTGGCCCAGACCCTCATTGACGACAGCGGCGCCCAGGTGGGCGCCGCCGACGACCGCACCGCCCTGGTCCTCAAGCTCGCCCGCCGGAGCGGATGAAACAGCAGCCCCCGGAACCAAAAGGTTCCGGGGGCTGTTTTTTGCAGTCCGGCAGGTGCTCTTTGTTTGAAAACCTCTACCTTTTCAAACAAACGTCTGTCCTCATATTTTTACATAATATACCACAAATGAAGGGCAAAAACAAGCGCTATTGCTAAAAATTTAGCAATAGCTTTTGTTTTGTCTGCCTGTTTTGACACTTCTGCCCGCAGGCTGAAAAAGCAGAGGTTTCCCAACAAAGCCCGAAAGAGGCGCAGCTCCTCGCCCTCCCCCTCCAAATGGTCATCCATTTTCGGATGTTTATATAGAGGCACCTGTTTTGAATAAGGAGGAACGTTTTTTATGAAAAAGCGAGTCTTGTCAGCGCTGCTCGCCCTTTCCACGCTGCTGACAACAGCACCCGCCGCATATGCGGCAGAGCCTGCCACCCAGTCGGACGGCGCCGAAATCGACTGGCCGGAGCCGACCTGCACCGTGGACTACACGCCGCAGTCCGACACGGTAAGCTGTGAATTTGTCGAAGAAACCGGGGACGCGCCCGCCAAGCTGGTCTACACCATCCAGGAGGGTGCAGAGGGCGACCAGGTTCTCGAACTGAGCAAGCTGGCGGACGCCCTTGCAGATACCGTGCAGTATCCTGGTGACGCGGCGCAGTTTGACATTGAAATTCACAATGAGTCCGGGAATTCCTACCGCTACAAACCCGGCAGCTTCACCCTGGCATCCGCCGATACAAGCGGCATGGAACAGAGTGAACTGCTCCCCGTGCTGGGCTATGACGGACAGTGGATCCCCTTCCGTTTTACCAGCAGCATGGTTTCCAACCAGATGCTCAAAGACCTGTTTAACACCAGCTCGGTCAATATTTCGCTTGAGCAGATTGTCACCCTATACGACACCCTGGCGGAAGAGGGTTATGACAGCCTGACAAACTACTTTGTGGCCTGGTATAACAAGAAGAACAGCACGGATTACGCCTCTTTTGACGCGATCATGGCGGTCGCCCCCGCCTTCTTTGAGGATATCCAGAAGGGCAATGCCATGAAATTCTCCTGCACCGCTGAACAATTTACTGAGTTAGAGGAGGCACACCCTGAAGTGATGCGCTGGGCCTACTTCCCCTCCGGAAAGGGGCCGGGAGACACCTTCCAGCTAAAGTGGCCGGAGTCCGGGCTTCAGACTGCCGGTTATGACGGCTGGTATCAGTCCATGTTTGCCTTCGCCTTCGGCGACGATATGGCCAACCTGAGCACATCCTCCTCCGGCCACACGTCCTGCCATGAGCGGGGCGTCGGCGACTACATGGAGGGAACTGACCTCTGGGAACAGACCGACGCATATTTCTGCGGGGACGGCCAGGCTCTGGCCCCCGAGTCCGGCTCAGTACTGAGCTACAGCGGCAAGTGGGCGCTGGATGGCCCATGTATCAGGAACGCATATGCAAATTATGAATTCTCTTTCTACGGCTCCATCACTCTGGAGGAGGTCGGTCCGGTTACCATTACGCCGGTGGATATGACCCTGTATATCGGCGGCAGCTCCGACTATTGGGAGGACGTCGACGGCACCCACCTTCCCGACGCCGACAGCGGAATCCCCGCCCCCCATTTCTACGTGGAGAGCAGCGAAATCCCGGCGGAGCATCTGGCTGGCGTCACCTTCCACGGCACCGGCGCGGACGGTACGGAAAAGTCCTGGAAGCTGGCGCCCTACGGCGGCGAAGGGGACCAGCAGGCCATCGGCGAGGACGGCCGAAAGGTGTGGGATATCGTCTCGGCGGACCCCTCCACCGCCGCCGATGCCTCCTGCCTCTACTTTGCGGATGAGGCGTGCACCATTCCCGCCAGTACAGACAACATCGCCGGAAACCACTTCACTCACCTCTATGCCGCCATCAGCACATCCGACGCCAGCGGTGCGGGCAACACCGGCCTGTATGCCGAGGTGAACGGCCAAAAATACGCCCTGCGGTACGGCGTTGGCACGCTGACCGTCCGCTCGGTGACCAATGACGCCACCGGGGGTGAGCCCTACACCTTCGACGCGGTTCACAGTGCGCACAGCACCGTGGAGGCGGCCGCCGGCGACACAGCCGCAGCGGAGACCGCCACGGACGGCGGCTCCAACGCGGGCGTAGTGGCGCCCGCGGGCACGAAGTACACCGTCAACGGCCACGAGAACTGGGCGATGGTGGGCGATGAGCAGCCAAGCATCCTGTTCGACGACGTGCTCAGCAGCTACGAGCTGGATGGCGGCGCGGAATCCGAGGTGGGCCAGACCATGCTGGAAAAGGCCGTCATCGACAACGCCGACGCGCTTGGTCTGGACAACCCCAACGGCCGCCAGTATGAGAGCAAATACTTCGACCTGGTGGACGCCGGAGACGGCAACGTCTGGGTCAAGGCTGACCGGCAGCTCGTCATCTACTGGCCCTACCCCGACGGGATCACCTATGAGACGGCGGGCAGCTATGACTTCGACGTGTTCCACTTCACCGGCCTGCACCGCGAGTACACAACCAACGGCGAGGTGCAGGCGATGGTGAATCAGGCGGCCGCAAACATCAACAATGAAAAGGGCGGGGCCGCCAGCAACAAAACGCTCTCCCTGCAGGTGGAGAAGGTCGTGCTGACCGAGCACGGCATCCAGCTCATTGTGGATCAGGACCGTTACGGCTTCTCTCCCTTTGTGCTGTCCTGGGCAAAAAAGGACACCGGCGGCGGGGATCACGGCGGCGGGGATCACGGCGGCACCACCTACTACACCCTGCGCTATGAGAGCAACGGCGGCACGAAGTACGACAGTGAGCGGTACCGCCGCAACACCCTGGTAGAGCTGGACAAGCAGCCCGTCCGGGAGGGCTACACCTTCACCGGCTGGTACGCCGACAAGGCCCTGACCGAGCCCATCGACGACATCCGCATGACCTCCAACAAGACCGTGTACGCCGGCTGGGAAAAGACCGGCGTGCCCGACCGGCTCAACGGCGACGACCATTTCGCCTACATCATCGGCCGGGACGACGACCTGGTTCACCCCGAGGCCACCATCACACGGGCCGAGGTGGCCACCATCTTCTTCCGCCTGCTCACCGACGAGGCCCGGGCGGAGTACCTGACCGAGACCAGCCCCTTCCACGACGTGGCCCCCGACGCGTGGTACGCCACCGCCGTGGCCACCATGGAGGCCATGGGCATCGTGGAGGGCCGCGCCCCCGCGGTCTTTGACCCCGACGCACCCATCACCCGGGGCGAGTTCGCGGCCATCGCGGCCCGCTTTGACAGTGCGCCCTATGACGGCGCGGACCGCTTCACCGACATCGGCGGCCACTGGGCGGCGGAGTACATCAACTAGGCGGCGGTGAAGGGCTGGGTGGAAGGCCAGCCGGACGGCAGCTTCGCCCCTGACCGGAGCATCAGCCGGGCCGAGGCGATGACACTGGTGAACCGGGTGCTGGGCCGCCTGCCCGAGACCGCGGACGATCTGCTGGACGGCATGATCACCTGGCCCGACAACCCGCCGGATGCCTGGTACTATCTGGCGGTCCAGGAGGCCACCAACAGCCACGACTACGGGCGCAAGGCCGACACTGTCCACGAAACCTGGACCGGCCTCCAGCCTGTGGAGGACTGGACACGCTACGAGCAGTAAGCCTGCTTTTCCGCAAAAAAACGCCTGTACCGACATGGTACAGGCGTTTTTTTGCGCTGTCTTACTGCTTGGAGAAGTGCTCCTTGCCGACGCCGCAGAGAGGACATACCCAGCTCTCAGGCACGCTCTCCCAGGCGGTGCCGGGGGCCACGCCGTTGTCGGGATCGCCCTCAGCGGGGTCGTACACGTAGCCGCAGATATCGCAGACATACTTATCCATGGTTATAGTCTCCTTTTTGATCAAATCGCAATTCATAGTATCACCCGGAGGCCGGGAATCCATGCCTTGCCGAACCCCCGCCTTTGTGGTATGATACATTTACTATTTATAACACATTGGGGGACACTGTGAAAATAGGCAAAATCACCATAAATTCAAAGCTGGCTTTGGCGCCCATGGCGGGAGTGACCGACCTAGGCTTCCGGACGGTGTGCCGGGAGCTGGGGGCGGGGTACACCGTGACGGAGATGGTCAGCGCCAAGGCCCTGTGCTATCAGGACAAAAAATCCCTTCCCCTGCTGGAGCTGGGCGAGGGGGAGCACCCGGCGGCGGTGCAGCTCTTCGGCAGCGACCCTTACTGCATGGAGCAGGCGGCGGGCATCGCCGCGGAGAAGTCGGGGGCGGACATTCTGGATATCAATATGGGCTGTCCGGTGCCCAAGGTGGCCAACTCCGGGGATGGCTCCGGCCTGATGAGGAACCCCGAGCTGGCGGTGAAGGTGGCCGAGGCGGTCATCCGGGGGGCGGGCGGACGGCCCGTCACCGTCAAATTCCGGCTGGGCTGGGACAAGGGCTCCATCAACTGCGTGGAGTTCGCCCAGGCCATGGAGGCCGCCGGTGTGGCCGCCGTGGCGGTCCACGGCCGCACCAAGGTGCAGATGTACTCCGGCCGGGCCAACTGGGACTATATCCGGGCGGTAAAGGAGGCCGTGTCCATCCCCGTCCTCGCCAACGGCGATGTCTTTGAGCCGGAGGACGCGGTTCACATTCTCAAATACACCGGGGCCGACATGGCCATGCTCGGCCGGGGCTGCTTCGGCAATCCCTGGCTCTTTGCGCGGGCCCAGGCCGCCCTGGAGGGGCGGCCTGTCCCGCCCCTGCCGCCGCTGGCCCGGCGGTGCGAGACGGCGGTGCGGCAGTTCCGCCTCTCCGCCGCTCAGAAGGGAGAGCACATCGCCTGCCTGGAGGCCCGGAAGCACTACGCCTGGTACCTCAAGGGGGTTCCCTACGCGGGGTATTATAAGGAACAGATCAGCAAAATCTCCACTCTGGAGGACATTGACCGCATCACCGCAGGCATACAGCGGGATCTGAGGGACTGACCGCCGGCAAACGCGCCGGCGAGGAGGTGAGAAAGGCATGACCGAGGAACAGGCGCTGGTACAGCAGGCCCGGCAGGGGGACGAGGGGGCCTTCGCCGCCCTGGTGGAACAGAATCAGGGGCGCATCTACCATCTGGCCCTACGTATGACGGGCAATCCCGACGACGCGGCGGAGCTGTGCCAGGAGGCCTTTCTCAACGCCTGGAAGGGCCTGGGAAAATTCCAGGGGGAGAGCTCCTTCTCCACCTGGCTCTACCGGCTGACCAGCAACGTGTGCATCGACTTTCTGCGGCGGGAGAAGCGGCGCAGTACCCTGTCCATGACGGTCTCCCTGGACGATGAGGAGGGCGCCCGGCAGGCCGAGCTGCCCGACGAGCGGTACAGTCCCCACCGCCAGGCGGAGCAGCAGGAGCTGCGGGACACCCTGCGGGCGGGCCTGCGGGCCCTGTCGGAGGAGCACCGGCAGGTGCTGATTCTCCGGGAGCTGGAGGGCCTCTCCTATGGGGAGATTGCCGCCCTGCTGGGGGTGGAGGAGGGCACCGTCAAGTCCCGCATCGCCCGGGCCCGGCTGGCCCTGCGCAAATATTTGCTGGAACAGGGGAACTTTTTCGGCTCCCCCTCGTCCAAAGCATAAACCAGATCCACGGGACGGAAAGGAGGCGGCGGCATGCTGACCTGTGAACAGGCGCTGGAGCTCATCAGCGCACAGCTCGACGGGGCGCTGACGGCGGAGGAGGCCGGGGCGCTGGACGAGCACCTGGCCCAGTGCCCGGCGTGCCGGGCGCTTCGGGCCGACCTCTCCACCCTGCACCAGCTTCTGCCCACTCTGGCGGAGGAGCCCCCCGCCGGGCTGAAGGACAACATTATGAAAGCGGTCCACGCCTCCAAATGCACCCCCTTCCACACCAGAAAGCGCCAGTGGCGCTGGCGCTCCTGGGCCTCTCTGGCCGCGGTGCTGGTGCTTGTACTGGTGGGCGGGCAAGCTGTGCACCTCTGGAGCCCTCCGGACAGCTCCGGGAGCGTACCCAGAGCCAATCTTGCCGGGTTGACCGGAGCGGCCTCCGGCGGGAGCGCCGGACAAACCGCCCCGGCTCAGGAGGACCGCGCGGGCCCCACCGGGGAGCCCGCCGAGGCCGCCAGCGGCGGCGCCGACGGCGCCATCCGGAAGGACAGCTCCGCCGGTGAGAGGCCCCAGAACCGGGACGTGACGCCACCCGCCGATGGACCGGAGGGCGGCCAGATACCGGCATCTGCTCAGGAGCCGTCTGTCTCCGCGCCGCCTGTCTCCGAGCTCCAGCCTACCCCGTCCGCGGGGCCCTCCGTCATGTCCCTGATGCCCGAGGACGCCCCGCAGGACACCCAGCCCCCCTCCTCCGCCCTGACGGAGGAGGGCGCACGCCAGGCGCTGCTGGAGTGGCTGGGCCAGCCCGGCACGCCTCTGACCTCCCTTGGCCGGTCGGAGGACGGGACGGCCTACCGCTTCCAGACGGAGGACGGGGCTCTTTACTCCGTCCCTCTGGACGGGAGTCCCATCACTGCGGAACCCTCCTGACCTGCACACGCGGCCGGTGTTACCGGCCGCGTGTTTTTATTCGGCTGCGGCACATTGAGTCTGTCTCCCCGCTCGGCTCCGGCCCCAAGCTTGTCTCCCGGCGGACATTCCCTCCCCCTCTCCCGCGTGCAAATTTCCCCCCTGCGGACTGCGGCGGGGTATTTTGCGCGATTTTTCTAAAATTTCAGTTGTATCTCCGGTTGATTTAATGTATAATGAACAACAGGCAGTCCTCCGTCCCCCTCGGGAGCCCTGCCCAGACGATTCCAAATGTAAGGAGAGGAAACAAGTATGAGCTATTCCGTACAAAACATCCGCAACGTCTGTCTGCTGGGCCACGGTGGAAATGGTAAGACCTCCCTGGCCGAGAGCATGCTGTATTTGACCGGTGGCACCGTGCGGCTGGGCAATCCCGCCGACGGGAATACCGTTTGCGATTACGACCCCGAGGAAACCCGCCGTCAGATTTCCATCTCCACCGCGGTGGCTCCCGTGGAGTACAACGGCTGTAAGATCAACGTGCTGGACACGCCGGGCTACTTTGACTTTTCCGGCGAGGTGATCGAGGCCCTCCAGGTGGCCGACGCGGCCATCATCGTCTGCTCCGCCAAGGCGGGCATGAGCGTGGGCGCGGAGAAGGCGTGGAAGCTGTGCGAGCAGCGCAGGCTGCCCCGGCTGCTCTACATCTCCAAGACCGACGAGGAGAACTCCGACTACAACGCCGCCTTCGACACCCTGCGGGAGCGCTTCGGCAAGAATATCGCCCCCGTGGCCGCCCCCATCTGGGACGCGGACAAGAAGGTCATTGGCTTTATCGACGTGCTCCACAAGCGCGCCTTTGAGGCCGGCCCCAAGGGCGAGCGCATCGAGATCGACGTCCCTGACGACAAGAAGCCCGTGCTGGACGAGCTGTACGATGCCCTCAAGGAGTCGGTGGCTGAGACCAGCGAGGAGCTGATGGACAAGTACTTTTCCGGTGAGGACTTCACCTACGCCGAGATGATCCAGGGTCTGCGCCAGGGCGTGAAAGACCTGTCCCTCTTCCCCGTTGTGTGCGGCTCCGCCGTCTCCGGCCTGGGCACCCGCATGCTGCTGGACATCATCGTGGAGCTGCTGCCCTCCCCCCTGGAGGGCCGCCCCCTCATGGGCGAGAACGCCGACGGCGAGGTGGACGAGTTCGTGCCCTTCCCCGGCGCCCTGCCCGCCGCCCTGGTGTGGAAGACCGTCTCCGACCAGTACGGCAAGTACTCCTTCGTGAAGGTCATCTCCGGCAACCTCAAGCCCGACATGCAGCTGGTCAATTCCCGCACCGGCGCCACGGAGAAGCTGGGCCGCCTGTACGTGATGAAGGGCAAGAAGGCCGAGGAGGTCAAGGAGCTGGAGTGCGGCGACATCGGCGCCATCGGCAAGATGGAGAAGGTCAAGACCGGCGACACCCTCTCTGATCCCCGCAAGGTGGTCAAGCTGGAACCCATCCCCTTCCCCGAGCCCTGCTACTCCGTGGCTATCACCCCCAAGACCAAGGGCCAGGAGGACAAGATCGCCGCCGGCCTCATCCGCCTGAACGAGGAGGATCTGACCTTCAACTGGGTCAACAACGCCGAAACCCGCCAGATGGTGGTCTCCGGCACCGGCGACATGCAGATGGACGTGATTCTCTCCCGGCTGAAGAGCCGCTTCGGCGTGGACGCCGAGCTCTCCGAGCCCCGGGTGCCCTACCGCGAGAAGATCCGCAAGAAGGTGGAGGTGCAGGGCCGCCACAAGAAGCAGACCGGCGGCCACGGCCAGTTCGGCGACGTGTGGATGCGCTTTGAGCCGGGCGACACCGAGGAGCTCCAGTTTTGCGAGGAGGTCGTGGGCGGCGCGGTGCCCAAGAACTACTTCCCCGCCGTGGAGAAGGGCATGCGGGAGGCCGTGGTGCACGGCGTGCTGGCCGGCTACCCGGTGGTGTACCTGAAGGCCACCCTGTACGACGGCTCCTATCACCCGGTGGACTCCTCCGAAATGGCCTTCAAGACCGCCGTGCAGATCGCCTACAAGACTGGCATGCCCCAGGCCAGCCCCGTGCTGCTGGAGCCCATCGGCGAGCTGAAGGTCACCATCCCCGACAGCTACATGGGCGACGTCATCGGTGATCTGAACAAGCGCCGGGGCCGCGTCATGGGCATGAATCCCGACGGCGAGGGCAACCAGATCGTGGAGGCCGAGGTGCCCATGGCCGAGATGGGCCGCTATGCCATCGACCTGCGCTCCATGACCCAGGGCCGCGGTTCCTTCACCTTCCGCTTCGTCCGCTACGAGGACGCACCTCCCGCCGTCCAGGAGAAGGCTATCGAGGCCGCCAAGGCGATGCAGGAGGAAGCCGACTAACCGAAACCACAAAGCGCCCCGGCCACCGG
>OKRR01002429.1_pt1 | contig 13628 bp, 13 predicted proteins | sample 1601211 | NCBI WGS metagenome assembly OKRR01 (sample SAMEA3541525, study PRJEB24748) | human gut metagenome | biome: human gut; feature: human-associated habitat; material: faeces | place: China | collected 2012
TTTAAAGTTTTATTCTATCAATAAGAGAGGAGGAAAAAATATGGTTAGGAATGAAGAAGGAATTCTTAAAGGTATAAGAGTAATTGATTTCACAGATTTTCTTGCTGGACCATATATTGGAATGTATTTTGCAGATATGGGAGCGGATGTTGTCAAATTTGAAAATTTAACAAGTGGAGGTAATTTTGTAAGAAATGCTGCACCTCTTGAAAAAAAGAGTGGTATAAGTATGTATTTTCAAAATCTTAATAGAAATAAAAGAGGAGTCGCTTTAGATTTAAAAAAAGAAGAGGGGAAAAAGTTATTTGCTAAGCTTATTAAATCAGCGGATGTTCTTATAGAAAATAATAGGCCTGGAGTTATGAAACGTCTTGGTTTTAGCTGGGAGGAATGTAAAGAATTAAATCCTAGACTTATATATGCTTCTATATCTGGTTTTGGTCAATATGGGCCAAATTCATATAGGTCTGGGTATGATTTAATAGCACAAGCAATGGGAGGCAGTATGAGTATTACAGGATGGCCAGGAATGGAACCGACCCGTGCAGGTATGGCAATAGGAGATATGTTTGCAGGACTTAATGCAGGTTTTGCAATTTGTGCATCACTTTTTGAACGACAAAAAAGTGGAAAGGGAAATCATATAGATGTTGCTTTAGTAGATTCAATTTTTTCAGGTATGGAAGCAAAGATGATGCAATATGTGTATACTGGAAAATCTCCTGAAAAAACAGGGAATAAGTATATTTCTAGTGCTCCTTATGATTCATTTAAAGCAAAAGATGATTACTTTGTTATTGCATCTGGAACAGATAAACATTTTCAATCTCTTTCTACTGCTGTGGGTATGCCTGAACTTCATTCAAATCCTTTATATATTGATACTGAAAGTAGAAAGAAAAATGCAGATTCATTAAAAGTTATAATTGAAAAATGGGCTTCAGATAAAACAGTAAATGAAGTTGTTAAAATAATTGATACTGTAGGTGTTCCTGTGGCTCCAATTTATAATTGTGAACAAGCATGTTCAGATAAGAATATAGTTGAAGTGAGAGAGATGTTAGTTAAAATTCCTGGACCAAAAAGTCATCCAGAAATTGATGAGCTAACAGTAATTGGAAATCCTATAAAAATGATAGAAACACCTTGTAGATACATAAAAGCTGCTCCAGACCTTGGTGAAGATAATTATAATATCTTCAAAGAACTTGGCTACACTGATGAAGAACTTGATAATTACAAAAAATCTGGAGTAATGAACTAAAGGAGGAATAATTATGCCATTACCAAAAAAAGTACTCATTTCTGAAGTATCTCCAAGAGATGGTTGGCAAAATCATCCATTGATAATTCCTACAGAAACTAAGATTAAATATATAAAAAAAATGGTTGATTGTGGTGCAAAAAAGATGGAGATTACTTCTTTTGTAAACCCAAAATATGTGCCTCAAATGAGTGATGCAAAGGAAGTTTTTCAAGGTGTAAAAGATTATCTTTATGAAAATAATGTAATACCATTTGCATTAACTCTAAATAAAAAAGGAGTTGAAAATGCAAGAAATGCAGGATTTAGATATGTTGAATTTGTACTTTCAGCAAGTGAAGAACACAACCTTCGTAATTCTCGTAGGACTATTCAAGAGTCATTAGAAGCTTTTAAAGAATTAGCATTGGAAGCAAAAGATTTGCATATAATGCTTGCAATGCCATGTATATTTGGCTCTCCTTTTGGAGATAATGTCTCATTAGATCGTATTAAGTGGCTTATTGATGAAGCTGTAAGTGTAGGAGTTGCAGAATTTGGTGTGGCTGATACCGCTGGAATAAGTACACCTGAACATACGAGAGCCGTTCTTTCTGCAATAAAAAGTTATGCAGATATTAATAAAGTGAGTCTTCATATGCATGATACTTATGGAATGGGGATTGCTAATTGTTATGTTGCTTTAGAAGAAGGAATTACAATGATGGATGCTTCTCTTGCAGGAATGGGTGGTTGCCCATTTGTTCCAGGAGCGAAAGGAAATATAGCAACAGAGGACCTTATCTATATGCTTCATAAAATGAATATTGAAACAGGATATAATCTTGATAAACTTAATCAAACAGCTTTTGAAATGACTAAAGAGATTCAAGCAACTATTGTAAGTTGCCAAGGAGCAATTTGTAAACATTAATATTTCATATTCTCTTAATAGAAAGGGAGGTTTTATAAATGGATGTAATTTCTTTATTAATATTTGTTGTTATTATTATTGTAGCTTTTTTTAGAAAAAACAATATTGGTATACTTGCCATTGCTGTTGGTGTTATAGCCATTAGAATTTTTGGTTTAACTGATAAGGACTTTATAAGCTCTATAAGTGTATCTTTGTTTACAACACTAGTTGGAATATCATTACTTTTTTCAATAATTACAAGTACAGGAGCACTTGATTTACTTGCAAGAAAAATAGTTGCACTGGCAGGGAAACGTATTTGGTTAATTCCAATTTTAATATTTGTTGCTGGTTTTATAATTGTAGCTGTTGGACCTGGTGGAGTTCCAGCCCTTGCAATAATACCTCCCCTTGCAGTCGCTATTGCAGCTGAAGTAGGTTACAATCCATTAATGTTAGCATTAATAGGCATTTCAGGGATGACATCAGGGCGTTTTTCTCCAATTACACCTGAGGCTTCAATTATAATAAATGTAATTGAAGAAAGTGGATTTCAGGGTAAAGTTATTCCAGTAATTTGGTTAAATACATTAATATTAAATGCTATTTTAGCTGTAATTCTTTATATAATATTTAAAGGATATAAAGTTAAAGCACCTAAAATAAGTATAGAAAAAAAGAAAATTCAAAAATTTAATATGAAACAAATAATTGCATTACTCAGTATACCAATAATGCTTGGATTTATTATAATAGGTCATATAAATATAGGACTTTCAGCATTTTTAGCAGCAGGTATATTACTTATACTTCATATTGCTGATGATTCTAGTTGTGTTAAATCAATTCCTTGGAATACAATTATAATGGCACTTGGAGTTGGAGCTTTACTTAGCATAGTAAATAAAATGGGAGGAATAAAATTATTAAGTGATAATTTGAGTAAAATGATGAATTCTACAACAGCTACCCCTATAATGGGAGTTTCAGCAGGATTATTAAGTCTTGTAAGTTCTGCTCTTGGGGTAGTATATCCAACAATGATGCCAATGTGTATTGATTTAGGGAAATCAATTGGAGCTAATCCTGCTGCTCTAATGTCATCAGTAGCAGCTGCTGGAGCATTAAGTGGTATTTCACCAATGTCAACAGGAGGAGCACTTATAATTGCAGCTATTGCAGGAGATAAAAATATACATTTAACAAAAGAAAGTGAAAATAGGATTTTTATTCAACTTTTAACTATTGCTGTTACAAGTCTTATACTTTTAATTATATTATCTCTTTTGTTATTTAATCCTATTTCAAATTTACTTTGTCCAATTATATAAAAGAGAGGAATATATGGATATTTCAAAAATAAGTGACGAATTTAAAAATTTTGTATTCATTGGTGAGGCTGGAAGTGGAAAAACTGAATGTGCTTTAAATTTTGCTATATATTTATCCAATTTGAAAAAATATATTGTTGATTTTTTTGATCTTGATATGGTAAAACCATTATTCCGTTCAAGGGATATGGCCAATTTAATAAAAAATATTCATTTTCAAGAGCAATATAGAGATGCTCCAACTCAGGTTGGAGGTATAAAAAAATCACTTAGTGATAAAAAAGCTTATACAGTTTTAGATATTGGAGGTGATGATATAGGTGCACATTCCATTGGTTGGTATGCAAATCTTTTAAATAATGAAGATACTATAGTTTTTTATGTAATTAATGTCTACCGTCCATGGTCGAAAAAAATTATTGATATAGATACAACATTGAGAAAAATTTTAACTGTTTCACATATTCAATTAGGTAGAATTAAAATTATTAGTAATCCAAATCTTGGAACTAATACTACAATAGAGGAATTTTGGGAAGGATACGATACAACAAAAAAATTACTTTCTATCAATCATCAACCTATCATTGTTTGTGTTAATGAAAAATTAATAAATCAATCAAATTTTTCCCAAATTACAGATGAAATATTATTCCCACTTCATATTTATTTTTCTAAGCCATGGCTTGGTTTAGAGTAATTTAAAAAAAAGGAAAGGTGACTATAATTATGCCAAAAATTGAAATAATATCAGAACGTTGTAAAAGTTGTGGTTATTGTATAAAATTTTGCCCTAAAAATGTCATAGCAATGGGTAAGAATGTTAACTCAAAAGGATACGAATATGTAGAAGTTATAAATGAAAATTGTATTGGTTGTGCAATTTGTGGTCGTATTTGTCCTGATGGTGCAATTGATGTTTATAAATAAAGAGGAGGGATAATTAATGGATAAAATATTTATGAAGGGATGTGAAGCTATGGCAGAGGCAGCTGTACGTGCTGGATGTCGCTTTTTTGCAGGTTATCCAATCACTCCACAAAATGAAATTCCAGAGTATTTTTCAAGGCGTTTACCTGAAGTAAATGGGATATTTGTTCAAGGAGAATCAGAAGTTGCTGCTATAAATATGGTATATGGAGCTGCATCTGTTGGTACACGTTCAATGACTTCTTCTTCTAGTCCAGGTATTGCACTTAAAAGTGAAGGAATAAGTTATTGTGCTGCTGCAAGAATACCAATAGTGTATATTAATGTATCTCGTGGTGGTCCTGGAGTTGGTTCTATTTATCCAGCACAAATGGATTATTTTCAGGCAACAAAAGCTTCTGGAAATGGAGGTTTTCAAATGAGAGTATATGCTCCATCATCTGTTCAAGAAGCGGTAGATATGGTATATGAAGCTTTTGATATAGCTGATAAAGATAGAAACCCTGTTCTTATTCTTGCTGATGGTGTTATAGGGACAATGATGGAACCTGTTATTTTACCAGAGATGAAATCTGATGAAGAAATTGCTTCTATAAAAGAAACTAAAAAAAATTGGGTATGTATAGGTCATAAACTTGATTATGCTAATAGATCTTGGATAGAACCAGGTCATTGGAAAACAGCAGATATGCAAAAAACTAATGAAGAAGCAGCAGAACTTTATAGTTCTTGGGAAAAAGAAGCAGTTGCAGAACTTTATAATATTGATGATGCAGAAATTATATTAACTGCATATGGTATTTCTGGAAGAATTGCTAAATCTGCTGTTGATTTATTGAGAAAAGATGGAATTATGGCTGGCTTAATAAGACCAGTTACTTTAAATCCTTTTCCTTATGAGACATATAATTTAATAAATTATAGTAAGGTTAAAAAAATTCTTAGTATTGAGATGTCAATTCCTGCTCAATTTATAAAAGACGTAGAAGTTGCAATAAAAGATAGATGCCCTATTTCATCATGTCTATGTTCAGGTGGAAATATTATGAGTCGTGATGCAATAATTACTGCAACACACAAAATTTTAGAGGAGGCTTAAAATGAAAAAGATATATTCAAGAACAAAAACAATTCAAGAAGATAAAATTTCTGGATTTTGTCCAGGGTGTATGCATTCAACAGTAATTAAACTTATTGGAGAAGTTCTTGAAGAAATGAATATAGTAGATAGGGCTGCTGCTGTTCTAGGTATTGGATGTTGTGGGCTACACATGGATTATATAGCATATGATAATACAACTGCTCCTCATGGAAGAGCATGTGCTGTGGCAACAGGTATGAAGCGTAGTAGTCCAAATACAATTGTTTTTACTTATCAAGGAGATGGAGATTTTGCTTCTATTGGTCTTGGAGAATCTATGTCTGCTGCAAATCGTGGTGAAAATATTACAGTAATTTTTATAAACAATGGTATTTATGGTATGACAGGTGGACAAATGGCTCCTACTACATTATTAGGAATGAATGCAAGTACAGCTCCAAATGGACGTAATGCAAAGGAACACGGTTATCCAATGCATATGTGTGAAATTTTAAATCAATTAACAGCTCCAGCATATTTAGTGCGTACAAGTTGCAATACTCCTGCTAATGTTAGTAAGACAAAAGCTGCTATAAAAAAAGCTTTTCAAAATCAACTTGACGGGAAAGGCTTTTCTATGGTAGAAATAATAACAAATTGTCCTACAAACTGGGGAATGGATGCATTGCAATCACTTGATTTTATTGAAAATAATATGCTAAAAGAATTTCCTCTTGGCATTATTAGAGACAGATAGGAGGGATGAATTATGGAGACGAATCTTTGTGTAGCTGGTTTTGGTGGTCAAGGTATTATGACACTTGGAAAATTTTTGGCAGATGCAACATGTAATTCTACTGATAAAAATGTAACTTTCTTTCCTTCATATGGCGCTGAACAAAGAGGAGGAACAGCAAATTGTTTTGTTGTCATATCTGATGAAATTATAGGGGCACCACTTGGAGATATTATGGATGATCTTATAGTGATGAATAACGCTTCTCTTGAAAAATTTCTAAAAACTTTAAAAAAAGGTGGAAATTTATTTATTAATAGCTCAATAATAAAAAATGATATAAAAAGAGGAGATATTAATGTTATTAAAGCTCCAGTAACTGAACTTGCTTTAGAAATGGGAAACTCTAAAGTACTTAATGTTATTATGCTTGGAGTTTATGTTGGGTATACAGGTATTATAAGTCCTGAAATTGTATGGAAAACAATTGAAAATAAACTTTCAGGAAAACCAAAACTTTTACCTTTAAATAAAATCGCATTTGAAAAAGGTATAGAGATTGGTAAAAGTAAAAAGTAAAATATATAAAATACTATTGGAGGGGTTCAACTATTTCTGAAAAATCAGAAAAATATACAGTTGGATTAAATATAATATGAGAATAGATTATATAGAATGCTTTCGTGTTCTTGCAGAAACATTAAATTATACTAATGCTGCAAATAGGTTATATATGACTCAATCTTCGCTTACAAGAACTATTCAGTTAATGGAAGAAGAATTAGGATTTCAACTATTTGACAGGACAAGAAGATCTGTAACATTAACCCCTGCTGGGCATAATTTATATAATAATAGTGATGAATTACTAAAAAAATATTATAGTATTATAGAAAGAGCAAGGAATGTAAGTGATGGATATAGTGGCATTATACATTTTGCAACACATGCTTTTTCAGTAAATGCCATTGTATTAGATATAATACATAATTTTCAGAAAAAATATCCAGAAATTTATTTGGAAATTAAAGCAAGTAATTCAGAAAGAATGATAAGTTCTATCAACGAAAAATTCGTTGATTGTGCAATAGGAACAACAAAATCACTCAATAAAGATATAAAGAGAATTCCTCTAAAATATTTTAGAAACTGTGTAGTTTTATCACCTGATCATTTATTATCAAATAAAAAAGAAATTTCATTTGAAGAGCTTAGAAATGAAAGGTTTGCTGTAATCTCAAGGAAATTTGCAGGACTTGGATACGAAAGTATTAAGTCAAAAGCAAGAAGAGTTGGATTTGATCCTTTTATTGAAGAAGCTGCAGAAAGTGTCCAGCATCTGTTATCAATAATTGCCACAGGGAGAGCTATTACAATACTTTCTGATAATTATAAGGATATAGCAATGGAACGATTGAAATTTATTCCATTAATAGATGAAAGTATTGTTGAACTTGCTTTTATGTGGGATCAAAATTCTAAAAATCCATGTGTAAATATTTTTGCAGAGTTCATAAGAGAAAACTATGGTAGTTCAGTGTTATAAAAAATAATATTAATTTAAAATAAGCATTGAGGTAGCTAATTTAAAACTACCTCAATATTTTTTTTTGTAAATCAAAGTACCAATATATGCAGTCAAAGGAACAGATATTAAAATTCCAATACTTCCACAGATAGATCTCATAATTTCAACAGCAATATCTTGGAAATTTAAAATTCTAATAAGTGGATATTCATTTGCTTGAATATAGATAAGTAATAATGTAAATATAGAACTTGCAATATAAGCAAGTATTAAAGTGTTAATCATAGTTCCTATAATATCATTACCTATATTTATAGCTGATTTAAACATAGATTTTTTAGACATATTTGGATCTGTTTCATGTAATTCATTGATGGATGAAGTTATTGAAACTGCCACATCCATTACAGCACCCAAACTTCCAATAATAACTCCTGCTGGAATTAATTCTTTTATTTTAATGTTTTTTAAAAGATAAGCAGAAGCTAAAAGGTCAGAGTCTAAAAAACCATTAAGACGCATTCTATATGTAAATATATATGAAAGTATACCTGCAATTAAAACTCCTCCAGTAACGCCTAACAATGCAACAAAAAACTTTTTATTCATACCCACTGTGAAATATATTGTTACCAATGATGAAAATACAGCGGTTATTATTGCAAAAAGTATAGGAGAATGTCCGCTATATATTGCTGGTATAAATATTTTTATAATAAAAGAAATAGTTACAATAAGTGCAAATAAAGCTTTTAAACCATTTTTTTTTGCAATTAAAAGAACAAGAACAACAAAACCAATTCCCATTATGTATAACTCTACTCTTTTATCTACATCAGAAATATAGTATTGCATTTGCATTTCATCATTACCATAATTATCAAATGTTTTGTAAACTACAACTCTATCCCCAACTTTAGCATTAATATTATATTCATCATCTTTATATATAGGTAAGTCAATTTCAACAACTTCTCCTTTATCTACACCTTCTAAGAGCTTTACATTAAATTTTTGTAATTTTGCCACACCTTCTTCGTCTGAAGTTTTTTCAGAAACAAGAGCAATAATTTTTCCAGATAGATATTCCTCTTTTGTTTCTTCTGAAAAGATAACAGAGGAACTTAATAAAAATATTACAAATACAAGGAATTTTTTCATAATTTCACCCTCTACTAAACCCTCTACAACAAGATATTCAAGACTGTTTCATTTATCAATTTGCAACAGTTCCTTAACAAAATGTTGTGAGTGTTCTTGTGCTATTTAATATAAAAATAGGGGGATAAATTTATCCCCCATATTAAAGTTTTTTCTTACTTTCTTATTCCTAATTTAGCAATTAAAGCTCTGTACCCTTCAAGATCTTTCTTAGTTAAATAAGCAAGTAATCTTTTTCTTTGTCCAACCATCTTTAATAACCCTAATCTTGAGTGGAAATCTTTTTTATGCACTCTTAGGTGTTCAGTTAAGTGATTAATTTTTTCAGTAAGTAGAGCTATTTGAACTTCTGTAGATCCAGTGTCTGCTTCTGATTTTCCAAATTCTTTAATAATTTCTGCCTTTGTTCTCATTTTTATTCCTCCTAATATTTAATATCTAAGCTAAGTAATACATTGGCTAATTGTAAAACTGAGCTTAAATTACCTGAATATTCTAGCAAAAATATTTAAAACTGTCAATAATTATTAAATATTTTCATCTGCCATTATAGCTTCAAATTCATCTCCCATAATGGTTTCTTTTTCAAGCAATCTATTTGTTACAGCTTCTAGTTTATTTCTATTTTCATTTAAAATATCTATTGCTTTTTGATACCTTTCCTTAACTAATTTTCTAATTTCGTCATCAATTTCTTTACCTGTTTGTTCAGAATAATATTTTCTTTGAAACATATCTCCATCTTGAGTTCCATCTAATAAAACAGGTCCGAATTTTTCATCCATTCCAATTTGTGTAACTATATAACGAGCTATTGCAGTGGCTCTTTGTATATCACTACTAGCACCAGTTGTAATATATTCTTTACCAAAAATAACTTCTTCAGCAGCTCTACCACCGTAAAGTTCTGACATTTCATTTAAGAAATATTTTTTAGAATGAAACATTCTTTCTTCTGCTGGCAAAGGCATAGTGTATCCTCCAGCTGGTCCTCTAGGTATTACTGTTATTTTATGAACTTTTGTTTCACCGCCTTGTATGTAATTTACAACAGCATGTCCAGCTTCATGATAAGCAGTTATTTTTTTATCTATGTCGGCAATAACTTTTGATCTTTTTTCAGGTCCCATAACAACCTTTTCAGAAGCTTCTTCTAAATCAGCCATAGTGATTTCAGCTCTACCAGATCTTGCCGCAAGTATAGCTCCTTCATTTAAAATATTAGCTAAATCTGCTCCAGCCATACCAGCTGTCTTCTTAGCAATAATTTTAAAATCTACATCTGAAGCAAATTTTTTATTCTTAGCATGAACTCTTAATATTTCTTCTCTACCTTTCAAATCTGGCATATCAACATAAACTTGTCTGTCAAATCTTCCAGGTCTTGTTAAGGCTTTATCTAAGACATCAGCTCTGTTTGTTGCTGCTAAAACAATAATAGTTTCTTCAGTACCAAAACCATCCATTTCAACAAGAAGTTGATTTAGAGTTTGTTCTCTTTCATCATTTCCTCCACCTTGCCCAGTTCCTCTTTTTCTACCAACAGCATCTATTTCATCTATAAATACTATACAAGGTGCATTTTTTCTTGCTTTATTAAATAAATCTCTAACTCTTGAAGCTCCAACTCCAACAAACATTTCCACAAATTCAGAACCAGACATACTAAAGAAAGGTACTTTAGCTTCACCAGCAACTGCTTTTGCAAGTAGAGTTTTACCTGTTCCAGGTTGACCTAAAAGAAGAACGCCTTTAGGAATTTTTGCTCCAATTTTCCTAAATTTTTCAGGTTCTTTTAAGAAATCAACAACTTCTTTTAATTCCTGTTTAGCTTCATCAATACCAGCAACATCAGCAAAAGTTACATTAGAAATATTTTCTCCATTTTCTTTAGCTCTTGATTTACCCATATTGAATATTTGTGGTCCTCCGCCACTGCCACCTCTATTCATTCTATTTAGCATAAATACTAAAAATCCTATCATTAGTATATAAGGTAAGAATGTCAATATTACACTAAGCAATAAAGATGGTTCAGGTGGATCAGCAGATTGAATCATCATAGAATTATTGTTTATAATAGTCATTAAGTTACTATCTTCACCTAATCTGTTTGTTATAAGTCTAGCTCTGAAACCCTGAACTTCTTCATTTGTTTTTAATCCTAATTTAGCTTTAATACTATCTGATTTATTTTGGGTAGTTTGACTAGTAGTAGTATTAGGATTTACCTTATATCCGTATACATAACCATCTTTTTCTTCTACAACATTGATAGTTTTATTTTCAATATTTTGAATAAAAGCAGAATAACTTATGTCATTAGTTTTACTTTTAGAATTTTCATCCATTATACTAGGAACAACTACTGCCAAAGTTATTATAAAGATTAGCATTAATAAACCTTTGAAGTTAAAATTTACTTTTACAGCCTTTCCAACAACTCTCCTTTTTTCTTCATCTCTCCTACTAAAAGGATTATATTTGTCATCTTGTTTTTTATTTTCTTCAGATGATTTTTTATCTTCAGAGTTGTTATCTTCTTTTTTATTTTCATTTTGACTATCTTGTTTTTGCTCTTCTTTATTATTTTCTTTATTTTCTTGTTTCTCATGAACTTCAGAATCATCTTTATCTTTTAAATCTTCATTTTCAAATTGATTATCGTTCATTTATTACCTCCTTCACTGTGATTAAAACTTTAATAAGTTTACTTTCATTTTTATTTATTTTAGGAATATAAGCTTTTTTTACATTATAAATCCAAAATATTTTGTTATTATATAGAAAAATTGGTGTTCTATCTCTTAAATCTCTAGGAACTTTTTGATCTATAAAAACTTCTTTTATTTTTTTAGAATGTTTTTCATCTAAAAAAATTCTATCTCCATCTTTTCTATACCTGACTTCTATTATATCATTATATAGGGCATCTAGTAAATATTGATTTTTTTCCTTTGGTATATCTAAGTTTTCTACTATATTAACACTGATTTTAAAACTATCAAAAATTTGTTCACTTGGAATTTTTAATTGAAATACTTTTCTATCAATAGTAGAATCTTCTTTTTTTTCTTCAATATATAGATGAGTGTAGTCTTTAACTATTCTATAAATTTTATTTAAATCAATTTTTTTAGTTCCATTGCTCTTAATTAGACTGTTTATTTCAGCTATTTTGTTTCTATTTACTTCTATATTTTTTTTATTTAAGAGTAAACCTAACAAATTTTTTCTATCAAAATTTGATAAAATTTTTATTTTTTCTAAAATTATTCTATTTTTTGAATCAATATAATCAATTAAATTTAAAAAATTATTTTGATTATTTTCTCTAATTTCTTCAATTAATGAGAAAACCTTATCTTTAAATTTAATATTATATCTTTCTTCAATAAAAGGAATTAAATCTAGTCTTATACTATTTCGAGTAAACTCATTTTCAAAGTTTGTCTTGTCTATTTTATATTGAATTTCATTTTTATTCAAGTATTTAAGGATATCTTTTTTATATATTTCAGAAATAGGTCTTATAATATTTTTATTTTTTATCTTAATACCCTCTAAACCTTGTAAAGAAGCCCCTCTTATAAGTCTAAATAAAAAGGTTTCTATTTGGTCATCTTTATTGTGAGCAGTTGCAATTTTATTTGCTCCTACTTTTCTGTATATTTCAGAGAAAAATTTGTATCTTTCTTCTCTTCCGACTTCTTCAAGAGTTTTTCCTACTTCTTTGGCAATTTCTTTGACAGGAATTCTTTTGATAAAAATTTTTAAATTATTTTTATTAGCATATTCCAAAGAAAAATTTTCATCAGAATCAGCATCTTCACCTCTTAAAAGGTGATTTATATGGACTAAATAGATTTTAAAAATAAAAGAACCTTGTAATTTTTTTAGCATTTCCACTAAAAAAACTGAGTCAGGTCCACCAGAGAACCCAACCACAATAATATCATTATTTTCTATTAAATTATATTTTTTATTAATTTTTAATATTTCTCTAAATAACTGCATAATCCCTCTTATTTAATAATTTTAATAAATTTATAATGTGAATAAAAACAAGTGAACTTGCATTCTAAATTTTAGATAAAAAATTGAAGGAAATGAGCCGAGCAAATCTCGGTATGTTTGAAGCTAACTTGTTGGCAAGTTTACCGAATTTGCAGCGAATGTCAATTTTTTATCGTTAAGAAATTTAGCTAGCAATGAACTGTTTTTAGCACATTAATAATATAGCTAATAACAAACTATTTTTATATAGATTATTTATTCTTTTGGAAATCTAAATGTTCCTTATATGTCTTACTGAAAAAATGTTCTCCTCCACCTTTTGTAACAAAGAATAGATATTCAGTATCTGCTGGATTATATGCAGCATTAACTGAGCTAACAGTAGGATTACAAATTGGAGCAGGAGGAAGTCCCTTATTTTTATATGTATTATAAGGAGAATCTACTTCTAAATCCTTGTAGTATATTCTTTTCTTTTCATAGTTAAAAACAAAATTAACAGTTGAATCTGCCGCAAGATACATATTTTTATTAATTCTATTATAGAAAACAGATGCCATAATAGGTTTTTCATTTTCAACAGCTGCTTCTCTTTCAAGTATAGATGCCATTATTAGCTTTTGATAAAATTCATCTTTATCTGGGTAATTTTCTACTGGAAATTTCTTTAAAAATTCTTTTAAAA